>Ga0163111_10001894_pt1 | contig 13145 bp, 9 predicted proteins | sample CRUFie1St18metaG_FD_109645 | JGI IMG/M metagenome (GOLD analysis project Ga0163111, IMG submission 109645) | Marine microbial communities from the Costa Rica Dome - CRUD Field 142mm St18 metaG | ecosystem: Environmental > Aquatic > Marine > Oceanic > Photic zone | place: Costa Rica: the Eastern...
AAATCATTGAGCCGCTGTCGCTGGATGAGGCCTATCTGGATGTGTCTGAGTCGAGTGGTCAGAGCCTAACTGCGACAAAAATCGCCAAGGAAATTCGTGCCAAGGTGCAAAAAGAGCTCGATATCACGGTCTCAGCCGGTGTGTCAGTAAACAAGTTTATCGCGAAGGTCGCCTCGGACTGGAAAAAGCCTGACGGATTGACCGTTGTGACGCCCGAGCAGGTCGATGCCTTCGTAGGCGCATTGCCCGTGAAAAAAATACCGGGGGTGGGCTCGGTAACCGCTGAAAAAATGCACCGCTACGGTCTCAAGAACTGCGCAGATATTCGCGAGTGGGAGCTACATGACCTCATTCGCCGTTTTGGTAAGTTCGGTGTTGTGCTTCATGAGCGGGCGCGTGGCAAAGATGAGCGCCCGGTCCAGCCAAGCCGCACTCGTAAATCGATCAGCGTGGAAACTACCTTTGGGGAGGACCTTGCAGGACCCGCAGTCTGGGAAACGTATGTCGAAAAGCTCTTTGAGCAATTACTGGGTCGCATTGAGTCAGCCAACGCCGACGAAAGCATTCATAAGGCGTTTGTGAAACTGAAATTCTCAGACTTCAGCAGCACAACAGTCGAACGTGTGGGGACAGCTGCAGTCGAATCTGACTATCGTCAGTTACTCATCGAGGGGTGGCAACGGCGCGAGATGCCGGTGCGACTTATCGGGATCGGCGTCAGACTTCAGGATGGATGGGAGCATGCATCACGAAGGTTGCCTTTTGAGCAGAGCGAGGACTGAATTGCATTTACACGTCCGACAGCCCCAGACTGACTTAGCTCGGTTAAATCCAGCTAGGTTCACAATTAACTTACCCTCTAGTTTGACACGGGTCTGTGTCTAGGCAAGCCAATTGAGATTTTCTTTTGGCAGGCGATAACCCTTGGGTTTGAAAAAGCAGCCACGTATCCTTGCGACTTTGACCTAGATAAAAAACCAAAGAAGGGCGGTAGTATGTCCCGAATGATTTCTCAGCTCGATTCCGTCGTTGTTGGTGTTAATGACCTGGCTGGTGCCACAGTTGATTACGCGGCATTGACGGGGACGCGCGCGCAGGAAGGGGACTTCCGAGGCGATTCTTCGGTAAGCTTTCAGCTGGCAAATACAAGTCTGCGATTGGTTGAAACCGCTGAGAGACAAGGCCTCAAACAGCTGGTCTTTGGCTGCCCCGACCTGGACATTGCGCGTCACCGATTGCCCAATGTAGGTATCGAGATTGCTGATGATGCGTCGGACGATCATTTTCTTGTCCTCAAACCGGAGACCACTCGAAGCGTGAACTTGGCTCTGACGGCCGCGCGTGATGTTGAGCTCGGCGTTTTGCCGAGCCGTGGGGTCTTGTCAGGTCTTGATCATGCGGTGCTTGCTAGTGGCGACGGTGACTTCACCTCTGCGTTACTGAGTGGCCGCTTACAGCTTGATATGCGGCTCGATCTCACCAATGAAAACTGGGATGCGCGGCTGATGTTTTTCCGCTGCGGTGATCTCATTGTCGAGGTTTATCAGCCGCTATCCAAACCCTTAGGTCCCGAGCGGGATCGCTTCTTCGGCTTGAGCTGGCGTACGGACAACATCGAAGCGACCCACAGCGCGCTCACCGAGCGCGGTTTTGATGTCTCAGAAATCCGCTCTGGCCGGCGTCCTGGCACCAGGGTCTGCTCGGTGCGTGACAAAACCCATGGTGTGCCCACACTCATTCTCTGTAAGGACTAGCCTGTTATTGAAGCCTGTGGGCCTCTGTTTAATGGCTATCTAAATACCGTCGCTTCATAAAGAGGTGCAGGTAATCAACGTGCACCCCCCTGCCGCAAAAAGTCAGGGTTTACGAGTCGAATGAACCCGCAATCGCCTTCATCGCAGCATCGGCATGCGCGTGGTAGTTGGTATCCACGGCGGCAGGTGCATTGCTGTGCATCGAGATCACGACATCGTTGTTTGGATCGATAAAGATGAACTGACCGAAGATGCCAGCGGCCATGTACGTACCGCCGCCCTCGAGCCACCACTTGTAACCGTAGCCTCGATAACCTTTTGAGGGAGCTGTTGCTTCAGCCATCCAGCCGTCTGGTACAAGGGATTCACCTGCCGCATTCACTGCACCGTTTTTCACGAAAATGCCGAGTCGTGCATAGTCACGGACGGATGCGCTGATGCAGCAGCCACCGGTTTCGCCCGCAAACGGGGCAGACTGCATCCAGTTACCCCAGTGCTCCATGCCAAAACCTTGCCAGACTTTGGCGTTCATGTAGTCAGTGGCGGAGTTGCCTACCGCCGCTCTTAACACCTCACCCAGCAGGTTGCTCTCGGCTGTGTTGTAGTTAAACACCGTACCGGGTTTGTGTTTCTGAGGTAGCGTGCCCAAATAATCCGTTAGCTGGGTCCCTTGGAACGTACCCGCTTTGGCGACATCGGAATCTGGATCGGCGTAGTTCTCGTTCCATGCCACGCCAGAGGACATTTGCAAAATGTTCTTAATCGAGACCGCGCCGTAAGCCGTGCCTTTGAGTCGCGGTAAATAGGTCTCCACCGTGTCGTCAATACTGCCGATGAAGCCATCTTTTACCGCGGCACCAATGAGGGTTGAGGTAAATGACTTGGTCACAGAGAACGAGACCCAGACAGACTCGGGGCTATGGTCCGCGGCGTAATGCTCAAGCGTTATGGTGTTACCTTTGACGACCGCCATGCCCATGAGGGGTTCCCGCTTCAGGAAATCACCGACCGTGAACGTCTCGCCATCGACTTGATAGTTCACATTTTTAAGATCCCTGTCGATCTTCGTGGTCAGGGCATACGGATTCTCGGATGGAAATAGGGGACGCGAAGGCATCCAGGCGTTGATGTGAGCAAAAGCAATGCGGCGATCGGCGGTAGGGTACAGCAACACATTTTCATCTAGGTCGCCGTTTTTTAGTCGGTCGACAAAGCCTTCCACCTCTTGCTTTGTGGCGGCGCTGGCCGGCAGGGCGATAGCACTTAGTGTGAGAGCGCCCAAAGTGAGGGCAGTAAAGAGTGATCGCATGGTTTTACCTTCCCTAAACGTCGTTTTTATTGGTTGTTATTAGATCATAATTTTTCGGTTTTCGTTGCGTAAGTGCGGTCTAATCAGCCGCACCGTTCTCTGCATCGCTCGCATCGTCCCTGTAGCGCTCAAACCACGCCAAGATGTTGTTGACCTTAGCAATGAGGTTGGACGGCCGCGCGTAAATGCTGTGGCTCGCACCGGGAATGCGGACCATCAACGTATCAATGCCGCGGTGCTTCAAGGCTTGGTAGTACTGCTCGGTCTCACTCATGGGCGTTCGGTAATCCTCTTCGCCCGTGAGCAACATGGTGGGCGTGGAGACATTGCCCACTAGTGACAGGGGTGAGCGCTTCCAGTAACCCTCGTAGTCCTCCCACGGGGCCGCATCGAACCAGGTGGTCGCAAAGAAGTAGTTGAGATCGGCCGTTAACACGAAGCTCGCCCAGTTAATGACTGGTTTTGCGACCACGGCCGCGCGGAATCGATCGGTTTTACCCACAATCCAGGCGGTTAACACGCCACCACCGGAGCCACCGGTAACGAACAGTTGTTCGCTATCGACGTAGCCTTGGTCGATGAGTGCATCCACGCCTGATATCAGGTCATCGTAATCGTAGCCAGGGTAGGCCAAGTCGATTTCATTCGCGAACTTCTCACCATAGCTCGTGCTACCTCGGGGGTTGGTGTAGAACACCACATAGCCCGCCGCCGCAAACAACTGTGCCTCGGTTGAATAGTTCGGGCCATAGGCCGAGTGCGGTCCACCATGGATCTCCAAAATCATGGGGTACTGTTTCTCGGGATCAAAGCCGGGTGGTTTCATCACCCAGCCTTCAATTTCCAGTCCGTCGTGGGAGGAGGGCCAGACCATGCGCTCAACCCGTGACATCTCTCGTTGTCCCATGAGGTCGCTGTTTAGATCGGTTAGCTGAAGCGGTTGCTTGCCAGATCGCATTAATGCGAGATCTGCGGGTCGATCATCGCGACCCAGCGTGTAGGCAATACGGTCTTTACCCCCGACCGAGAACGTGCCGCTGGTGTAGGGGCGTCCCAGTGCTGTGCCACCCAGTACAATATCGGCTTGCTTGAGCTTACCGTTCAGATCAACCTCGGCGATGCGCGCCATGCCCAGATCGTTGTAGCGAATCCAGACGCTCTTGCTGTCTGCTGACCATTGGATATCAGACACCGATCGATCGAGATTGGCCGTGAGCGAACGGCTCTCACCCGAAGTTAAATTCATGACGCGTAGGTCTGCTCGGTTATAGCCCTGACGTGTGTCGGCAGCCGACGTGTAGGCGAGGTATCGACCGTTGGGTGATACCGCGGGATTGCCCTCAGGACCCAATTGATCCGTCATTTGAGTGAGCTCACCCGTGGTCATTGATGCGGCATACAAATCATTTTGACGGGGGTGGTACTCGACATCCTCGCGTCGATTGCTTGAGAAGACAATCGACTGGTTGTCAGGCATCCACGAGACCGATCCGCTGATGGGATAGTCCCCTGAGGTCATCTGACGAGGGGTGCCGCCGTCTGCGGGCACGACAAATACCTGCTGGCTGCCAGTAGGTAGGTAGCCGCCACCATCGAATCGGAAGGTCATGCGATCAACCACGGTTGCAGGCTCTGCCCACTTTGCTCCCTTTGGTTTGGCTGGCATATCGGCCAACGTGGGAGGCGCTGCAGGTACAAAGCGAGTGAAGGCAATGTGTTTGCCATCGGGAGACCAGACAATACTGCGCGGCGACTGGGGTAGGGTGGTTACCTTGGCGGTTTCACCACCGTCTAACCACTGCACAAACACCTGGGTTTTACCTTCGGTATTTGACAGATAGGCCAGCCGATCACCGGATGGAGACCACCGCGGTGAGCTGAAATTCCCGGTGCCACTGACCAATGGACGGTGATTGTCACCATCAATATCAACCACCCAAATGGTGCGCCGTGTGCGGTCAGTCATGATGTCCATGGAGCTTCTGACGTAGGCCACGCGAGACCCATCGGGAGATACCTGAGGGTCGTTGGCGTATTCCATCTCAAATACGTCTTCAGCGCTAAAGGCCGGAAGATCGGCGGCAAGCGCTGAATATCCAGGCAGGGCAACGGTGCTCAGCGAGCTGGCGAGTGCGCCAAAAACGAGGGTGTATTGTGTGCGGTGTGTTGTTTTGCGCATCATAGAAGCTAGTTCTTATCGGTGTTGTTTACACGAGAGTATTACCGAAGCCGATTCCACCGGAAAGGCCCAGTACAGACTAAATGCCCATGCTGGTAAAAAGTGGGCCTAGGCGACATTGGGTGCTCAATTTAATCGGGTTCGGCCTATGGGCAGTGCATTGCCGATAGCATTAGATAGGAGGCATCTCGCATAGGGCGCGTTACCTATTGACCCAGTAATGTCTCAGGCACGGTCCGCCTTGAGATACCCTTAACCACAGCACTACCCTGGCTTCTCTTCATAAGTCTGCCCTCGTAAAACCCGTAATGCCGTACTAAACTGTGAGTAATCGAGCAGAGGAATTGCCCATGCGCTTCTCCGTTGGTCTTGTTGCCATCATCACAAGCTTCACGCTAGCGGGCTGTGCCACACCCAAAGAGCGCGAGGTCGCTGCGCTCGAGAAAGAACTGGGTCTCGACAGCGCACCTTATTTCCCGAAGTGTCTGAGCGAGGAAGTGGTACCGAAAGCGGGGGTAGTGGCAGGTGAGTACAGCTTGGGTAACACCATCGATAATCCGCAGGGTAATGTGGCCATCGATCGATGCGTTCGATGGGACACCAACGAGCCGGTTGGAAAGTCTAAAGACAAACCTCAAAAACTCATTTTGACGCCGCCGGCGAAGGACGATGCCGGCCATGAAGACTTGCTAGAAGGCGACAGCTAGAAACGATAAAAAGCCGGTAAAATTCGCTTAAAATCGGAAAAACCTCAAAAATCTATAAAAGTACGAAAATCACCTGCGTTTGGCGGTGGTTCAGTCTTTTGCTGACACCCAGATAGGTGAACTCCATGCCATTTCGGTAATGGTCGCCGGTATGTCGGTCGGTGGCGCCAGTCCCAGCCGCAAACTATCGTAGGTTGTCCAGCGGCAGCTCGGTATCTGAATCACTCTCGCGTAATAAAACGCGTTGTGAGCGGCATCGTAGTCTGGGTCTACCCAGTCCGCGCGAAGTTCAGGTGCGCCTGCAGTGTCAGACCAGGAGCAGTCACTGAGATCGACTTGCGCAAGCGTCGCAACACAAGCACCACTGGCGTCGCTATCGGCGCAGGCGACCTCAAAGACTGTTTCACGTGCCTCACCGTCCTCGAGCCAACCTTTGATGATTTGTAATTTCGCCAAAGGTGCATGGTCGGGGTCTTGCGTTGCCCAAACGAATAGTCGCGGCGCGCCCGCACCAGCATTGAGGGTGCCGCCCATGGGGACACCGTTTTTATACGCGGCTTGGAGATCACCCGTTTGAGCAAGGTCCTCGGGTAAACCGGCACCTGCAAAGAATCGGAGGGTTGGGCGTGTTCCACTGGTCGCATAGACCTCGCGTCGGCTCATGGCATTAAACAATGCATCGCGGGTATTTTCAGGTGCCCAGACCGCAGCGAGACCGCCCGGGTTGGCCACTTTAGGTTGTCGTAGGCCGTTTTCAAGCCGTGCTTTAGCCGGCGAGCCCATGTAGGAGTTCGCGCCGCGATAGTCCCATTCTTCTGCATCACCTGGGTTCGAGTTGTGGGTGTCAGTGGATGCCATGAGACCAAACTTCATTGGGTTAAAGCCGAGGGACTCCTCCAATGCCAGTCCTTTCTTCAGACCGTCTCTGGCCATTGATGTTGGGTGAATGCACAACGTGACCTGTCCTTCCTTACAGACAGGGAAGAATTGTTCGAAGCCGCACTCCTCATCGGTGGCACCAAAGCCAAGTGCACACTCGGAGTTACCCTTGATCTGGAACATCTCGACCAAGGGCTCAAATTTTTCCCGCAGGCGCCAGTCATCGTGGGTGTAGGGAATCCCATCAATCGTTTCGCTGGCGAAGGCCAAGCCCCAGCTCTTGTTCGGATTGTGGGGAATCGTCAGAAACTCACAGCCCTCACCACAAGACGCATCCAATTGTTTCCATAAATCAATTTCCGAGTCGGCGTCATAGGCCGAGACCGCATAGTCGGGCGTGACACTGGTGCGGAAGATCACGTTACGATGGTGCTTACCCCGATCGACCATGGCAGGAGAGTACTCGTAGGCCGCGAAGGTGGTGAAGACGCCGGGCTCGTTATGTCGCTCAGCCGCCGCTTTAATCGACTCCCACGTACCAAGGTGGTACTGACGCTCCACCGCTTTGTCATTGCCAAAGTAACTGAGGTTTTCGACCAAAGGTCGGTCCTCAACATTGGCTCTCAGTTCCAGAAACGACAGTAAGTTGGGGTTGTTGACCAGCTCACAGCTCTCCGCAATCGCAGGCGTTGAGGGATCAAAACACGCCATGACACGCCCAAAGCCCTCTGCGTGATCTGTGACCGCCGCAAAGTCCAGGGGTCGCGTAATTTCGATGACTTCACCGGTCTCAATCGCCGCTGACTCACCTTTGGCGAAGCGGTAGGTTGCATCAAGATCACGACGATTACCGAAGAGGTAAGCGTCGGCGGACAGGTTGGAGTGAATGTGCAGGTCCCCGAAGTAGACATTTTTAAGTGGGTTTTCCGGCTGAGGTGACCTTGGGCTTTGTGCAGGTTTGTAAAAGGCGGTTTCGTTTTGCGCTGCCACCTCTGCATGGATCGCTGCGCGCTCCTCGTCATTCGAGGGTATAAACGTGAGATTGGTCATCAAGTAGTCGTAACCGAACCACCCGAAAAGTAGGACTATCGGGGTTGCAAGAAGGAGGGTCTCTTTGACGGTCGACATCAATCTGGCTTCCTTTCTTTCTTTTCGCTCTCTTTTTTATCTTTGCGCCGATTATGCAAAGGCCGTTCCTTTTGAGTTAACGATAACTCGGTGGTGACTGCCAGCACTTTTACTTTTGGCGGGCGTAGGCCTATGGTGGTGACAGAAACAAAGTGGAGTGTTTGCAAGCCTGGACAAGCAGGTGATCGCAGCCACTATCCACTTAAAGCGCTATCCACTTAAAGAGAGTTCAAGAACGGTTAAAACAGTAGTCGAAGAGAGCAACGACTTAAGCAATGAAGCGCCCACTAAAGCAGAAACTGACTCGTCGCGATTTTATCAGCGGCATGGCTATTGGTGCGGCAGGACTCCACCTGTCGCCACTCGAAGCACTCGCGCAAGATTTACTCCCGTCTCACACCTTGGGTCCTGATTACTATCCGCCCGCGCTTACCGGCATGCGGGGTAGCGTCGATGGGTCCTACGAGATTGCTCACGCGCTGGCGCGCGAGGGTAGAGCATTTACCCTACCCAAAGAGCAAACAGAAACGACTTACGACCTGGTAGTGGTTGGTGGCGGCATCTCAGGGCTGGCGGCCGCGAAGTTCTTTAGAGACCGGCACGGAAGCGACAGCAAGATCCTCGTATTGGATAACCACGATGACTTTGGTGGGCATGCGCGTCGCAATGAGCTGTCGGTCGATGGCGACACATTGATTGGCTACGGCGGTAGTCAGGCGATTGATACGCCCTCGGCCTACTCACCGGTGGCGAGCCAGTTGCTAAGAGACCTTGGCATCTTCGTTGAGCGATTTTACGACTATCACGACCAGTCATTCTTTGAAAAACGCGGCATGACCCGCGGCATTTATTTCGATGTCGCGACTTTTGGAAAGCGGGCCGTCACTGAAAACCCCATTCAGGACTGGTGGGATCGCTGGGGTTTTCAGCTCAGCAACATCACCAGCGATATGCCGATCCCAAAGGAGGACCAACAAGCATTTGCCAGTCTGCTCAAGGGTGGGAGGGATTATCTGAAAGGACTCTCAAACCCGGAGCGCGAGGCGGTGCTGCGCGAGACCAGTTATCTCGATTTTTTGAAGGACTACGCGCAGCAACCGGAGTCTGTAAGACACATTCTGCAGGACTCGTGGCTCCCGCTGATGGGCGCGGGTTGGGAAGCCATTTCGGCTTGGGAGGCTGTAATTTATCGGTTCCCGGGTACGGACGAAGTGGGAGTGCGACCACCTGAAGGAAAAGAGGAGCCCTATATCTTCAAGTTTCCGGATGGTAACGCCAGCATTGCGCGCGCTCTGGTCCGAAATCTGATTCCCGACGCTATGCCCGGCAACAGCATGGAGGATCTGGTCACAGCAAAAGCTGATTACAGTCGGTTAGACAGACCTGATAATAAGGTCAAGATTCGTCTTAACAGTACCGTGGTCAGAGCGCGGAACACGCCTGATGGGAAATACGTCGATGTCGCTTACGTCAACGGCGGCAAAACCTACCGGGTGCGGGCTAAACACACGGTCATGGCCTGCTATAACCAAATTATCCCGCACCTCTGTCCCGAGGCGAGTGAGGCTCAAACCGAGGCGCTCGGTCAGTCCACCAAGATTCCTTTCGTACTGGGCACCTTCGCACTCCGAAACTGGCAGTCGTTTAAGCACGCAGGGCATTACATGTTCTATTCGCCTGGTGATGTGTATTTCAAGTATTTGCATTTGGACTACCCGGTCAGCATCGGTGACTACGAATACACTCAAGAGACTGATCGGCCGATTGTCGTTACAGCGTGGTATTCACCGACAGCCAGAGGTCTGCCCGCCATGGATCAATATCGGGCAGGGCGCATGCAACTGCTCGAAATGTCTTTTCAGGACTTTGAAGACGACATCATCCAACACTTCGATGGCATGTTGGGGCCCCATGGTTTTGATGTAGAGCGTGACATGGCCGGCATTACGCTTAATCGTTGGCCGCATGGCTATGCTTACGAATTCGAGGGTATTGGGGTCAATCCGAGTTACAACCGATACAACGGACCGCATATTGCGGGACGCGCGCAAATTGGGCGCATTAGTATCGCCAACTCCGACTCAGAAGCTCATGCCTATGTGGATGGAGCAGTCGATGCGGCTCATCGCGCTGTCCATGAGCAGATTCAGTTGGCTAAGCGCTAAAAGCTAGGGGTTCATGAAATAGACCTATTGAATTGGGAAAAGCGCCGATATTCGGAGAAGTCACGAAAGATTTCATAGCGCACGGGCCCGCAGCTAAATGATAAATAGTGAGTTTTGGAAACAGAGGAGTTGGAACTGATGATGAAGACAAGAGCTAGCGACGATGTTTGGATGAGCCGCTATTTGAAAAAGCTTACGGCATCAATTTGCTTGTTGGGTTCCGGTGCCCTCGTAGCCGCCGAAGCGGTTTACCCCGCCAAGCTGACGACTGCCGATTTGGCGGGTAAAGCCTTTGATAACCCTAAGACCATCATCACTGAGACGCCGACCGGCAACATTCTCGACATCACTTCGCTGAAATCCTCCGACGGCAAGTTCGCCTCAGGTATGTACAAGGCGGGGAAGTCACGTTTTGAGATCACTGAACCCTACGGAGTTGACGAATTCATGTTGTTCCTAGAAGGCAGCGTCACACTTACATCTGATGATGGGAGTCAAATGACCATCAATGCGGGCGAAGCGGTCACCATCCCTAGGGAGTGGACAGGTATTTGGGAAACTGAGGGGTACAGGAAGATTTGGGTGATTTACTCGAAGTCCGGTGAAGGACTTTGAGACTTTGAACGGCGAGCTTCTCTCAATCTTTAACCACATATCGAACCAGATGGCCCCTGATGCCGCTGAGATATTCGACTGATAGCGCTTTTATGATCGAGTGATACATGAACTAGGGGCGCGCCCCTCGTCTCATTCTAGAGGTCAGTTTTTAGTAAACCGCCTGCTCAAACTCGAGCAAAGTCTCGATGGCAACCCCATCGTAGAAAGGTAAAACCTGTGTCCCGAAGATGCCGTAGATGCCCGCCTCGCGGTCTACCCAGTAATACGAGTTAAACAGTCCTGCCCACGAGCCCGCATTCGCCTTTCGCCCGCCATCAATACCGTCTGTATGGAGCAGTAATCCCAGACCAAACGCCACCTTATTTCCAAAGCTCATATCGGCGGTGTTACTGAGGATCGGCATGACGGATGAAAGCGCAAGTGGTTGGATGTTGCCAATATTGTTCTGGAACATGGTGTCGACCGTTTCGGCTTTAAGAAGAGTTTTTCCATCGAGCGACCCACCGTTCAGCAGCATTTGAAGAACCCGACCGTAGTCTTTGACTGTGGAGGAGAGACCACCACCACCTGAGTAGTGAGGCATGCTGCCTCTCTTTCTGGGTATGGGTTGGAAGCCGGGTAGCTTCACAAGACCCTCTGCAGCACGCGCCATCATCGTTACTGATCGGTCGAGCTTGTCTGCAGGCAATTCATAAAAGGTGTCGGTCATACTCAGCGGCATGAAGATGTTGTCATCAAAATAATTCGCGAGGCGTTGACCGGACAGACGCTCCACCAAGACACCCAGCCAGTCTGTATTGATGCCATACTCCCAGGCAGTGCCGGGCTGAAAAGCGAGGGGTGCTTCGAGGTAGTTACCCTCACCCAAGAGGCTGGGAGTAACGCCTAGTTGAGCGCCTTTGAGCGCGTTCGCATTCCAAATCTCGTACACATAGCCCGCGGTATGGGTCATGAGCTCGCGTGCTGTTGGTGCGCGTTTTGCTGTCTCGAAAATAGGGGTTTCGTCTGTTCCGAAGCCTTTGAGTACCTGCAGATCATTGAGTTCAGGTACATAGGCAGAGATTGGGACGTCTAGGTTAAGTTTACCTTGCTCCATAAGCTTTAGCGCCGCAATGGTGGTGACAAGCTTGGTCATCGAGGCAATCTGGATAATGTTGTCGGGGCTTGCGACGTTGGTTTTCTCCGCGTCCTGATACCCTGCTGCATGGGACCAGATCTGTCCCCCCGCATTACCCACCGCAGCTACGGCAAAGTTGAGTCTTCCGTCAGCGATCGTTTGGTCGAGTACCGCCGCTGCTTTATTCGTTGGCTTTGAATGGTCATCTGCAAGGGCTCCTGAGCCGATATTGGACGAGACGGTGATCAACAGTACCGCAGCTAATTTTTTCATGAGCTTCCTCCAAACATGGTCGACTTTGTCGGCCGGCTGATGGTCGGTAATAGTGTGACAGCTTCTCTGACTTTGCGAGTCGCGTCTACGCCGACTGGCAATGGCGAGCTCGTCAACGTCCAATCAGTAGCCGCCAACCAACAGGGGCTAAGTAAACACAAGACCGAAGAGGTCAAGCCATCGCGTGGTTAGTCGCGCCCCACGTGCTAGGGTTGGGTCTGGTTTCATCAGGATTGTAGAAAATGATTACGAGCGAAGGCGGAAGCACGGGCGAGTCCGATCTGTTGACCTTGATTGCGCAGATGTCACCGTCGCTGGATGATCAGATCTGGGCCTTCGTGTCGGTGGATGAAGTCTCGAGCGAGTATGTGGCGGAGCACGCACTAGCGACGTTTCGGGAGACTGAAGGCACGACCCTGATTATCCCGTGGGAAAGAGCCGCGGAGTTCGATGTCTGCAGTGAGTCCATGGCGCGCATTACGCTTAATATCCACTCGAGCTTAGAGGCGGTGGGGCTCACTGCTGCGGTGTCACAAGCCCTCGCTTCCGAGGCGATTAGCGCCAATGTGGTTGCGGGTTTTTATCACGATCACATCTTCGTTCCGCAGACCGCGGGGGAGCGTGCGGTGGCCTGTTTGACACTGTTATCCGCCGCCGCAGAAGGCTTTTGAAGACCTTGTACACCGCTTTAAACAGAAGCGTGCACATAAGCTAGTTGGCACCAACTCGGTGCATGGTTCAACGCAACTTCACCAATTTGGGGCTTTTAGTCGAAGTTCCATAAGTACGAAAAAATACAAAGCATTGTTTTTATTGGTAATTTTTCTGTTGGTGCGCCCTTAGCTTGTCACATTTGCGCACAGCTATATACTGCAAGGTGCGAGCTGTAACGCCGGCACGTTTGTGCCATATAATTAAAGAAAATGTGCGATCCACCCGTATGGATGGATCTAGGACATAAACCAAGAAAGGACGCTAAGATGAACAAGTCATTCTCTCGGAAGCCCGGGTTTGCA
>Ga0163111_10001895_pt1 | contig 13143 bp, 16 predicted proteins | sample CRUFie1St18metaG_FD_109645 | JGI IMG/M metagenome (GOLD analysis project Ga0163111, IMG submission 109645) | Marine microbial communities from the Costa Rica Dome - CRUD Field 142mm St18 metaG | ecosystem: Environmental > Aquatic > Marine > Oceanic > Photic zone | place: Costa Rica: the Eastern...
AAATATCTTCGATATTAAAAAATCTTGTTTTGTCTACATTAAATATAGTCCCATACATCAGAGTTCCTTTACCACTAGTTAGTGTATAATCAAAACAACAATTATAAATATAAATATTTTCAATTCTTTTTTTATACCGATTCATATGAAAGAAAAAACATACAGAATTGCGTTTATAATTTGTAAACCAGGCAAAATATTTATTACCCTTAGGAATTGTTAGATAAATATTAGAGCAATAAACTTTCTTATGTGTATTTCTCTCATAAGAAAGTTCAACAAAAGGCAATGATTTAAGAATTGTCTCTTTTTCACGATGAGTTAGATTCATATAGTAAAATATTACCTATATTCTTTATTACGATTTCTTAAAGTGTTTGAAAAGAATTTCCAAAATTAGTGTCAAATGCTCCACCTATTTCTTTAATTTGTTCAACGTTGGTTGGTTCTTGTTTTTGTTGCATTTCAGCTAAATATTTTTTAAGCTCATCTTTCATATCTTGATTTTCATCCGATTTATTTTGAGACTTAATAGTTTTATAAATTTCATCATACTGTTTTTGTGGTTTGTTTATCAGATCTTTAACCTGAGGAATGGTTAAATTATTTTTGAAAAAGGTATATATATAATGAATAACCGCAATCAATATAATAGATAATATTATTTGTTTTGTAATCCAAAATATCATTATATATATTAAATATTAAGTTAGGCATTGTGTGAACGAAGCAATAGCAGATTTAATATCTATTTCATTTATATCATTGCTTGTCCAAAAATAAATATCACTGTAAACATCATTTGTTTTTTCTATAATTAGAGAGATTGATGGATCTCTATTATAAATAAATTTTGTTAATTTTATTTTGTGATGATGAAGTGGAACATTATAAACTTGATGCATCTTTTTGAAATATCCTTTTTCGCAAAAAATATCTTTACTTTCGAAATAATTTTTAATATGTATTTTTTCTGTGGATGATTTTAATTTATATTTAAAATAATTATCATCTATTATTTTATATTTTCCGTCTGTGGTGAGTAACCATGACTCGTTTTTAATATGTCGTTTTCCTAATAGTTTATCACCTTTATTTTCCACTAGAGTTCTGTAGGTATCAATGTCTAATCCTTGTAAATAAACTTTCATCTTAAACATATTTGTTTCAAACTATTTAAACCCATTTCATATTATCAATACAAAATGGTAAAAGTTGTATTAGTAAGTAAAGGCGGATCTTTAAAATCAACCACAGTTAAAAATTTTGTAGAAGCCGAATTATATAAAAAAGCTGGCTTCAGAAAGTCAAAAGATTTTGCAAAAAGAGCCAAATGGAAAAAATCATCAACAGAAAATGTTTCTCTTTATGCGAAAAATAAAGGAAGGGCTGGTAGTGAAAATAAATATGAGCTGCCACCTCCAGTAGATAAAGAATTATATTTTGGGAGCTTGATATTAGTATTACATTCTGGTGATGATGTAGATTCTGAATCAGTTGAGAATTTTACTTGTGAAGAGTGGAATGTTTTACGAGAAAAACTTTTCGGAGGTTTTGAAGATTTAACAAAAGAAGAAGAGGAAAGTAGTGAAGAAGAGATCCCTGAGAAATATAAAACAAAAGAAGGATATTCTAAAGAAAGCGGTTTTATAGTTGATGATGATGATGATGAGGAGGACGACGAGGATTATGTTTTAGAAGAAGACGAGGAATCAGCAGTTTCAACAGATGAAGAGGAAGATGATGGAGATATAGGAAGTAATGTGGATGAGGAAGAAGATGAAGAAGAAGATGAAGAAGAAGATGATGATGAAGAAGAGGACGATGAGGATTATGGATCAGAATTGTCTGAAGAGGAGTATGACTAGTTAAAATTGAAAAAAAGATATAAAACAATTAAATTATAAAGTAATAATGATAATAGAAAATCCCACAGAGTTTAGAACAACATTAATATCTAAGTTTTACCAAATAATTCGCAATAAAAAAATATCAGCGACATTAGAAAGGGCTATATATAATTGGAGTATTCAACAAGCGAAAGGAAAAAAAATAGTTAGAAAATGGGATAACAAACCTTTTGTGCAACTTTATTTGGATCGCGTTCATAGTATTTATTTAAATATTAATCCCAAAAGTTATATAGGTAATCGGGATTTATTGAGATCATTAAAGAAAAAAAAAATAAGTCCGCAAAAATTGGCATTTATGTCACATCAAGAAATGAAACCAGAAATTTGGAAAAAGCTGCTTGAAGATAAAATGGAAAGAATAAAGAAATCCACAGAGGTAGATATGTCTGCGGCTACAGATGAATTTACTTGTTTTAAATGTAATAAAAGTGCTTGCACTTATTATCAGATGCAAACAAGAAGTGCTGATGAACCAATGACAACATTTGTTACTTGTTTGAATTGTGCAAATCATTGGAAATTTTAAAAATGTTATATTAATATAAATGGTTAATATGAAATATCGTGGATTTACAAGTGTTTTTAGTTATTGTGCAAATAGATCAGAAAAAGAAGGAAAAGTATGTCCTAAGTTAAGATTTGCTTTTGATAATGTGATATCTCCAAATAGTTCTGATAGTTCCCGTAAGAGACAGTATGCAAATGTAATTCAGTTTCGATCTCGATCTGTAATAGGTAGAGTTGCTTTATGTCCAAAAAGATGATTTTCATATAATATCTTGTAAATATTATATGGAAAATTAATTTTATTTTTGTATTATATAAATGGTAGAACCGTTTACAGTGCAATATAAACCTATGGGAATAAGAAAAATCTCTCCAACATCTGTAACGACAAAAGGATCGACAGAAGTTATTATAACTTTAAACCCAACAGTTGTTGATATTACTAAGTTTGAGATTGAAAGAATAGATCCCGCCGGACCAGTAACGAAAACTATTATATTTGAAGGGGATTATAAAGCTGGTTTTACTTATAAATTTTTAGATGATACAGCAGTTATAGGGCAAGAATATAACTATTCCGTTAAGGCTCCGATTCAATTACCTTTTTTTACGTCACCAACTGTAACACTTACAATACCCTGTTCAACAGTATGTTGTCCTAATAAATTTCCATTTGGAAGATGGAATAATACATCTACAAATTTAAAGTTATTTCCCTCTCTACTGAAAAATCAAAAATATTATGGAAATAATTCTGGCACCCTACCTGTTTTTATAAATCCACCTAGAGTTAATAATAATATATTTACCAATACCTCTTATCAAATGAAAAAAAGTGAGTTATTTAAATATTTATCTACAAATAGGGCTTATTTAAGACGTTAAGCGTCAAGAACCTCTAGATCTTCCACTTTCCAATATTCGCTTCCTCCATTAGGAATAGGTCTTCTAATGATAAAAGGAATTTTCTTTTCCTTTAGTTCCATCTCAGCAATAATAACGCCGTCAATAATATTATTTGGTATATTAATAAATGGTTCAGAACCATTATTAATTTGTTTTGCCCGTAGACCCAATATTCTAGCCTTTTCATATTTTGTAAGGAAAGGTATTGTAGTGTGAAGTTCATCAATAATTTCACCATTTTTGTTTCTAACTATTTTACATTGTGCCAGAACTTCATTATAACTTGAAAATTTAGCTTCTGGATGATACTCTAAAAGGACATCGCGATCAAGATCTTGTTCTAGTTTCTGAAAAGTCTCGTTATCTTCTTCCTCCTCATCTCCACTATCCGTATCATCTTCATCTTCAGATGCAATAAAACTATTTGCGGCTGTTTCAGTGCTAATAACAACATTTTCTGGAGCATTATTTTCGTTTTCAGTATCTTTTTTACTCTCATCACTTTTTTCGCTTTCGTTATCACTTTCTATTTCATCACGTTCATATACCATATTATTGTCAGGATCATTATTTTCAATAACAGTATTTTCGCTGCCAATAGGAGGTCTTTCAGGAATAATTGGAATATTTTCATCTCCAGGGAAATCAAAATCATCATCATCTAAATCACTATCAATGTCACTATCGTTTTCTTTTTCGCTTAATATAATAGAATCATTATTAGGATTAATTTTATCTTCCAGTTCTGTTGTAGTTACTTCCTGTAGTTCGCTCATTATTATATTAAACTTAGATAGTTTTTATATATTTTCAATTTTACTTATTATCTGAAGATAGCCAGGTGGTATCACAGTGTGCACATAGGTAAATAAACTTCATATTTTTATCATCATATCGCAAATAAATAATTTCTGGATCTGTGGAAACATCATCACCATCTTTTGATTCGGCTTTCTTTTTATTGGAAATACAATCGGCATTAGGACACTTCATATTTTTTACTCTGGGTAAAGTTGGGTCAAGTTTGGTATATTCATTAACAATATTTTTATACGAAATTTTGTTTGACGAAACATTTGTTTTGGAAATACATAAATTATCTACATCTGTTTCTGCTATATTTTCTTCATTACCGCAATTGCGACAATAATAAATTAGGTTACCGCCATCATTATCTGATAAACGTATATAATACATATTGTTGCATTGTATACAGAAACGCATTGTTTATAATATCTATATATAAATATTTTTATTTCAATTTTAGTTTAATTTAATTGTTCCAAAACACCTTGCATATCTTTATACAATTTATCATAGTCCATATTGCACCGCATATTATAAACAGAGCACCATACCGTTCTAGGTTCTTTTTCCTCTTCTTTAAATTTTTCTATATTATTTATAATTCTAGATTTATTTTCTATTAAATGTTTTTTTATAAGAAAAAAAGCTTCTGTAAATTGTGGTGGTAATAATTTTTGTGAAGCCACCCTAAGGATCGCTGTTTCTAAATTTCTATATTTAATAATTTTATTGTAGTTATTAAAATCTCTATGTGTTTCACGTATTCCTGGTTCATTTAATAGTGGTTTATTATGAAAAAGTGTTGTTAAAGTTAGTAAAACACTCCGTATTGTTTGACAAGATGTCCATTGTTCTCCCCTCCAGGTATTTAAAATAGATATACATACCTTACCATTTCTATATAAGTTTGGATTAAATCTTGTTTTGCCATTATTTGTTAGATATGTTAGTTTTGGAGGAGAAAAAGGATAATCGTCTGGAAAATTAAAATCAAAAAAATAAATACCATTTTCATATAAAGTATCTTTTGGTCCAAATATTATAGCATATCCTTTTTGAAAATTACTTTCATCATGAAAGTAATGAATACCATCTGAATGTAAAGGATTTTTCATTATATCTACCACATCTTTCAGGAGTCTTTTTTTGTTTTTGTCAAGCTGATTATTGCCTACTTCTTTTTCTGACATATATATTTAATATATTTAGTAATTTTTAAATATTTTAAAAATAAACATTCTTTATTAGCATTTATGTATTTAAATACTTATTTAGTATCCGGTGTTTTGAATATAATATTTAAAAATTGATTTAATAATATCTCCCCTTTTTAATAGAAAATGGCAACATCTTCAGCTAGCGTTAATAGTTTCCTATCTAAACGTAAAGCAGAACGTGGTGGATCTCATACCCATACACGTATTCCAGATACAAATACCGCTGATGAGTCAGGAATATATGGTGGTAGTTATAATATCTTAGATAAAGATTTGCCTAGACTATATAGTCTTCTTGCAAGAAAAATATTTAAAGATGGAGAAAAAGAATATTTGACAGAACGTCAATTACCTGATGCTGGTCCCATTCTCATTGATCTAGATTTTAGATACCCAACAGAGATTACTACTCGACAGCACGAAGGGGGGTTTATAGATGATGTAGTAGACAGATATTTTGAAAATATAAAAAAACTTGTTACTATTCCTCAAGGAGAAGAAATTCCTGTATATATTTTTGAAAAACCAAATGTAAATATATTGGAAGATAAAACAAAAGATGGTATTCACATTATCATTGGTATTAAAATGACATATCCAGAACAACTCCTACTTAGAAAGGAAGTATTGAAAGATTTTAGCCAAATAACTAGTGTCCTTCCTATTATTGATGGTTGGACAGTAGATGATATTATTGATCCGTGTATTCCAAAAGGAAAAACGAATTGGCAAATGTATGGTAGCAGAAAACCGTTTAATGAGGCTTATAAACTAGTAGGGGCATATAATTGTAATTTTGACGATGAAGGTGATTTGGAACAAGAAAGTATATTGGAAGAGTTAAATGAACTACCGAAAGCAGAGCTTTTACAAAAACTCAGTGCTAGAAATACTGAACATAACTCATATGAACCAACACAATATAATCGAAATAATGTTGGCAAAAATCAGGGAAAAAAGAAAAAGAAAAGTAAGAGACGTAGAAATGTAAATATTGTTTTGGGTGTGAATTCTGCGGCCAGATATGAAGATATTACAAATCAAGAAGAATTGGATGCTCAACTTAAAGTTATATTAGATGATCCCTCAAAAGAAGACTATCATTTAAAAGAAACACACGACTATTCAATGATTTTGGGTGAAAGATATTATAATCCATATGAAGCCTGGATTAAGGTAGGATGGGCATTACATAACACCGATCATAGACTATTTCTTGTGTGGGTAAAGTTTTCTAGTAAGTCTGAAAAATTTGATTATGACAGCATTGGAGAGATGTATAGTATGTGGAATGAGATGCGTGATGAAGGTTTATCATCAAGATCTATTATGTGGTGGGCATTACAAGAAAATGAAAAAGAATTTGAGAGAATTAAAAAACAAACAATAGATTATTATGTAGATATTACTGTTATTGGTAGAACAGATTATGATATCGCTATGGTATTGTATCAGTTGTTTAAAGATAGGTTTAAGTGTGCTTCTCATAGAAATAAAATTTGGTATGAGTTTAAAGGCCCGTTGTGGAATGAAAGTGAAGAAGGAACAGCTCTTAGGCGAAAATTATCAAATAAACTAGCAAATATTTATTTCGATAAAATTCACGTAGTAAAAGATAAAGCATCAACAGAGATGACACAACAAGAACACGATTCTATGGTAACAACTGTTAAATCATTGACTATTATTTCGCAAAATCTAAGAAATACATCTAGTAAAAATAATATTATGAAGGAAGCTCAAGAGATCTTTTATGAAAATAATTTTCAAAATAAATTAGATGTAAATCCTATGCTTCTAGGATGTAAAAATGGTATAATTGATTTTGATAAATGTGAATTTAGAGAGGGGCAACCTGAAGATTATTTGTCAATGTCTACTGGTATGAACTATATTGCATTGGATCCAACAGATGCTGAGCAAAATACAATTCAAGAAGAAATTAAAGATTTTATGCGAAAATTGTTTCCACAAGAAGAATTGCGTAAATATATGTGGGAACATTTAGCTTCTTGTCTTGTTGGAACGAATGATAATCAGACATTTAATATTTATACTGGTTGTGGTAGAAATGGTAAATCTAAATTGGTTGAACTAATGAGTATGATTTTAGGTGATTATAAAAAGACTGTTCCAATTACGATGATTACACAAAAAAGAACCGGAATTGGTTCAGCATCTCCAGAAATAGCACAACTTAAAGGTTGTAGATATGCGGTAATGCAAGAACCTTGTAAACAAGAAAAGATTAATGAAGGTATTATGAAAGAAATTACAGGTGGTGATCCTATTCAAGGCAGAACATTGTATAAAGATACTGTTACTTTTGTGCCACAGTTTAATTTAGTAGTGTGCACAAACACATTGTTTGATATTAAAAGTAATGATGATGGAACCTGGAGAAGAATTAGAGTTTGTGATTTTATATCTAAATTTGTGAAAGATCCATCTTCTGATCCTAAGGATCACGAATATCTAATTGATAAAAATATTGCTAACAATTTTAAAAAGTGGGCCCCTGTATTCTTCGCTATGCTTGTTAATATTGCATTTAAAACTAAGGGTAAAGTAGAGGATTGTGAAATTGTTATGGCTTCTGCCAATAAGTATCGCGCTTCACAAGATTACCTTACTGAATACTTTAATGAGAGAATTGTTGAGAATACAGAACAGCGTCTACTAAAGACAGTAGCTTACAATGATTTTAGAATTTGGTATACAGATAATCACGGAAAAGGTGTTCCAAAAGGAAAAGAATTGTATGAGTTTTTAGACAAAAGAATAGGAAAATATAAGGGTGGTTGGAAAGGATATACGCTTCAAGATGAAGAAGAAAGTGATGAAATTGTTGCAAATTCAGCTATTTAAAAAATAATATTAAAGAATATAAAATATTATTTTTAATGGTTGAAATAGTAAAAAAAATTTGGTTTTTATTTCACCGAATAGGTATGTATATAATACCTTTTTTATGGATATATAACCCTAACTTTTTATTTTTGTATTGGATTATTACGATTTCGTGGAAATTAAACAACAATAATTGTATTATAACACAGTTTGAATATTATTTGTTTGGAGAGACCTTTTTAGGTAAAGGCCAAAAATATCAGGTTCCATTCAAGCATAGAGTAATTTTGTATATAAATTTTTTGGTAGGAGGGTTATATTACTTAAAATAGTTTATCAAGTAGCACTCTAATACCAAATGTGATATACATTAATACTTGTGAGAAATATTCTAGAATTTTTTTGAAAACAACATCGATCTGTATCCATTCGCGTAAAGTTCTACCTACAAAAACAATTAAAATTAAAGATACTAAAATTAAAAGTGTAAGTTTATTTTTATATTGCCCATTGTATATTATAGCCGCAACAAATACAATAATTAATCCCCAATAAAGTTTATTTAAATACCAGGTAAATTCAGTATTAAAATCAATCTGACGATTGTAAAATGATGCCAATCTGTCGTTTACATTTTTTTTTGATCTGGTTGATAACACCTTGTTTTCTAAATCTTTTTCTTTTGTAACATAATTATTTCTAATATCGTTCATTCTACTCGTATAAATTGTTTGTGAAGTTAATACATCAACTAAGTTTTGTAAATTTGAAATTTCTTCTTCAAAATTATCTGTATAGGATTTAATTACTGGATCTACTTTTTTCTCAGCTTCTTTTTCTAGAAAATCTTGATACCCGCTTAATCCAAATTTACTTGTATAATAAGCTTTTTGAGCTGCTTCCAGTTCTCCCGGAGCATTTTGTATTTGTTGTTCTGCTTTAATCATTTGATCTTTATAGGCTTGAGTCGCAAATTCACCTGACATTCTTTTCCTCATTTCAGAACTGCTGGCTTTATTCTGAGCTATTAAATTATTTAATACGTCAAATTGTGCGTCCATTTTAATTATTATATAGTTAGAAATTATTAAAATGGAGCAAACCCTTCGGAGGTTGAGCTGCTAGTTGGAGCAACTACTTGTCCTTGTTGTTGCTGTGCTTGTGTAGCTACACTTTGAACAGCAGCCTGTGCTTTTGCTGCTGCACTTCCATCTGCAATAGAAGTTAAACCTGCTGATGCCTCTGCTTTTGCCTGTTTAAATGCCTTAGCAAAAGATTTTTGATTTGCTGCCCAGACACTCTGGTAGTTGCCAGAGAGTTTCTCGTCAATCATTGATTTATCCATTGGCTGTTGAAATTGAGACCATACAAGATTAGATCTGCTTAGATTTTCCATCAATTCCTTGCCAACAAGAGCTAAAGTAATTGCGATGGTGGTAATAATACCAACGGTTCCAACCATTTTAGGGAACCACTCGAATGACATAAGCATTGTAATCAAGATAACAACAACGATACCGTAAACAACAACCTTAAGAATATTTTTATGACTCTCATATCTAGCTGTAGTATATTCTCCTATTTCTACCATACGGAGTTTATTGTCTCTTTCTTGAATCAATTGATTAAGATTTGCTTTAGCAGCACTAAGTTCTTTCTCAACGATTTCCACCACAGCGATCTGATCAGCAAGATCTCCTCTACTGTTGGCAGCATCTGACTGAACATTGGTATACATATTTTTTAATTGAGTAAACAAGTTTTGTCTCATAGCGCTTAACTCATTGATACGTTGTTGAATAATTGCAGCTTCACTAGCGGCAGAAGAATCAGCTTTATTGATATTTTGCAAGTTCTGAAACATATATTTTTCAAGTTCTTGCAATTCTTGAATATTTTTGATTGTATTGTCATGCTTCTGTTGTAACATAGCGGCGTGATTCGCATTAAATGCTCTTTTTGACATAGGATCACTCATTATATAATATTAATGCATAAAAAATTATTTTATAAATTAAGTTTTTATGCTTTTTTTATTTGATAGATTGCTAGAGCTAATCCAGAAATTGCTAAAAGAGCCCAGGGATAATATCTTAGATTTGCCGCTTGATTTCTCAAATGAAGATCTTGCAAAATTCCCACTGTTGTGGCAGTTGCTTGTCCCTTAACATTTTTTAGTTCAGCATATGTCGTATCAAACTCCGACAATTGTTTTTTAAGTAATGCTTGTTTATTTTTTAATTCCGTCTCAATCTTACTATCAATGTTGCTTAATTTTTGAATTTTAGCGTAAATCTCTTTTGATAATGCCATTAACCTGTTGTTAAATGCAACTAATGTATTATATGATCTCCACAAATTAGCTGCACCTTGAGGACTAGAATATGGCGCATTTCTACAAGCATTTACCGTATATCCACCACTTGAAGGACCATCATATCCAAAAGCTCTCCACATATCGCTACAATCTTTTACCTTAGATCCTCTTACTGTAGCTTGTGGTGGTCCTCCAGATCCTCCACCACATACACAGCATCCTTTCGCATAAGTATTTCCATATTTGGAGTCTTTTTCAGCTGGATTATTTGCTGCTGTTTCATCTATTACAGAACCGCCACTACAAACTCCTCTTGCTTCTATTGCGCTACAAGACATACTCCCCCCAGCACTTTCATATCTATCTTCACACTGAGTTGCATAGGGCCCTTTTAATTCACAACCACCTTTACACGCTTGTCTGTTATAACTCCAGGCAGATGAGCCAACTGGATATGCTGAATTACAGTTTTGTTTACAGGTTGTTACCATACCATTAAATTGTGTATAATTTTGCATAAATGTTTTATACATAATAGAATACTGGGAAAGATTAAGATCAAACTGTTGTTTTAATTTTTTTATAATATTCAACTCTCTTGTTGTTGCTTCATCTAAAGGTTTTGTTGAAAATCCCTCATTATTAATTAAATTTAACTGAGTTGTTAGTTCAGTTAGATGTTTTGCTCTTGTGTTTAAAAATTCAATCCCTTGATTTAATTCATTCTTCATCATAGGAGGTTCGGTGACTTCGCTACCTTCCATACGATTAGCAATCGAACTTACAAGTTTTTCGAAAACCATGTTATCTATAATATATAGATAAAAAAGTCTATCTTTTTAATACTTGTTGAACAGCAATTCCGCCCAATGTAACAAATGCTAAAAGCCATACCATATAATGAAGATTACTTGATGAAACTTCTAGTCGTTTATCTTCTAAATCTCCTTCGGATGTAATTATGCTCGTTATCGCAGATTCTATTTTTTGTCGTTCAGCATCTAAAGCTTTTGCTCGTTGAATTAATTGTTGTTTTTGCGCACGTGACTCTGCGTCAACTTTTGTATCACGACCAGCTATAATTTTAACTTGCTCATTCATCTTATTTGAAATACTAATTAGTTCATTATTTAATTTAGCTACATTGTCCCATTTTACAGAGCTTCCTAAAAGATTACAAGAATCGCTTGAAGTCCATACTTTTCCTGTAGGAATAGCATTATATTGTTGAGGCGTTAGTGTTGTTACCTGGGATGGGCAGTTTGAATTTTTGTTACGAAAATCTTGATAAGGATGTTTTTGACCATTTGCGCTTAACCAGGCTGTTCCACCACCAGCACTTGATTGCACGTTAATACCAACACTTCCACATTTTTCGTATGGATTCATCCCTGGTCCCTGTGGAAAGTTAGCTAAATCTTGCTGAGTAACAGATCCACTTGATGCAGGACAACTGCTATCGCGTTTTGCCCAGGCATCAGTAGTAAATTTACGTGAATAACCCATATTATTTACCCAATATTTATTACCTTGAGGTCCTGTAACAATTTTATTTTTATAATTTATAGATTGAACATTTTGTTGAGTGGTTAATTCTGTTAAATACTCTTTAAAAGCAGCCTTGTATTGATTTAATATGCTATTGAACTGTGTTTCTAAAACATTTAATTTTTTAAGCTCTAAATCAGAAATTCCTTGTAATTTTGCTTCACCGGGTCCCATGTTTTCTCTAAACCCTTCCAATACCTTAGGACTGCCTTTTTCAATAATAGTTAGTTGGGGTTCAACCATTGCATCAAATGTTTTTATGATTTTATTGAATTTCTCTCCTTGTTTAAGAGATGGATCATTTTTTTCTAAAAAATCTGGAAACATTTTCTATAACATAGATTTAGAAAATGTATTTAGAAATTCTTTTATATTCTTACCGGGACAGCTTTAGCTACCGGAATACCTGTTGATGTAGGAACATCAGACGATTTGAATTGCTTGATAGTCAATCCTATTAGTGCTAATAAACCTAAAACATAAAACAGATTTGTTAAGTAAGTAGAGTTTTTTTCAGTATTTGTATTGTGTTTTAAAGGGTTAGAAGCTAAATTTGTTGAATACTCTTTTTCTAGTTCCTTTTTTGATTTATCCCAACTGTTTTTAGCTTCAGTTATCTGAACATTTCCCTGTGCAATAGAATCTTTATTTGCTGATATTGTGTTATGAATTTCTGCTTTTAATTGTATTAAATCAGAAAAAACATTGTTGAGTCTACCTTCAGCCTGATTAAAAATATTATTGCTCTCCGATGTATTTTCTCGTGCCTTTTGAATATATGCATTTTTATAACCTTCTATTGTTAAATAAAACTTTTTTTCTAAATTATCAATTCTTTTCTGAAAAGCCATATATATAACTTCTAGAAAGTAATTATGCCTTGCAAATTCTATAATACATAGAAGTAATAGATGATGTGCTAGGTCTGATAATTTCACATACTTGATTCGGTCTTAATCCTATAGCTATAGCCACTGGATCAAATCGAGATATTTCTGGAATTTCAGAATTTTTGGTAATATTGTATTTTTTGTAAACAGCGCTTTTTTCAGTTTCATCTAAAACACGATGTGGGTGA
>Ga0163111_10001897_pt1 | contig 13136 bp, 15 predicted proteins | sample CRUFie1St18metaG_FD_109645 | JGI IMG/M metagenome (GOLD analysis project Ga0163111, IMG submission 109645) | Marine microbial communities from the Costa Rica Dome - CRUD Field 142mm St18 metaG | ecosystem: Environmental > Aquatic > Marine > Oceanic > Photic zone | place: Costa Rica: the Eastern...
AAGGGTCAAACTTGATTATTAATGAATGAGCGCTTGGAAAAAATTAAATCAACAGGATGCCTTTGTTACATCTTATGTAGCTAAAAAATCACACTTTGTTAGTGCGAGTAACTATTCCTATTTCTATACTGATAAGAACCCAGTAAAGTATTATGCAGCTGAAAGATTAGAAGGTAATATATACTACCCTACTGGTAGTGATTTATTTTCTGGTTCTTATAAACCTTTAGTACATAGAAGTCTAGAACAGCTATATTATAGAAGTTATCAAACTAGCTCTGGTACTATTACTGGTTCATTTGCTGAAGACTCGGGATCATATAATAACTACGACCATTACTTAGAATCATCTTTTTCAGATTCAGGATCTAGATTTTTATCAGGTTCTTTAGCGATGGTATACTGTATACCTCAAAAGTCTTTTGGTACTCATGTTGAACCTTTATCTTTTAGGTTTGACCCATCCTCAGGAGGTTTTAACGCACAGAGTTTTTATATTAGAGTTCAAGATGATTATATTAGTGCAAGTTACTTTGAAAGAAATGCATACGGATATTATGGAGGACTAGAACCTATAATAGATGATGGAGAGGGCAACTTAATGATATCTGGTTCGTCTAAAAATAGAGTAGGTAATATAATTTACTCACATGGTCAAGTTATATTAACAGATCAAGATGTAGCACAGTATATGATAGCTAGTCAGTCGGCAAATATATCTTGGAAATCAAATCAACCTATTTATACATATAATTACGACTGTAAGATTTCTGACGATGAATATAACTTTACTCAGAACCCTTCAGCTCTTACCGGTTCAGATAATCGAATGAGAGATAATGTAACGGGATCAGCATTTGTCCCTTATATAACAACCGTAGGATTATATAATGATGCACAAGAATTAATAGCAGTAGGAAAGCTTGGTCAGCCTCTACCTAAACCTGCTAACACGGAACTGACCATAAAGATAAAATTAGATATATAAAATGGCAAGTTTAACTTTAAGAAACGTAAAAGGGTCTGCATTAACTCATACTGAGGCAGATCAAAACTTCGGTACTCTATTTGTATCGGCATCTATTACAGGAAGTGGAGGTAATCTGTTAATTTTTTCTAGAGGTTCTGGTAGTACTGCTTTTGATACAGGAAGCGGAGCTGTAACTGCATCTTTAGGTTTAAATCTACAACATATTACTAATGTAGGTGATACAACAACTAAATCGATTACAGCTAATAACTTTATTACAACCTCTGATAAAAGAATAAAATCAGATATCGAACCAATTGTAAGCGGTTTAGAAGTAATTAAGCAATTTTCTTCCTACACATATAATAAGGCTGGTAAAGCTGATGCAGGTTTTATTGCTCAAGAAGTACAAGAATCTATTCCTTATTCAGTTCATGAAGATGATCTAGGAATGCTTACTATGAACGATAGACCTATTTTAGCTCACCTTCATAAAGCGATACTAGAATTAGAAGAAAGGATAAAGAAACTAGAAGGAAAAGAATAACATGATATGGCCGTTCGTACTGATGGAGCTTTCAACATGTTTTCAGCAAGCGCTGAAGACACTCATTCTATAGAGTTTAATCTATCGAAATCGTTAGCTACCATAATGAACTCCGTTACTGGAAGTTCCTTTAACGAATTTATATCAGCCTCTCTATACCCTCACTACGACCCTTCATATGCTGGTAACGTACAAGACCCTGTAATAAGTTATGTATCAGCATCTTTACAATGGCGTAACTACCCTTTAACTCCTACTCAAACTAGCACCTCTACACCAACACCAACTCCTACTGTTACTGCTACAAACTCTCCAACTCCTACTCCTACATTTACTCCTACGCTTACTATTACTCCAACTGAAACTCCACCTGAATCTCCTACTCCAACTGTAACTCCTACGATATCAATTACTCCTACTATATCTGATACTCCTACTAATACTCCTACCCCTACTAATACTCCTACAATGACTATCACAAATACTCCTACAAACACTCCTACACATACACCGACAAGAACTAGACCTGCAACTCCTACCCCTACTCCTACAATATCAGGAGGACAGCAAAGATGGGAAGTAAATTTATGTATTGCAGGCAGTCCAGGAGGAACTATACACTATTTATCTAAGACACAGTATTGTAATGGAAGTAGTATAGCTATGATACCAGGAGGTAGTTTTAGTGCAGGAGATTACGTACAGTTTAGATTAAATACTGCTGGTTGTGGAGGTGCCACATATTGCGGTCAAATATCAGCAGTAGGTAATGGAAGTATAACAGGATTGATAAGTACATTAACTAAGCCATCAGATTGTACTGCGGCACAATGTACCGAATAAAAAAATATGAGTTTTACAGTACCTACAGGAAGTGATTTTAATATGTTTACAGCTAGTTTAGCTGATACTCATTCTGTACAGTATAATGTATCTAGATCTCTTGAAGGATTTATAACAGCATTTTCTGCTTCTTCTTTTAACGATTTTATATCAGCATCAAGAACTGAAGATTTTGGAGATGGAACTCTATCTGGCTCTCTTTCTGCATCTTTAGTTATATCTTCTTCAAATCAATTCAAAGGCTTTCCTGTAACAGCTACTCCTACTCAGACAGTAACAGTAACACCGTCGGTAACAGCAGGAGCATCTGCTACTCCTACTCAAACCCCTACTAGTACAGCAACCCTAACTCCTACCGCTACTCCTACAACTACTGCAGCAGCAACTGTTACCCCTACTAATACTCCTACAAGTACTGTAACCCCTACAGAAACTGCAACAGTTACTCCTACTATATCTGATACTCCAACTAATACACCAACAGTAACTCCTACAAGCACAGTAACTCCTACTCCTACTGACCCTTTAGATAGCGTTAATGTGAGGATATCAGTAAGTGCATCTTCTGCTTGTAATTCAGGAGAAGGAACATCAACTGTAATAACTATATTTGATCAACCATCATTACAAAATGGAGATTTATTATATTCAGCATCTGACGGTTCTTCATTTATTACTTTTAATCATTTACAGTCTAAATTATCAACCGGTGCTAATACAATATTTATGGCATCAGGTAGTACGGTATTTACTTTAAATCCTACTGGGTCTGGCATCCCAGGGCAATCTAATTCATATATTTTATCAACAGGTACATGTCCTACTCCAACTCCTACTGTTACACCGACTAAAACTATTACTCCTACAAATACTGTTACACCTACCAATACACCAACTAAAACTGTAACAGCATCTCCTACAGCAACAGCAACTTCAACAGCTACCCCGACAGTTACTCCATCTCCTTCTAATCCGTTAGATGCTTCTAACTATAGATTAGCTACAAGTGCATCAGCAGCTTGTCATACTGGAGAAGGCCCATCAGTTGTTATAGCTATATATGATGCAGATCAACCATTAGAAACTGGAGAAATCTTATATCAAAACTCTGGAGGTACCGACTTTTGGACTTTTTCAGAACTACAAAGCCTTGTTACTTCATCTGCTAATACTTTATTTGTCCAATCAGGAAGTATAGTTTATACAGTAAATGCTACAGGATCTAATAGTTTTGTATCAGGTTCTGGAGCTTGTCCTACCCCTACACCAACTCCAACAGCTAGTCCTACAGCTACTGCTACACATACCCCTACTGCATCACCAACAGCTACTTCTACAGTAACCCCTACTATTTCGGATACACCAACAAGCACTCCTACTAATACACCAACTAAAACTGCTACATCTACTATAACTCCTACTATATCTGATACACCAACTAATACTCCTACAGAAACCCCTACAGAAACTCCTACTAATACAGCAACACCAACTGTTACTCCTACTATATCTGATACTCCTACTCAAACTCCTACTAATACAGCAACAGCTACTAATACCCCGACTAACACTCCTACTAATACAGCGACAGCTACCAATACTCCAACTAATACTCCAACTAATACCGCAACCTCGACTGAAACTCCTACACCTACAAGTACTATATCTAATACTCCTACAAGTACTACGGCAACCCCTACTCCTACCGTAACACCAACTACAACTACGGCTACACCTACTCCTACCGCAACACCAACTACAACTACGGCTACACCAACCGCTACACCATCTCCTACTAGTACTACCGCTACACCAACAACAACACCATCCCCTACAACAACTACTGCAACTCCTACACCAACTAGTACTACAGCTACCCCTACACCAACTCCTACAACAACTACGGCTACACCAACACCAACTAGTACTACTGCAACTCCTACACCTACAAGTACAACCGCTACTCCTACACCAACTAGTACAACCGCTACTCCTACACCAACTAGTACTGTAACACCAACTACAACTACGGCTACGCCTACACCTACAAGTACTACGGCAACACCAACACCAACTAGTACTACGGCTACGCCTACACCAACTCCTACTATAACACCAACTAGTACTACTGCTACTCCTACGCCTACAAGTACTACTGCTACTCCTACACCAACTAGTACTACGGCTACTCCTACTCCTACGAATACTGCAACTCCTACAAATACAACCGCTACTCCTACTCCTACTACAACGACGGCTACTCCTACTCCTACGAGTACTGTAACACCGACTACTACTACTGCAACACCAACACCAACTAGTACCACTGCAACTCCTACGCCTACAAGTACTGTAACACCTACTACTACAACTGCAACCCCTACTCCTACTAATACAACTGCAACCCCTACTCCTACGAGCACTGTAACACCTACTACTACGACAGCTACACCTACTCCTACAAATACAACCGCTACTCCTACTCCAACAAAGACTGTAACACCTACACCATCTGTACACCAGATAACTAGTATAGACTTATTTACTACTAATGCTAGTTGGACTGGATTAAATGCTGGTGATAATAATTCAACAAGTGCTTGTGGAACTATTGGAATTGGTGACTCAGAATATGAAGACGTAGTTATAATCAAAGCAGCAGCTAATGGAAATGATAATTATCCTGAAGTAAATGACTTAGTTAAAAAAGGATCTCAAACAGCAACCGGAGGAGGTTATTTCGGATATGTAGATACTTCAGGTAGATTTGGAGCAGGACCTCAAAATGCTTATATTACTATAACCGGTACAGGACATATTGATGGTGTTTATGCATGTGATGCAACTCAAACTCCTACTCCTACTCCTACCCAAACAATAACTCCTACTTATACTCCTACTTATACTCCTACCGAAACTATAACACCGACTAATACTCCTACCAATACAGCTACACCGACTAATACTACAGCAACTCCTACAGTAACTCCTACTAAGAGTTCTGGCGGTGGAGTACCTCCTGGACCAGGTAAAGGTAATGCTATGTGGAACGTATCTGATTGTGTTACAGGAACTATATACTACGTAAGTAAAACTCAAGGATGTATTGGTGGTAACTCAGCAGTCTTATCAACTAGCTTTAGCTCAGGTGATGTTGTACAGTTCGGTACGAATACTAACTGTCCTAACTATAGTACTGGATGTGGTACGATTGTAGGGGATTCAAATAATACTGCTACCGGAGTAATTACTCAAGATGCAATTCAAGCTAACTGTAGCGATACAGATTGTTTCGAATAAGTTGTATAATTAAATAATTTTAATTAAATTATATATTATGGTTACAGTACCAACATGGACCTATCAAGGTCAACTTATTACCCATATAGATGATATGCCCGAAGGCAGTTATGGTTTTATTTATAAAGTTATTCATAAACCCTCAGGTAAGAAGTATATAGGAAAAAAAGTTTTATATTTTGAAAGAAATAAAAGACTAGGCAAAAGAGCCTTAGAAGCTTTAAGAGAAGAAAGAGCTAAGAAAGGAATCAAAGGCAGGGTACCTCTAAAGCAAAAAGTAATAAAAGAATCAGACTGGAAAGATTATCACGGTTCTCATTTAGAAATAAAACGATTATTAGAAAAAGATGGACCTATGGCTTTTCAAAGACAAATATTATCTTTCGTCAAAAGTAAGAAAGAACTAACTTATTATGAGTGTAAAGAGCTATTTATTAATGAAGTACTAGAGAGAAATACTGAGTATATTAATGATAATATATTAGGTAAATTCTATAGAAAAGATTTTTTAGATGAAACTAAGTAAGATAATTTTACACGAAGACGGCCACGGAGATGGTTACGAAGAAGGTAACATAAAGCTTATGGGTGATATAATTTTGCCTATAGATAAAGAAATGGTTCTTCAAGCTGAAGAAGATAAATACAATAGAGGTCTTTTAGTTACCAATAATAAAGATAAGAGTTATGATATAGCATACTGGGCTGATAAATTTGAACCTTATCCGATAGAAGTAGAAATAGATGGTAAATCTGTTGCTAAAGAAGCTAAGGTAATAAAATTATTATTTCACCCAGAAATGGACGAAGAAAAAGGCGAATTTAAAAAAAGAGATAAAAACGAAGCTTTTGATGAATTAGATGATGGATTCGATGAAGAGATGGAAAAATTAATTAAAGCAGGACCTAGATTAAATAAAGATAGGTTCAAAGATGTAATTTACTATATTCATAATAATTGGATGGCAGGTAACTACGGAGATGATTATGCTATCAGAAGAATTAGTACTTATTTAAATAATGCATAAGATGATAAAATTAAAAGAAATAGTAGGATACCCGTCATTAAGCTATCATATAGAAAACGGTCTCTCTTTACATGAGCATGTCTACCGCTATTCTAGCGAAGGGTTTATTAACTTATTCAAAGAAGCGAGAGAGGCGCATAGAGACGGGCAAATACAGCTTAACGAAGAAGATAAGTACTTAGTAGAGAATACTGATATAGGAGAATATGGAGAGTATAATGGTATGACAGTACCTTTAGATTTACCAATGGTTTCTCCTAAATACAATCCTCTGTTTGAAATCGGTTGTGTTATCGATGAAATGTTTGAAAACGAAGACATAATTGATGAAGCAGCTTCTTTAGACGAAATGGTCGATTACGATCTAGTAAAAGAATTAGTAGAGTCTATAGGGGGTAATATAAACATGGAAAGATTTAGAAAAGCAGTTTCAATTCAAAACGAAACATTTGATTATAATGGTTTTGATATGCTTAAAGCTAGTGTTGATTACATACCCGAAGCTGAGTACAGAGGTAAAAAAGTACAACTTAACAAACCTAAAAGAGGCGGTAGTAAAAAATTCTACGTATATGTGAAGTCTAAAAAAGGTAACGTTAAAAAAGTATCATTCGGAGATACAGGCCTATCAGTTAAACTAAAAAAGAGAGGTGCAAGAGCATCTTTCGCTGCACGTCATAAATGTGCTCAAAAGAAAGATAAAACTAAACCAGGATACTGGTCCTGTAATATAGGTCGTTATTGGAAATCATTAGGAGGAAGCTCTAACTTTTCAGGATATTGGTAAAATGAAAATAAAAGATATTTTGTTCGAACAGAAAGAATTTAAGTTATTAGAATTACCTTATAAGTATAATGCATTAGAACCTCATATAGATAAAGAAACTATGGAGGAGCATCATAACAAACATTTAAAAGGGTATGTAACTAAATTAAATAAAGCATTAGGAGGTAAATTTAAACCTTTATCTGAAATATTTGACAATATAGATCAGTACGATAGTGCTGTTAGAAATAATGCCGGTGGAGTATATAATCATAATGTATACTTTAATTTATTATCTCCTAAACCAGAAAAACAACCTGTTGGTGAATTAAAAGAAGAAATAGAAAATTATTTTGGTTCATACGACGATTTTAAAGAAAAATTCAAAGCAGCAGGCTTGGGTCAATTTGGTTCTGGATGGGCATGGTTAGTGTACCATGACGGTGAATTAAAAATTACTTCTACTCCTAATCAAGACAACCCATTGATGAGTAAAGAAGGAAAGGTTATCATAGGTATGGATGTTTGGGAACATGCATACTATCTCAAACATAAAAGCCAAAGAGGTGATTATATCGATGATTTTTTTGAAGTACTTTGCTGGAATCAAGCTGAAGAAAATTATCAGAATATAATTAATGGCTAGACCTTACAACGAAATTATCAACCAAGAAGAAGGGTACGTACTTAGAGAGTTTTCTAACGATACACCTTCGTTTGAATATGTTTGGCATAGAGATAAAGAGGATAGGTATATTGAAGCTACTCACAATACTGACTGGAAGTTTCAACTTGATAATGAATTTCCTCAAGAATTAACAAAAAACAAACTATTTATACCAAAAGAGACCTATCACCGTCTTATAAAAGGAACTGGTGATTTGAAGCTTAAAATTTATAAATTATGAACTGTAATTGTAAAACATGTAATTGCGATCCTTGTGATTGTTCTTGTAGCTGCTGTTAATTATGAAATTATCCAGTATAATATTTGAAGGCTTTAGAGAAGACGTTAGTATAGTAAACGGAGAAAAATACTCTGTTGACTGGTTAGGTAATGCTGATACTTTACAAGATTTTCAAGATGCATTAAAAAGAATGCCTGAAACTATTGAATATATCAATATACCAACTGATGATAAATTATTTAACCCTACTGCTAAAAGAATAAAACCAAAAGGTAGTTGGAAACTTGAAGTATATGCTACTGTAAAAAAAGTAATTGATATGCATGAAAAAGAAGGCAACGAATTAGAAGGCATTAGAATTAGCTCTTATTACGGCATAGGACCTAAAGGTGCAGATGATCATCCAATTTACGTTTCAATTGATACAAAAGAGTCTCGAGAATTTGGTGATGCAATGGCTCGAGGTGATTACGGTCCATTAGATTAAAGACTATGAAACTATCAAAAGTCATATTAGAAAACAACAAAGTAGTAACTAAAAAAGAGTTAGTAATGTCTGCAGAAGATATAAATACTCTTTCAGAAACTATTGCAGAAAAGCTTAATGATTATCTAGATATTGATAAAAAAGAAGTATTAAGCGGTATAGTTAAGGAAGCTATTGAAAAAATAGTTAACTAATAAGTTGTATATTCGGAAGTAATTTCTTATATTAGTATATAAGTTACGGACGAACTATATGGACTACACTTTTCTTCTAGGTAGTATAGAAAATATTTTAGGCAAAAGTTACAAAAGAGCTAGAGAGAACCATGCTTTTAACTGCCCTTTCTGTAATCATCATAAGCCTAAACTTGAAATCAACTTTAGAACTAACGAAAAAGGACAGAATCCTTGGGAATGCTGGGTATGTCAAACTAAAGGTAGAACGATTAAGTCTCTACTATACCAGTTAAAAATTCCTAGAGATCAAGCTACAGAGGTACTAAGATATGTCCCTAAAGGATCTGAAACAGAATATAGAGAAGTAGCTGCAGTTCAGCTACCAAAAGAGTTTAAAACCTTATATAATGCTTCTACGACCTCTATAATAGCAAATAAAATAAAAAAATATCTTTATGAGAGAGGATTTAGCGACAATGATTTTATTAAATACAACGTTGGGTATTGCACAGCTGGAGAGTATGGAGGACGAATTATTATCCCAAGTTATTCTGAATCGAATATCCTCAATTATTTTATTGCAAGAACTCATGAGGGATCCTATCACAAGTACAGGAATCCTGAAGTTTCCAAAGACATAATATTTTTCGAGAACTTAATTAATTGGAATCAGCCTGTTATTTTATGCGAGGGAGTATTTGATGCTATAGCAATTAAAAGAAACGCTATTCCTATACTGGGAAAGACCCTCTCTAATACATTAATAAAGAAACTTATATCAAGTAATAACAAAGACATTTATATAGCTTTAGACACTGATGCTAGATTAAAAGCATTAGAAATAAGCGAACACTTACTTAGTTTAGGTAAAAGAGTATTTTTAGTTAAACTAACTGACAAAGATCCTTCGGAAATGGGATTCAAACAATTTACAGAACTTGTACAAACAGCAAAGGAATTAGACTTAAGTACTCTAATGATGCATAAATTAGAAATATGATAAAGCAAGGAACAAATATTCTTAAAGAAAATGATAAGAATAGATTACAATTTAACCCTGAATTAAAACAAATTAACTTTCTTGATAGGAGAGTTTATAAAAGATCGGAAGGAGTATATTACCCGTCCGTAACTACAATACTCCAGTATATGCCCAAAGCTAAATTCTTCGAAACATGGTTGAAGGATGTTGGGCATAACGCCGATCTAATTATGAGAAAAGCAGGTAAAGAAGGTACTCAGGTACATGAAGCTGCCGAGAAGTTAATAAGAGGAGAAGAGGTATCTTGGATGGATGACTTCGGAAATGCTAGGTATTCTCAACTAGTATGGGAAATGATATTAAAGTTTTATGAATTTTGGAAAACTTATAACCCTAAACCTATATCAGCAGAAGAGTTTGTATTCTCAGATAAGCATAAATACGCCGGTACTGCTGACTTAGTTGTTGAGTTAGATGGAGAGACTTGGTTATTAGACCTTAAAACTTCTAATAGTATACATAAGTCCTATGATCTTCAACTAGCAGCTTATGCTAAAGCATTAGAAGAAACTAAAGGAATAAAGATAGATAGAACAGGAATTATTTGGTTAAAAGCTCATACTAGATCTAATTCTAAAAAGAAGGGAGTATATCAAGGTAAAGGCTGGCAGATAAGGGTAGTTGACGATATAGATAATAATTTTGAATTATTTAAAATGATTTATAAACTATACTCTTTAGAAAACCCTACAGTTGAACCTATTTATAATAGTTACCCTACAACTTTAAAAATTTAATTATGAATAGAGGACCAGAAAAATTAGGAAGATTTATCGGAGCTATAGTAGTAATAACGCTATGTTTGTTATTCTCAAGCTGTTCTACATATAGACTATCTACTCTCAACCACGATCCAGTATATGGTCCTGAAGTAGTATTAGAAGTACCATCTGATACTAAAATAGATACTATTGATTCATATTTTAAATTAAGATATAAACTAAAAAATGACTTTAGGTTTAGATGGGACTTTGCTCAATATGCTATGAACCAACCTTTAAGTTGGTATAATAGTAACCCTAGACTAGAAGGTTTATGGAAACCTTATAATAGATTTGATGTTTACTTTTATAGTAACTGGTTTTGGTCCGACTGGGCATTCAACTACCCATATGGTAATTATTATGGATGGAATAGCTGGTATAGACCTTGGGGATGGAATAGCTGGTATAGACCATACAGCCCTTGGAACAACTGGTACGAAGGTCCTTGGCATAACCCAGGCTATAACGTAATCTGGAATTCAAGTAGAAGGGGAGAAAGAGATATAGCTTATATTAATGGACCTAGAGGAAGTAGAACAAATTCAATTATATCTAGAGATAATAACAATATTGAAAATACTATAGTAAGAAGATATAATAAACCAAGAAACAATAATAATAATATTGATAATATAGTAAATGAATTAAGAGAAAACTATAATGTAAAACCTAGAGTTTACAATAATCCTAATAATTATAACAATGATCAAATTAACGGACTTAATATTAGAAGCAACAGATCGACCGAAGGTAATAATAATGGCTGGAGGAGCAGCGGTGGGCAAATCGTACCTCCTAACTCAATTAGGCCTGTCTTCCCTTCCTCAAGTCAATCCGGACAAGTACGTGGAGGATCCGGAACATCCGGCGTACAACAATCTGGGGGCAGGAGCTCGTCTGGCGGACAAGGAGGCAGAGGATCTAGCGGCATCAGGAACTAGCTTCGTCTGGGATACTACAGCTTCTAACCCTAAAAAGGTACAAGACCTAAAAGATAAGGGGTATGATATATACATGATTATGGTATATACTCATCCTATGATATCTTATATATCTAACTTTTTAAGAAAAAGAAAAGTACCTGGATCAGCTGTATTCCAAACCTGGAGAAACGTTTATCAATTAATAAAGGATTATTATAAAATGACTAACGGTAATATGTCTATTTTTATTAACGATAGAGGTGGTAAATTTGATAAAGAAATAAAAGCTTTTGATACTGCAGCTAAAAATGGACCTGCAGGAATTAAGGATTATCTACTTAGATATAATGAAGAAAATGGCATAGAAGGTTCTACATTTTTCAAACCTGTTGAAATGTCTAAACAGGAAGAAGAAGAATTTAAAAAAGCTATAGTAGGAGTAGATTATGATTTTAAGAGTAGATCTGAAACTAAAGCTTTACAACAAGCATTTTTAAAAGCATATAGAAATAATGGAGTAGGACCAGGAGCTGATAAGTTAAAAGATGCTGTTAAAAAATATAGAGATAGAAAAGAGAAGAATGATACAAGGCATGAACAAGTATTAGATAATATAGCTGATATGTTATTTAATCCAACTTTTCAAGAACTGCTTAATCATTCTACACCTCAGGAAATAGATAAAAATGTACAACAGTTTTTAGCATGATAGCATTATATCCTGGAGCTTTTAAACCACCTCATAGAGGTCATTTTGATGTAGTAAAAGATTTATTATCTAATTCTCATAAAGGTAAAGTTTATGATATAGATAATTATTTAGATGCAGGAGAAGAGGTATTAAAAGGTAAAGGAGATAAATTACAACCTATTGAAAAAGTAATTATTTTTATAGGAGGTAATACTAGAAATGGAATTACACCTGAAGACTCAGAAAGAATCTGGAATATTTATAAGAAATATTTAGGTGATATAGAAGTTGTATTAGGAGAAAAAAATCCTATGTACGCTTCAAGTAAATATGCTAAAGAGAGACCTAATGATGATTTTTATGCTATAACAGGTGTAAGAGGAAATGAAGATTTAGTAGACTTAAAAAGAGTTACTACTTTTAAAAATAGAGATAATGTAGATGGACTAGCTGTAACAACAGATAGTTCTAAACAAGTTAGAGCAACTAATTTTAGAAATGCTATTTTAAGCGGTAATTTAGATGATATTAGAGATTTTTTCCCAAAAGAAATAAGTAGAGAAGATATTTTAAATATAATAAAAATGTTAAAGTCAAGTATAGTAGCGGAACAGTTAAATAAAAAAATTGAAGAAACTATAACTGAAACGTTTAAATCAGAAAATAATTCTGGAGCTCCTGTAGCTCCTAG
>Ga0163111_10001898_pt1 | contig 13136 bp, 11 predicted proteins | sample CRUFie1St18metaG_FD_109645 | JGI IMG/M metagenome (GOLD analysis project Ga0163111, IMG submission 109645) | Marine microbial communities from the Costa Rica Dome - CRUD Field 142mm St18 metaG | ecosystem: Environmental > Aquatic > Marine > Oceanic > Photic zone | place: Costa Rica: the Eastern...
CGAATTTTCTTGGCAATACTCAAATAAAGATGGCAGTCCTGATAAAAGACACAAAGATAATTTTCAAGTTGCTAGTTATATAAGTAAGTGGTCTTGTAAAGACTGCAATAAATATACGGAATTTAAACATTCCCCCTCTAAAAAACCCTCCAAAAAAGACAAAATTGAGCTAGCTCTATAAAAATCGTTGATTGGTGTTCATTATTTCAAAAAAAGATGATTGCTGGCGGAGAGACAGGGATTCGAACCCTGGAGACGGTCTCCCGCCTACACACTTTCCAGGCGTGCGCCTTCAACCACTCGGCCACCTCTCCTTATATTATGAATTAGCTCAAGTCAGAGACTTTGTCACTACCTATTAAAATGTTACTCTAGGTGAATAGAAACACGTCTGTTTTGCTTGCCCTTATTTTCAATTTTTCCAAATCTAACTTTTCCAATTTCACTTGTAGTATTAACGTGAGTTCCACCACAAGGTTGCAAATCAATCTGAGTATTTTCATCACCAATCCTAATTAATCGGACTTTACCTGCTCCTCGAGGCGGGGATACTGACATAGTTTTTACCAAATCCGGACGAGAATCCAATTCGGAATCCGTTATCCAACTTTGGGTTACCTTATAGTCTTTCAAAATAATCTCATTCAACTGCTCCTCAAGAATTTCTTTATTTTCAACAGGATTAGGCATATTAAAATCAAGCCGACCCTTATTTTCCGAAATTTGCCCCCCTGTAACAGGCAGAGGAATAACTACTGATAGCAAGTGAAGCGCGGTATGCGTTCGCATATATTTAAATCTTTTACCCCAATCTATTTCTTGCCTACATTCTGCTCCTATGGGTGGGAGGTCCTGATCTTCCTTTGGTACAAGGCAAATATTACTTTCCTTGCCCTTAATCGTCCCAACAATATTGCACCTTTTATCTTTCCAGCTTATTGACCCTTCATCTCCTGGTTGACCTCCACTTAAGGCGTAAAAAATACCTTTCTCAAAAATAAGGTGTCCATCATCTGTTATGTCCAATAATTTGGATTCATAACTTTTCAAATAACTGTCACTTAAAAAAATATTCTTTTCCATAACTTTCACCAGATAAATTATTTATACGATTCATTTCTTAGGCGTTTCAGCATACCTTATATTTACATCACGTTGAGGGAATGGAATCTCTATTTTGTTTTTCTCAAAAGCTTTAGCAATTTCAAAATTTATTTCAGACTTAACATAGAGCCCAAACTTGGTATCAATGTAAGCTCGCAATTCAAACTGTAAAGCGCTTTCCCCAAAACCCCTAAACACTACTTGTGGCTCGGGTTCATCTAAAACTTGAACGTGTTTACTCGCAATAGTTAGCAAAAGTTTTTTAACTTTCTCAGGATCGGTGCCATAGGCGACCTCAACAGGGACGCTTACTCTACCATTCTTATCCCCATGCATCCAATTTAAAACAGTACCAGTAATAATGGCAGAATTGGGCACAACCACAATTGCTTTATCTAAGGTTTCTAAATGAGTAGCTCTTACTGAAATTTTCTGAACAGTTCCCGAATACCCTGAAACTTCAATCCAATCACCTTCCTGTATTGGACGTTCAACAAGTAAAATAATTCCGGAAACAAAATTTGAAACCACGGTTTGCATACCAAATCCCAAACCAACAGAAAGCGCTCCTGCAATTATAGCTAAACTAGAAAGATCCAGCCCAACCAAAGATACTGCTAGTAAACCTGCTAAAATATTTCCAATATAACCAAAACCTGACACTAGAGCTTTCTGACCTCCAACCTCCAGTTTTGTCTTTGGCAATACATTGTCACGCAAAATACCTTGAAGGAATTTCGTTACGAGATATCCGAAAATGAAAATAACTATTAAACTTACAAAGCCTGAAAGATTTATTTGTGTAGAGCCAAGAGAATACCCTTCATTCAACTTATCCCAAAATATTTCCAGCTCTGCCAATCGACCACCCCAAATTAAAAAAATTAGTGGCAAATTTATTAGAACTATTCCTGACGCAACCAAAATTGGAAGAAAAGATTTCTCCTCGTCACCTTGATTTATGGCTTCAGAATTTGAAAATAACGAAATCGCCCTAAAAATGTTTATGAAAAGGTCATAAAGCACATAACTAACGCCAAACAAAAAGAAAGTGATTGAAAGGTTTACGATTAAATACCGCCCTGCTTCGAAGAATCCAAAAATTGTCACGAATGGTGCAACCAAGGAAGCATATGTGGCAACAGATACTAAAATCCTCAAAATCATTCTCTTATTTTCAGATAACTTAAGCTCTGCTAGAGAATTTGATAAAAGTCTGCTAAGCCTAAAAACTAACAAACTTAGCGTTAGAATAACTAATAAACTTGACACTGAATAACTATTCAGTGAAAGAAAATTATTAGAAAGAAGAATTCTGGACAAGAAATCGAAAGCTATCAATACTCCGAGAGCATAGACAATACGCGTAGCTAAATGGGCTCGAGGGCCTTCTATTTCCAACAATTGACCAGCTCTCACTGAGTTTGAGAATAAACTTAAAGCCAACCATCTTCCAGCGACAATATATAGTAAGAAAACTGGTGCAGTATCTAAAATTAATTGACCACGCAATCCAAAAATTGGAATTAAATTTATGGCATATAAAATTGATGTAATTCCAAGCAACGGCAAAAATAGCTGAGATAAATTATTAGCAGCTACGAGCAAATTTGCCTTGTAATTGTTTTTTTCAGAGACAACCATTTCTCTAATTTTTTTCCAACTGGTTGGATAAAACCAAAATAAAATTGCCCCTCCTACAATAAGCCAAAATAAGGAACTAATGGAAATTCCGGCTGCAGTGTCTAAAGAGATAACACTTATCTTATTTTTAATCTCGATAGAGAAGGAAGTAACAAACTTACCTAGGTCGGAACCAAAGCTTTGCCAATTAGAAAGGGCTAATGGTGAAGGCCCCATACTGAATAATTTTTCACTAAATCTACCCCTGATTATTCGATCAATTTTTTTAATTTTTTGTGAAAATTCTTTCAAAAAAGCATTTGCTCTATAAAGTTTTTGCTGCTCTACTTCCAAAAGATTTTCAAGTTCTAGCCTTTTATTAGTAACAGATGAATTTTCTTCGTCATCAGTTAATTTTGGACCAAAGGCCTCAAGTTGATTCAATAATTCAGTTATAATCTGTTCTTGCTCTTCTGCAAAACTGACCACTTTCTCTTTTTCAACTGACAATTCACCACGTAAAATCTCTAAAACTTCAGTCGATTTAACTGTGCTAATAGAATTTTTTGTCCCTACAGAAAGTTGATCCCACCTAGACAATAAATCCTCGCCTGTATCAGAATGCAGAGGTAATATACAAGACCATATCACAATAACTGCAAACGATATCTTTAGAGAAAGTTGCAAAAAGTACTTACATAAAAGCGAGAATTTTGAATTACAGCTAGATACTAACATCAGGCAACTTCATTTTCTGCTTAGCAAGCCATCTGGGAATTGGAAGTCCCTTGGAAGCAAGAAAGTCGGCATTAAATATTTTTTCAGCATAACGAAACCCATAATCACAAAGAATTGTTACAATATTTTTTCCAGGTCCAAGCTTTTTTCCCAATCTAATTGCACCAGCAATGTTTATGCCTGATGATAAACCTAAGCACAAGCCTTCTTCTTCGATTAAGTCGAAGACAATTTTTAATGCCTCATTGTCAGAAATATTAAAGGCGTAATCTACTTCAAGATTTTCTAGATTCTTTGTTAATCTTCCCTGCCCTATTCCTTCTGATATTGAATTGCCCGAAGAACAAAACTTTCCATTGGTATAATAACTATATAAGGATGCTCCATCTGGATCTGCTATTCCAATTTTCACTCCAGGATTTGAAACTTTTAATCCTTCAGAAATTCCACCCAGTGTGCCTCCAGATCCTACAGCGCAAATAAACCCATCAACATGGTTATTAAGCTGAAGATCAATTTCTTTTGCCGTTCCAAAAATATGAGCCTCTTTATTTGCTATATTATCAAATTGGTTTGCCCAAAATGCTCCATTTTTTAATTCTTTATTGAGACTATCAGCAAGTCTTTTAGAATATTTTACATAATTATTTTCGTCTTTGTATGGCACTGCAGGAACTTCAATCAGTGTAGCTCCTAAAGATCTGATTGTGTCTTTTTTTTCTCTTGATTGAGTATCAGGTATCACTATTACGACATCTAACCCCATAGATTTTCCCACTAATGATAAGCCTATTCCGGTGTTTCCAGCAGTTCCTTCCACAACTGTTCCCGAACGATGTAATTCACCAGCTGCAACTGCTGTCTTAATAATATTTAGAGCCGCCCTATCTTTTACCGACTGTCCTGGATTTAAAAATTCTGCCTTTCCATAAATATTACAGCCCGTTTTTTCGGATGCCTTCCTTAATTTGATTAATGGCGTGTTCCCTATAAGATTTAAAACATTGTCTTGTATCATAAGAGCTTTAATATCATATTTAGGATAGTTAGTCTTGCATGAAAAACCTTAAATGGAAAACTCTCTTTTTATGGGAAATAATTTGAATCGAAGAACTTTTTTATTTACGGCTTCAGCAGTTTTAAGCGCCCCCAGCCTTGTGCTTAGCTCACAAACGTTTGAGACTGAAGCAAGCAGGGAATTTTTAGTCAAATGGAGAAACATGACCATTGGCAGTAGTAATGTTAGGGTGAGAAGAGATCAAAAAAAATTGAGAACCGAAATTGATGTAAACTTGGTAGTGAAAATATTCGGTATAACATTTTATTCCTATTCTTTGAAAAATAGAGAATTATGGGAAGAAGGGCAATTAATTAAATTAACCTCAGAAGCCCAAGAAAATAAAAAAAAGGATCAACTTTCTGTCCATAAAAAGGCAAACAATTTACATATAGAAGGGTCTAAATTTACAGGAGAAATTTCTGAAAACGCAGCTACCACAAGTTATTTTACTTCAGATTTCCTTTTGAGAAAGCTTTGGATAAATACACATAATGGAAAGCCTCTTAATGTTGACTTTATGGCTTCTGGAGAAGAAAATATTTCTACATTTAGCGGAGAGCGCATAGCGAAAAAATGGGTTAACTCGGGAGATTTAGACTTGTCCCTTTTCTATGATGCCAATGGAGATTGGATTGGAAGTTCTTTTCCTGTTAGAGGAGAGCAGGCTACAATGATACTAAATAAAGAAAAAAATAGTATAAATGATTTGTGGAAAAAGACCCTTTCTCAATGATGAAATAAAATCTGGAATAATATATGAAAGCAATGATTATAACGGGAGCGTCTAGTGGCATTGGGACTGCGCTTTGCAAATGCTACGCTGAAAATGGTTATTACGTTTTTGGGTCCGTAAGAAATACCAAAGATGCAAAAGATTTAAATGTGGTTTTAGGTGATAAAGGTGAATCCGTTATATTTGACGTCACAAAAAAGGATCAGATAAGAAAAGCCTACAAACAAATAGCCAAAAAAACTTCAAAAATAGAGATACTCATTAATAATGCTGGGATCGCCCTTCCAGCACCATTAGAACTCACCTCTGAAAGTGATTTTATGGATCATTTTTCGATAAATGTTATGGGAGCGCTAAATTGTATACAAATATTTCTACCTCTACTCAAAGCACCTATGACTACATCAAAGCCACACCAAATAATAAATATTTCTTCTGGAGGAGGCAAAAGAGGGTCTCCATTTCTTGGTGCTTATTGTATGAGCAAACACGCTATTGAGGGTTTTTCTAAAGTTTTGCGACAAGAGATGTTGCTTTATGGAATAGAAGTTTGTGTTATAGCTCCTGGAGCCATAAAGACTAAAATATGGGATAAAGGACGAAAAAATTTAAACACTAATAAATATTCAACATCAAAATATTCCAAATATATGGGACGGTTCAGCAAATGGCTTCAATCCTTAGATGACATTGGATTATCCCCAGAAAATTTTGCATTAAAAGTGTTTAAAATTTCTCAAAAGCATTTTCCACCTATCAGAATAGTTATTCACCCTAGACCATTTATTGGACTTTTTCTGCAAGATGTTTTACCTACGCGTTTCTTTAATAAACTCTATGCAAAGAAACTCGGGTTCCCCAAAAAATAATGTGATCTAAGAAATTTCTATAATTTACTAAGCTCATTACCTGGAGCTAGGGACCAAATAAGTCTTACTGATATCATTTTTAATACAACGGGAAGAACACAATATAGAATTGTTAATAGTAATATAGTATCAGAAGAATTATCCCCACCAGGTAAAAAATTGGCCTTAGAAAGTAAAATTAAGCCAAATCCTGATGAGAAGGCTATCGCGGCCTTGGTAACAATAGACCAAATGGCAAAATACAGCCCAGCTCTATTTTCTCCACTTTTCAAGGTGTCAATTTCAATTATATCTGCCTGAATAGAAGCTGGTATACCTAGATCAGCCCCTACAGCTGCACCTGCAAGAAAGCAAATAACTAAAAATGGAAAAAAATCACCGCTTCCTAGAAAAATAACAAATAAGAATATGATGGAAGCATATATCATACTAAAGCACCAAAGTTTTGGTTTGCTAAAACGTTTGCTAAGGAAAATCCAAACTGGTGAGGCAGCTACAGCAGAAATAAAGTAAACTAATAATAATACCCCACTATATTCTTGTAATTCCAATTTCGTATTAACGAAATATATGAAAAGAGTTGCAGGCAATCCATTTGCTGCTCCGTTAATGAAATACGCCAAAATTAACTTTGAATACGATCGATTATGAATAAGATTTCTCAGAAAGTTAAATACGCTACCGGCTGATATAATGTTTGCGGGCTTTTTATTATCTTCTTTTGCATAAATTACACATAATATAGTACTTAATGGCAAACCAAAAATTATAAAATATGCAATATTTTCAAAAGCCTCTACTGAATTTTCTGCCAAAGCATAGAGACCAGCCGCTATGATCGTACCTACCAGTGCTAAGGCTTCTCGAATAATAGCAACCGTAGACCTTTCGTGATAATCATCCGTCAATTCAGTCCCTAAAGCATAATATGGGGTTATGAACGCACTCCAGCCAATAGTTGCCAAAACCAACCAAATTATAAAATATTTTATATTATGGGATGGTAAAATTTCTGGCATATAAAGATACCAAATTGACACAACTAAAATAGGAGTCGAAATTATCAACCACAGCCGCCGCCTTATGTTAAGAAAATTAATCTTGTCACTAAGAAACCCAAATAGCGGATCTAGCAATCCATCAAAAAGTCTAACTATTAGAAAGGTAAATCCAATAAGTGCTATACTTATTCCAAAATTGGATGAGTAAAACTCTGCCAAATATACAAATACAGGAAAATATAAAGCAGCCATGGGTGCTGCCGGAAGAGCATAGAAAAGAATTTTTAGTGATTGATTTGAATACAATATATGAATTTTAATTTAAAAAATGAATTTTTTAGCCCTTAATCCTTTTGCAACGTAAGTTGCACGACGTTACCTGTCTCAGATTCAAAAAATGCCGCACAAGAAGCGAGATAAAAATTCCACATTCTTTTAAACCTCTCATCGAACCCCTGGGAAGAAATATCGCTCCAAACAGCATTAAAATTATTATGCCATATGCGCAAAGTTTTTGAATAACTTTTCCCAAATTCTTTTTGATCAACTTTTTTGAGACCAACAGCTTCAAACTCTCCCTTTAGTGCACTATTAGACGGCAACATACCACCAGGAAAAATATATTTTTGGATAAAATCAACACTTTTTCTGTACTCTGGAAAAAATTCTTCGGAAATAGTAATTATTTGTAGAGTAGCCCGGGCTCCAGATTTAAGAGAATTTGACAATGTTTTAAAATAGTCTGGCCAATATTTCTCACCCACCGCCTCAAACATCTCTATCGATACAATTGCATCATATAAACCTTTTTCATCTCTATAATCTTGAAGGGCAACTTCTCCATTTTCATATAAGCCAGCAATATTCATTCGATTACTGGCATAATTCAACTGCTTCTCAGATATTGTCAAACCCTTAACAAACACATCATTATTTTTAATTGCATGCTCCATAAAGCCGCCCCACCCGCAACCTATTTCAAGAACTTTGTCTCCAGGTTTAAGTTTTAGGACTTCGCATATTCTCGAATATTTATTTCTTTGAGCATCTTCCAAACTTTTTGTTTTTTTATCAAAAAGGGCAGAGGAATATGTCATGGTTTTATCCAGCCAATTTTCATAAAATTTATTCCCAAGGTCATAATGTGCAGAAATATTTTTCTTAGCCTGCCTCTTGGTATTAGAACGCAGCCAATGAACAAAGTTTTCGTAAAATCGGACAAGTCTTGCGCCCGGCAAAGTTCCTTCCACTACAATCTTGTTTGCCAACATGAAATCTAATAACATTAAAAGATCAGGCGTATCCCACCACTCATCCATATAAGATTCGGAGAATCCATTTTCTCCCTCTCTTAATAATCTCGTGAAAAAATCCTTGTGTCTTACAAGAAGAACACCTTCAGGTCCGGGGTTTTCGGATGAAAATAAAAACTGCCTCTTGTCAGGCAATTCAATAATTAATGACCCTATGGAAATACTGTCTAGAAGAAGTGCCGCAGTCTTAAACCATTTGGGTAAATTCCTCTGCCCATCAACAGTTTTAAATAGTTTACTCAATCTTTTCCCCACATCAGTATAAACTTTTCCTAAAGACTTCCTATGCTTTATAAGAAACTGTTTTTATCCCTTTTATAAATAACCTTATAGCTTCCCAGTGAATACCAACTAATATTTTTATCCCCATTAAAGGATGGGTCAAGAGACTTTTTAATAAATTCTTATTACTTAGCGTGACCCTTCTAGCGTTATGTGTAGCAATTAGCGTTTTAACACCCGAACCTGACTGCTTGATTTTCAGACATAAATTTTTTCCAGGAGTTTTTATAATGAAATTATATACTTGGTTCATTTCAATAAAGGGAGAAACATACATTTCTTTTCTATGCTCTTGAAAAATAATCTCCTTAGAAACTTTTTCTATTGGTAGAGTATAAGCAACTTGATCTCCAAATGTATTTTTTACCTCGTAAATTACTGCAAAAATACTTTTATCCCTATAACAGAAAAATATTGAAAGCGGACTGAATCCAAAACCAAATATTCTAGGAAACGATAATAAAAAAATTTTCTCCGCAGGATTAAGCATTTTTTTTTCCAATTCCTGATTTGCCCAACATTTTAAGTTTGTCCCATCCCTACTTCCGTGATCTTTTCTATAAAAAGATACAACTCCCCATTTATCTATTTTTAAAAATGAAGGGAGTATCCCTTGCTCCACATTATCTAGGTCGAGAAATAAGCTGAATACACCATACCTAAATTTATGAGGCTTTGGTGCCAGCCGGGCATGCATCACGTTTCCGACGTAAATACATGATTGAGGTAAAGAAAACTCTTTCATCTATTTTTCATTCAGCGGCTTGTAAACTTTCAGAGTTTTCTTCTAACGTATCATGAAATGTCCATCGAGGCAATTCGACAAAGTTTTTACATACCTCCAAAGCAGAGACAACTCCGTCCTCATGAAAACCATTGCCGAGCCATGCACCTGCAAACCAAACATTTCCATTTCCTTGTAATTCTTTGATTTTTTCCTGTGCTTTAAAACTCTGCCCATTCATCACTGGATGTTCATAATACATTTCAGAGAAAATCTTTTCTTTTGAAATATCCTTATGAGGATTTAGACTAAGAAATACCTGAGTATTGCTATTAATATTTTGCAATCTATTCATCCAATAAGTTGCAGAAATTGGGGAACCTCTATCGATTGCTTCTCCTCGGGATAAAAAATTCCAACTTGACCAAACTTTCCTGCGTCTAGGCATCAACTTATCATCACTATGTATTACACACTTATTGGAGCTTGTCTCAAGTAACCTAAAAGTATTTCTCTCAACAGTTGATTTACTAGATAAAATCCGATCTATTGTTGGAGCATTGCAACAAAATATGACATGATCAAATCTTTCAGAAGTTCCATTGCCAAGATTTACCTTAATTGAATTATCGTTTCTAAGAACAGACACGACTTCTGCTTTTGTTTCAACCTTACCATTGAACCTGGAGATAATTTCGTTCACATAAACTCTAGACCCACCACTTATTGTTCTCCATCTCTGAGCAGGCTTCAGACCTGTCATTAAATCATGGTTCTTAAAGAATGTTACAAAATTTTTTGCTGGAAAATCTAACATATTCTTTGTGGATGAGGACCAGATTGAGGCACCTAAGGGTAATAAATAGTTATTTTGCAGCCATTTGCTAAAATTCCCTTTTTCAAGGTAAGATCCAAGGGATAAATCCCCCATGGAACCGTTAAATAAATCTCTAACTGACTCTTTTTGAAACCTCAGAAGATCTAGGAAACCTCTCACAAAATTAGGGCTTAATAGATTTGATCTTTGGGAAAAAATCTTGTCAAGGTTATCACAGGCATACTCCATTTTCCCCTCGTTTAGAGAAAAGCCAAAAGACATATCTGACCATTCACTACGTACATCCAAAAAATCTAATAGTTTTGAGAATAGTGGGTAATTTTTATTGTTAAAAACGATAAACCCTGTATCGACAGATACTTTTCCCTCCTCTAATTCAATATCAATGGTATTTGAATGTCCGCCAACCCGAGGCTCTTTCTCAAATAAGGTCAAATCGAACTTTTCCTGCAACGATAGCGCGACCGTCAACCCTGTTATTCCAGAACCGATTATTGCAATCTTCATAAATTACTTTCGCTAAATATTTTACCTTTTTTTTGGACCATTTTCTCCTCAGTATATTTCAAAATCCACTTTTCTTTATGTAAAGGTAAATTAGACCTTAAAACTAATACCTTAGACAGAAAGGCCTTCTAGAGAGTTCAGATCATTTAACTTAACTATGACAATTAACTAGCATTTGCCATAAAATAAACCATGCTGACCAATAGTCGCACCTAGTTAGCTACCCATAAATTAGAGCAAGAAAATATGATACTTTATGATTTTCCCTGTCCTTTTTCGGTGGCGTTCACCAGACAAGCCATATTGCCAAAATGCTTATTTTCTCTCATTAATTGGTGAGCGTGTCCTATTTCATCAAAAGAGTAAGTTTCTGAAAGGCACGGATCAACTTTCTTGGCTATAACTAATTCGTTGACTGCTGTCGCTTGCTCATCATTAGCCAAATGGGAACCCTGAAAACGTTTTTGCATCATCCAATGATATCGAAGATCCATAGTTATGTTATATCCCGTAGTACCAGCACAAATTACTACCATTCCTCCAGTATCACAAACAAAACCTGATGTAGGAAGTGTGGTTTCACCAGGGTGCTCAAAAACTATTTTTGGATTTTTTCTTTCGCCCACTGCTTCCCAGATAGCTTTCCCAAATGATCTTGCACCTGCCATCCAATTTTTCCACTCAGGGTCATTAGTATTAGGCATAACGCCCCAATGCGAAAAGTCATTTCTGTTAATCACACCTACTGCACCTTTATCCAAGCAAAACTGTCTTTTATTTTCATCAGAGACTACAGCCACAGGCTTTCCTCCCAATGCAGCAACAATCTGTAGAGCCATCGAACCTAGTCCGCCTGCTGCGCCCCATACAAGAACTACATCGTCTTTTTCAACTATATTCGGGCTCCATCCCATCAGCTGCCTATAGGCTGTTGATGCACACAGCATGTAAGAAGCGGACTCCTCCCATGACAAATGCTTCGGCTTTTTCTTTATTTGGTGAGATTGAGCTCTAGCAAATTGACAATAGCTACCATAATTTGTTTGGTAACCCCAAATTCTTACTGTAGGGGCAAGCATAGGATCTTTTCCGCTTAAAACCCACGGATCATCCGGCTCCCACCAACCAGAATGGACAACAACTTCTTCACCGATTTTAACATCATCTACTTCTGTACCGACTGCCCAAACTATCCCAGCAGCATCGGATCCACCAGCATGGAAATCTTCTGGCTCTCCTTTCTTCTGCCTATCTGCTATTACATCGACTGGTATACCTCTAGCAGCCCAAACATTGTTATAATTAATCCCAGTTGCCATCACATAAACCAATACGTCTTTTGGTCCCAATTCTGGTACGTTTAATATTTCCCTCTGCCAGGCATCCTTTGGTTCCCCAAATCTATCTTGTCTAACCGCAAAAGCATGCATCTTTTCTGGCACATATCCTAACTCAGGCATTTCTCCTAAATCATAAATCTCTTTTCCACTCAATTTTTCCTCCTTGAATTGTACAAATAATATAAATTTCTTTAATTTGGACCATGCCAATCAATTTGGCATATTTCCGCACTTCTACCGTCAAAGTCCCAAACTCGACCATAAGCCCTAACCTTTCCTTGATCTGCTTGACCAATAGTTATGTCAGAACCCATCCAATATTCTGTATTCTTTACCTGAACTTCTTTTCCTGGGTCGGCACCACCTATGGGAGTAACCGCACCCTTTATCTTCCTTCCCACCGTCAAATGTCTGGTCTTACCCTTAGTTTCATAAGTAACAGGCATTCTTTCAGCTCCCATAAATTCTCCTACCAAAAGCTGGAAAAGACCTGTAGTTCCTTTCAACTTTCCAGAAAATATATCTACTAAACCTTCAAAAGCCTTCTCAGAAGCCCTTTCATCGATATACGCACCAACTTTCCAGTTTCCGCGCCCCATATTGCCAGGTATGTCTAGAACCATTCCAATGTTCAATCCAGATAGATCTTCCTTACCTACATAACCGTAGTCAATTCTTACACCCAACCAAGCTTGACAATAACCCTCTGTGGGTGGATGTTTTCCCAAACTAACCACGCAAGGGCAGAAAACCGTGCAATTACAGTTTAATATTAATTCACCTTTAATGGCCCAGTTTTGTACTTCAGTCATTTCTATCTCCTAAACGTACATTCTCAATGGACTTAAAAAGTATATAAAGCTAAGTATTATCAAAGAAAATGCTATTGGTTTTGTTACGTAAATTCCTATATCAGGTAATTTTTCAAATGTCATTAGCAACATAGCCACAGCCATAAAAAAAAGGTTCATTGTCCCGCCTATGAAAGCCAGAAGCATCAAAAG
>Ga0163111_10001899_pt1 | contig 13135 bp, 4 predicted proteins | sample CRUFie1St18metaG_FD_109645 | JGI IMG/M metagenome (GOLD analysis project Ga0163111, IMG submission 109645) | Marine microbial communities from the Costa Rica Dome - CRUD Field 142mm St18 metaG | ecosystem: Environmental > Aquatic > Marine > Oceanic > Photic zone | place: Costa Rica: the Eastern...
ACCGACATTATCGTGACTCCTCCGTAGGCGATCACACCGGCCGAACCGTATTGCTGCAAAAACTTTTTGGCCGAAAAGGACATCCTTGGTGCTGTATGTACTGTTTATAGTAGGAGTGGTAGTGTGTGGAAGAGGTCAAAGCGACAAAAGGAGAATTCGAATGATAATAGTTGATGATTTGCTTTTGCAAATATTATCATGGAGCAGGCAATGATCTTATTGGTTATTCGAATTCATTCCTCTTTTGCTGTGGATCAAGGCGAAAACTTTCCGTCTAGTTAGTCTGTCCATACGTACGTACTTGTACTTGGGATAGAGACGAAATTTAAGATTGAAATCCCAGGCAAAATTGTAAAATTGTTGTCGATATTCATTTTATAATGTACAATTTATGTCTTTCAATTTATTCTATTGTTGCACTAAGACGTCTAAGGCCTCCGTTTCCGCCATGGTCGTATTCGTGAGATATTCGTCTCGTCCAGGACGAAACGATACAAGGTCTGGAAAACAGCGTCGATTTTCTGGCCGCTCCGCCCTAGAGTAAGGATTGCGATTCACTTCTCTCGTCATCGAAACCGGTGCCGAGCGACATGTTGATGTTGTCATGGCTAGAAGATATCAAATCACTGGAAGATATCAAATCACTGGAAAGGCCACTCCTGTCCACGGGGAGGGAAGTGCTTTCAATTATGTTGCTGCTCCCATCACTAACGGACTGTCGCAGATTTCGTTTGCTGTTCTTCTTCTTGCGGTTGGTGAACATTTCACGCAATGTTTTTGGCTTCAAGATTTTGATCGATGGACGTTTACGATTCTTGCTATCGGGCTGTGTAGTCGATTCAGGATTAGCGATTCGTTTTTCTACGAGTTGGTGGCGAAGAATACCGATTTCTTGTCGCAAAGCATCGTCTTCTCTTGCTCGCTCGTTCATCTTCTCACGTATTTCGGTAAGCTCATTCTTCAAAGTAACAGCTAGGTTTTCAACATGCCTCATTGGACTTGCAGACTGAACAACCGACGTGGTAGCTCCTTGACGAGCTTGATTTGCGTTTAATATCAATAGTTGTTCCATGACTCCTTCTAATCGATCGATCCGCGTTGATTGGATAGAACTGGCTGCTGCTGGGACTGCTTTCGAGTGCTTTGAAACACTCGTAGACGTAGAGGAACCATCTCGGCAAGGATTATCTTGGCCCGAATTCGCTGATGTAGGGACATATAATGATGGGACAGGTGGCCGGTGATCCTCATCGTGAAAGGATTCAATTCTAGAATCTTTTAAAGTTCCATTGATTGGAGAGTAAAAGTCTAACTCAATCTCGCGGCTATCGTCACTTTGTCCAGCGTTACTACTTTGATGGAAAGTCTGCCGGGTATGCTCTGTTTCTACTTGTTCTGGTATGGGTGCAGTTGTGACTGACGCTGTAACACCCCGACTCAACGATGGGGAATTCGGAAGTCTATGCTCTGGAGCCAATGGGTGATACTGCCGATCTACAGCGGGATGATTTTGGTTTCTGACTGACTGGCCACCAGAATCATAGTTTTGATATTTTCGAGTACCATGAAATTCTTCGGGGAACAAACGCATACCTTCTTGGCGTTGGTTGCTGGAGATGCTCAATTCGTCTTGGAATTCCTTCGACCCATTTTGGATACACATCGCTCTAGCTCTTGCTACAGCGAGCCAATCAGGCCCGCCTATACTCTCTGACGCCTTCATATCATTCGAAAAAGTCCAGTTATCACGAAATTTATTCAATGCACGTTGCCTTTTATCTGGAGAGCTGATCTTATCGAGGCGTTGCACAACATTGCTTTCCAGCCAATACAGATTTTCAAGAGAAGCTATGACTTTCGTATTTGAAATTTTCGCCGCCTTTCCGTCTGGTAGCCCCCTCTCGAAATTGTAGATACCAAAACTAGTAATCTCATCGACAATAGGAATTGCCATTGCGTGAGGTCTATCTGAAATTATGGCATCATGATCACCAACTATGCAAGATATAGCATTGTGTAGACGAGTGAGAGGCTTGCGTTGTTGATACTCAGCAAGCACAGTGAACCATTCGAAAGTTTTGTTTCCCTTCTTCGTAACTCCAGCTGTAAGCGATTCACTGAGTGGCTTTGATGTAGTAGGATTAGAGTTTATTCGGTCCGACTGAAAGTTTTCTCCAAGGTCATCGACTTCCTCGTCATCATCCTCGCCCTCTGACTTATGCGCAGACTGAATGGAGTGAGCTGATGCCGAAAATGACCCCATTGATGTTTTCCTCGTCCGCACTGTCATATCTGACATCTTTTTACTTAACTTTCCGGATGGAGGTGGCAACAGGTTGACGGCTTTCGTGATTGTCAGCGCCACACCATTGTGGCCATGATCTGAAATTTGTGATGAAATAGTTGCATCACTCGACATTTCAACCTCCCAGCCAAAGGTTGGGGCGAGCGAACTTGTAACATCGAGCTTGATTAGAATGACTCGAATGTTGGTTACAATAGCGTACGTTTCGACACCAGGTTCCATGTTTAGAACTTCGCTATGAACATGTAATTCGCGCGCTTTATCGGACTCGCGATCCATTTTGAATTTTGGAGGAAACAAATCCAGTAGGTAAGCACTTCGTGAAGAAACAGCGTCGAATGGTGTCAAAATGTTCATCGGACCGAACACATGAGGTAACCGTTGTTTGAGAACCGGTTGGTATCGTCGTTGTAGAAAATTTGCGGTCTTTGCTACGTCGTGAATACTTTGCGAGCCATGCGTCAAAGAGTCGAATACACCTACAATAGGCTTCGTTACAAGACCAGCTACCCCAACACCAGTCCCAACAACAAAACCTCGCACTCCATCCTTACGAGCACCTCTATATGGGGACATCACAACACCAGAGATACCCAGTGTGACCCCAAGAACCACATCTGCGACAGGTCGAACGACAATTTCTTGAATTGTCGGCATACCTCGGTGTTTCCATACACGATCAAGATTCGTTGCTTCATTAACAACCTTTTCACGATGCCACTGTCGATATTCTTTGTCCAACGAGAAAAATGCAATGGCCTGCCCCGCCTGTGAAAGAAACCTTGCAGAAAATCCAAACAACCCACTTGCACTGTGAGAAAAAAACGAAACTGCCCCTTTTCCTACACCAATACCAACCTGTTTCACATTGGCGGGATCTTTCATAAACGCAGCCGTTGGAATCGCTACGAGATCCTTCACTCCAGACATAAAACTGCTGAGCAAGATTGTTGGGTTTCCTACGAAATCAAGAGATCCGATTATCTTGTAAACTTGCTTCAGTGTTTCGTTTGTGTAGTAGTTTTTCAAGCTTGAAGCAATCTCTATGGGACTTTCAAAAACGTGTTCGACCAGTTTCCCTTGTAGTCGTATTGGTGCATCAGATACGGAAGGGAAGAGAGCCGCAATTATGTTTGGCAAATTGTTTTGGGAACCTGGTAGAAGGAAACTGTCGTGGTTAGTGTTATGAACAAAAGGAATTTCTTCGATACTAGAAAATGAAACAATACTCACCTGGACTTCCCCAGACACCATCTTCATCGGATGTCAATTGACTCCACCTTGTATACACTTCTGATTGGCCATTCTGCTTCTCATCGCCTGTATCTAAAATCTGCCCCCCACCAGGCGCAATCGTAAAGCTTTGAATTGTGTTTCGCCCATTTTCTGCCATGTCAAAGTTCTGTTTTTTGCCTTTCACATAAGAGAGATTGATCTTCACCAGGCCCAAGATCAATTGCTCCACGTACATTTTTTGCTTCGAGGAAAGAGCACCTCGATCACCTGCTGATTGTAAGATTGCAAAAAGCGCAGGATTTGTTGCATCAACCTCAAATGAACGAAACATGTTTGCGTTTCGTGAAACGGCATCTGCGTGCCGCTGCCCCTTCAAAGCGTGTTTCTTGATTCTTTTTCTGGCCATGACATTCATGAAGAAGTCCCATAGATCGTATACATTCGATTCCTCTACCGTAAGATCCATTTCTTGGAGCGCCATACCAACATATTCGTATGATACAATATTGCTTTTCGTCCGTAGATTATCCTTCAACGCTAAAAATTGAAGGGTTGGTTGGGGAAATTCGGTCGGAGTGGGTGCAAATACAACAGAGTCTCTCGAATTATCGTCCTGCTGATCTAATTGAATCCATCCGACAACTAAACCAATTCGAGTCTTGGTCCGAGTTACAGCATACTTCGCATCAATCTCTCTCAGGGATAGATTGAGAAGTTCCAAAGCACGCATGGAATCTATTAGTGCCATCGAAATTACACCGACATCAGCGTTAAGATAAGTTTGTATAGCAGGAACGCGTGTTATCTGCGATGCTATAGATGAAAGTCTCTTGCTGACAGCTTTCGGAGTGCTTGACGAGTCAGTATTATCTTTGTTGTCGCTCTGATTTTTATCATAAGGCCACCACATCAAAGAAAGTTGAATACAAGGTGCATATTGGAATGTATTATCGCGCAAATGCTCACTTTCCTGAGGTCGAGTGCTTAGCCCCATATCCCCCGCAACAGGCAGTGTCAACTCGGGCTCCCTCAATGGAAACCAGCGGGTATACATTGGTACGATATTGCTCATAGCTTTTCCTGATTGTTCCATATGTTGTGCGGCATCAATGCATGCAGCAATAGCAGCTCTTAACGGTATATTGACAACACCAAGTTCGGCTTTAGTTTTATATCGTTCAGCAAATATAGAGAGCTTTATTGAGCCACCAGTTTGTTGGGGCTCAACATGCAAGTGAAGGTCATTATCAGAAAAGTTGAAGTTGGCAGCCGATGCTGTATCAGGCAGCTGCGTGGAGAATACCCTCCTTCTCGCTTTCGAAGAGGTTGTTGAACTAGACGCGTTGGAAGACCACTTTGGCGAAACTTTAGCATCGACAGTTTCGCTTACTTGTACATCTGAACCATGACTGACTTTCACATACATGCCATGGAAAGAATCAGGAAGATTCATTGCTACGATTGGACGTATTGTTAACCATCCCCCCGGATTTAGAACACATCCCAGTATCCTTCGACAAGATCGATCAAATAACGTGCGTGACAAATGCATTGTCTCGATTCGGTGCTTCGATCGTTCAATAGTGATACGAGGTGCATTAAGTGCATCATCAGGGACAGAGAGTTTCTGCGAGATGACAAGTTTGCTCGCACTCATATTTGAAATTTCCTTGGTGAGATTTCGATCTAATATTTTTTTCTTGAGTTGAACAAGAAAAGCCTGTTTTGTCTGTACAACTTGAACCTCGGAATCCCAGAAAAGTGTCGATGCAGCCTGCCAAGTTTTAAAGCGTCTAATTGATGACGACGTACCAACGAAAAATTTCCGACAGTGAAAAAGCTGCGAACTAGCGAATAGGAAGCGTCTAAAGTGGTTTGGCAAATGCTCTTCATGGAAGGGACTCCCCGTTTCGTGAAAGGTGAAGCCTAGAGCATTCAGCCGAGCAATATCATTTTTTCGCCTTGCGGTTTCGTTCGAATCAGTATTCTGAGAAAGAAGGTCACTGATCCAGTTGTCTGAATTTTGACCCATACTAAAACTTGTTCGCTTGCTAGATCCTTGTCTCGGGGACACACTATTCTCCATATTACTAGACTGCTCCATCATGATACCATCAAGGAGAGATTCCGCCGTTAATGGATCTTCTAGCTCAAGAGAAAGTTTGCGGTGTGATTTTCGATTGGCATACAACCACTCGGAATTTCGCCTCGTTCTTGTATTTCGCTGCTGTTGACGCTGCTGTTGAGCAAAGAATTCTCCGAGAGATCTTGTTCTATCGCGAGATGGCGATTTCAGCGAAGCATGCATTCCGTGAATGTCGTCCTTGCCTACCGAAACATTTGATGCCGAACGCAACCTTAACGACCGATGCACCTCGTTATTTCTTATTTCATCTAATACAAGTTGCCTTTTCTTTTTGCTCTCAACTGTCTCAAGTGTGAGTGCATTCATTGACTGCTTCCGAGTAAGCTTCATAGTGGCCTTCAACTGCAAGAAGTTTGCGTTCAAAGGGCTTTTTGCTTTTGCCTTTGCTTTCCTTTCCTTGAGTTTTTCACGTTTCGAACCGGAGTTTCTGTTTGAACTAGCTCTCTTTTTTAATTTGACAAGCTTAGCAATACGACTACCAGGAAGCCTATCAATTGCTTCTCGTTTCCTTTGGAAAGATTCTTCTGCAGACTTCAGTTGTTCTTGCATTCCTACTTCGGTTTTTCTTAATGCCAGCAACCGCCGTTGACTCAAAAGGGAATAATAATCTACCATGGCTGGTAGCGTATAAATCCATTGTGCACGAAGTTTGATTGACCCCATTCCGAGATCAGAAATTCTATCCATAGAGACATCAGAGTTTCCAGATTTGCCGACAAGAGGCCACCAACCTACAAGCTCTTGCTGATTCCGAATACTCGCAAAGTGCATCGTTGCCTGGCCCAAAACATGATGCTTCCCTATACTTCTAAAATCTCTGACAACGAGTTGAATTGAGTGGCCTCTATTGACATCAATGGCATCCTCTTGAACATCGAACACGAAATATTGATCATGCCATCTTGGGTTGGAAGATTTTTCGATGTAGTAAGTCTTCCGCTTGTTCCTCCTTTTTTGTAGGAAATGTTTCCTTGATTTTGATCTCCCTTTGTAAAAAACTTCGCAATACGGGTTACTACTCCCCACAAAATCAGATGACCGAAGCCCCACAGCCTCTAAAACTTCCACGACAACTTGGCATCGTTTCGAAATTGAGTTGCCTTCCGGGAAATCTTCTACAATTTCAAGCAACTCGCTTTCAGTTTGAACAACTCTTTCTCTTTCAGCAGCTTCGTCTGCAGCAATGTGATTACGGTTCTTCATCTGGAGTGGTTGTGGCAGTGCATGTCGCATTGATTGCAATGCAGCGTTCCTTCTTTCTTCGTTCAATATCTGCTTCTTCAGACTTTTGAGGTTGAGATTCATTTGCGCTCTTTCGTCGTGTTTGCCACCAAAGTCAGAAACGACTAATAGTCGAGTACCCCCATCAGTATCTACTTCACAATTCAAGTAGTTCAAATTTTGATCAAGGCCATCCTTAAAAATTGGTACAGGAATAGTGGTTCGAAATCCTATTTCCTCGAGCCGAACCGTAGTCGGAAGACCAAAAACTCCTCTTTTTTCGCTATCGACGTATTGGTATGCAAGTATCTGCTTTAATCTATCGGCACGAACAGCTGTCACGCCCTCATCTTGATCTCCCTCGATCTCTAATTTTTTTTCTTCCGAATTGGATGTATCATCGAGAGGGCTTTCCTCGCACGATTCCTTAAATGTATCAACTGCAAGGCGAACAGTAAGCTTCTTTGCTTTCATTGGTTCCTCCCAGCAATATGATTGCGACTCTCCTGGTGCGAGCACACTCCATTTGTACTCTTCGCAGTTCCGTTGACGATAAAACAAATAATATTTTAGAGACCTATTCTGAATTTTAAATGGGGGGTTCTCTTTGTTGGCATGGCGAAGAATGACAAACATTGTGTTGTGAAGGGCTTTCGTCTCCACAGTCAGAGCATCAATCGGTTCAAGACCCGGATTTTCTGAATCGAAATTTCCAATCGCATTCCTCGCCGTTATGGCTTTGAGTCTGATTTTTCTAAGACGCTCTTCTTGGGTACGGAATGTCATTGTGAGCGGCGGGGGCTCTATGATCTCCTCATCGAGTTCCGATGAGCTCTGAGCTTTCTTTGCGAGAACACCAATGGAGAGGCGCTTCAGACCACTATTCCGAGTACCTTTAACGTTGATTGAAGAAGCAGTTTGTTTAGTTCCCATCGTAAGACGCCTCAATACCGACTTATTCATGTTGGTGTAGCCAGAATTTTGTTTCTGCTTTATTTTCTCCTGGTATACGCGGATCGCTGATAATTTCTCCTTGATCGTATCCATCGCTTCTTGGAAAGTCATCTTAATGACAGAAATTCCATTGATGCGCAAGAGCTCGTCTCCTACGTGAATATCTGTATGGTTGTATGCAAACTTTCCCCGTTTTGTTCCTTTCACAAGAATTTTTCTGTCACCTTCGCTGACCCATTCAGTTTCAAAATATGCTCCCAGCTCTCCGTCCCATTCGTCCCTATTTGGTGGAGGGAGTATGACTTTATACTTTGGAGCATCCCGAGTTGCCACATGATTCAACATACGATTATCTTTGGCTTTTGAAATAGGCAGCACATATTCGCCAGGAATATTGGAAGCAAAACTTGACGTTAGATTCCAAGGACCACCAACGTCAATTCGAAGTTGGCTATCTGAACGAGTATCAGGAAGAAAAAAGGGAACAAGCCGGGATGGACCAACAGATGATATGTACAGTGCAGATCTATGAGCTGCAGTTCCTTCCGGAATGGGTTTTTGCAAGTGATTATGATGCTCTGATTTCCCATCATTCAATACAGCGTGTCTCCCGAATACTGATTCGTATTGACTTATTTTGTCTGCGTGACGTTTATCCTCGAATTCATAGCGCCATTTTCGAGAATCACCCGTGTCTCCAAATGCATTTGCTGCATCGGACCGATCTTCCGTTAACGATCGAATTGTCGAGCTGTCTTGCCAAAGTCGAATTGGTCGCTCCAAACGATTATAAATAGCATATCTCGGACAAAGTCTTACAATTTTAGTATATCCAGACAGGAAACCAGGCGCGACATTTACTGTCGCAGAAAGCTCTACCATCCGCCCATCCTTGCAAGGTATTCTGAGTTCATTGGTTTAAATTACATAGATTCCGGGTTAGTGTCAAAAATTACAATGATTTGTGGAATCAGCTTGATAGCTTGATTACACAGGTCTATTTTTATTGTTGACTTTGTCGTACCTTATAACTTGAGAAAATCCAACAGTTTCAAGACCGAATCCAGTAGACCAACCAGATGTGTAATCTGGGTATTTGTCTTTTCTAGATCGAAGCCCGTTGTACAGTTGTATCATAAGCTTCTCGCCCCCCACACCATCTTCGTGGAAATTGAACATGAATGCGACCTTTGCAAGCTTTTCTAAAGACATATCCTGGTCGATTAAATCAGCAATACTCTCAGGGGATAGGGCGCATTGTCCCAATGAAGTAGCAAGGGCGCCGTGTGTTCCAGCAAATATAGTTTCCATATCCAAAGACGCATCATCGAGGATGGAGGCACCAGGAGCTTGCGTGGATGGAGAAGAAAAATCGGCTCTTCGCTTCGATAACTGTTCATAGCGGGATCTGTAACTTCGGTTACTACCATCAACGGGCATCGAACCATCCTTGTCGGGACTGACTACAGTGCCACAGACGTATCTCTTTTCTTTGTCTTCTTTATATCGTAAAGCGTGTTCAGTAGTATTCACAACCCAAAAAGGGCAGAACAATGAGATCCTTCGCTGTCCAGCACCGCCGCGAACATTCTCAATCCGAAGTGTCAAACGCTGTCCAACACTATCAACAACTGTCATGTCATCGGCTATATCGCCAGCAGAATAAGTCATACCCTCTATAGCGTGGACCTTGCCCCCCGCTCGATCGGTTTCAGAGTGTCCTAAACGGCACGAAAAATGTCATTTTGAATAAGACTAACATGTTTCAAAATAATATAATCTGAAATACATACATAAACTTACCAATATCTAGCCCGAGCGATTCATTTTCGACTGATCTACGAGCGTGTTTGCCACTTCCATTCTTGCGTTTTTGCTTTTTGGTTTTAGGCGATACGACCTTCGCAAGTCGCTCCTGAGCTCTTTTATCTGGAGTATCAGCGATAGTTGTCAAGGTTCGTCCTATCTTTTTCGTACCCTTGGTCACAGCCTTTCCGATCGATTTCAGCCCGACATGGTGTTCTATATGCCATTTTTTTAGAAATGAAAGAAGTAAGTCTTCGATGCTGGTTCAACCATACTAAAAATTACGAACACTTCTTTACTCTACTCATGACGCTGTTTCTCGTTTGTGATTTTTCGCACTTACCTCCCGAACCCACAAATGCATCGCCGCCGTGATGAACAAGCGCCCCTTCTCCTATCGGAGTCCTGCAAAATCCAAGATTAACCAGCAATAAAAGTGGAACATCAAGCCCAAGTGAGTGGATCGGGATTTGCTGGCCTGGCTCTAGATCGGCGTACCACACAACTGTCTTTCTTATGGCATGCATTAATTCGAATCGTCCACCCTCAGGGAGCAGGTTCACAATAACAATAGGAGAATGAATCGCAAGACTATATGCAACTGGACCGTGAATGAGGCTTGAAGCCTCTATTTTCCTCTTCCTTTTGCTCCTCTCCGTTGGTTTGTCTTTCGTATCAGAAGTAATCATGTCTCCGTTATTCGACTTAACAATCGGACTCCTCACTATCTCGATGGCGTAACAAAAGGGAGTTCGGATTTTCTCATCTTGTGAATGTGTTGCGCAAGACACTTGCACACCACTTCTTGCATCGGATTGTTCGATATCTTCTCCTCCCCCGTTTTCGAAAAGACGTGAAGTCTCATGGACGATCTTCGCTAGTTGCACAGGCCTTGAACAAAATGAGGCATCAAATTTTTCTACACCCGTTTCAGTCGGATTGGAATAATCCCGGAACGAGAAAATTTCTGTGTTGGTTGTATCCGGGCGCACCCAAACGCAACCAAGATGACCCCCATCCATTGCCAACGAGGTTTCGAGCAAAAGTGTAGGCAATTGAAAATCACATCCTGGTTCTATTGCAGCGTATTCAGATGGATTGGAATCTTTTTTGCTTTCGGTGAAGTCACGCTTCGTTTTGTCGTCAGCATGGTGGCTTCTATTTTTCATGATGGGTTTAAACCTAGGATCGGGATGAAAAACCAAGTTCACGGTGTGCGTAGTATTGTTTCTGATTTCAAATATACTCTTAACGGACAATAAACGTCCACCATTATCAGGTCCAACTTCAGTTAGCAAAGTCATGGCATTGCGCAAGCGCCAGTCTTTCAAAATCTTCGCTGAAACTTGAGCAGATCTTGGTGTCAAGTTTTGGAATTTCCTACCAAAAGAATCCACTCTAACATCTTGAATCCATCGGCAACCGGGTACCTGCAAATCGATTGCATGATTCAATGATCCCTGTTTCTGAGATGTTTTACACTTGGACACTTCAAATCCTGGATATGGCACTTCGACAACTCGCATATTCTTCACCACGGATATAGTTGCAGCAAAAGTCAATCCCGTAGATTCTCCTTGGTTCAAATACGTAACAACTACAGGTTTGCTGTTGCTGCTGGAGAAATTTGATTGTTGATGAATTCTGATTCTCTGTCCAGTTAGGTTACGCATAGAAAAGGCTACTCTATCTTCTGCTTTCAAAGGCTTCGGGATTTCGTGAATAATATTCATGTTGCGGCCATCGATACCTGTCATGACATCCTTCAGATGGGTCCCATTATCTTCGTTACCAAACGCAGTAACTACAGACTTAGGTCGTCGCTCCCCTTCTGATTTATCTTTCTCTCCGAATGCCGCTTTAATGACACTACTGAATGAGTCAATCGTCTCGAACAGGAATGACAAAAGTGCACCCGATAGGTTGAGATGCAGAGGGCAGTCAGTGTTTATGGAATAACCTTGGCCACGCTCACTCGATATTTCGTAAAGGACCTCGAATTCGAAAGGTTCTAAAAGCGGCTCCCAGCTTCTCGTCAAACCCATCTTGAAGTAATCAATCCACAAATTATTCCTCAAAATAATCTGCATATCTGCCGGTTGAGATTCCCCTTTATCCAATACCTCTGTGGTCGGATCGATAGCAAATTTACTCATCGACAAAGAAGTTGATGCCAGAGAGAGTACAGCGATGGGGAGTTGGACTCCTAGATCAGGATCTATTACAAACAATCTTATATCGCCAAGATTTGCCGAAAGAGAAAGTGTTTGAGGTGGGCCATCATCTTGTTGTGGCGCAAACTGCATGTTCACTTCCGATGGACCTGTAAGAAAATTCATCATTGTTGCTGATGCAGGTGGTAGTAGCTCGATGATACAGGTTATATCGCACGCTTTAGATCCAAAATTTCGTTTTCTGTGAACGAAAGGTTTTAGTATTTTTGGCGGATCGAGTTGAATTGGTGCAATCTCGAGCTCATTTCCATCGACTGATAGAGATGGCATATTTCCCCCCGAAAATGGAATGGTAACAGATACATCTTTGTGGTGGAATTTATTGTTGCAGTCGTAGCGCAATCCAATCGACAGGCCTTCGATTAATGGCCGTATTGGACTAGTAGTCCTTGATAAGTCACTATTTGTTTCACGACGAAACTTTCCTGGCGAAAGGTATTCATTAGCAAACGATAGATTTAGATCGGTAGAGGCAACTTCTTGCGAAGAAAAATTCGTAACGGACTTGTATCGATACCAAAACCCTGTATCACTGGACAGTATCAAAGAGGGGGCTTGGGGATCAAATTTGTCGCTAGGGAGACACAACATCGGCCGACATAGCCAAACTCTGAAATCTATGTTCACGCCGGGCTGCGGTTCGAATTGTTGAACATCTTTGCAAGTTTTTCGTCGCAGCGCATTCTTGATGCGATGCGTCCATTTCTGTGCTTCAAATCCTATGTTACCAAACGCTCCATCGCTGTAATAACTCTTGAAGTAGTCTAGTAATATCCAAATCCAAGAGAGGTCATGCATTGTACCATTTGCACATTCGATCCCAAAGTTGATCAAGCACCAACCCGGTGTCATGAAGATAGTAGATTGCACTGGTTGGGGCAGAGACGAACCAAGTGTCCTTACATCTTCTCGAAGACCCCAAGATAAATCAGCCCATGATAAATTAGCTTTGGAACCTCTCATGCTTTCAGAAACAGGTTCCGACGAAAGCGTGCTTTGAAACAATGAAACTTTGCGTTCATCGGTTAGATCGATCAACGATGATCCGATTCCGATTCTTTTCACATTCAAATGATTATTTAATACATGTACTACCATGTCATCAAAAGAAAGAATCAAACCAGGCTTCTCTTTGTCAGCACATTCTGGATCTTCAAAATATTGGAAACAATTTGGGTCGGTCGCGAAGTATCCCGGTTCATCAAATGTGCAACGAAAGGAAATTTTCTTGAA
>Ga0163111_10001901_pt1 | contig 13127 bp, 12 predicted proteins | sample CRUFie1St18metaG_FD_109645 | JGI IMG/M metagenome (GOLD analysis project Ga0163111, IMG submission 109645) | Marine microbial communities from the Costa Rica Dome - CRUD Field 142mm St18 metaG | ecosystem: Environmental > Aquatic > Marine > Oceanic > Photic zone | place: Costa Rica: the Eastern...
TCCATGTTGAATTTTACACATTATTTCACATCCCTGATGTCTCTCCAATTTTAGCCATCTTCATAACTTTATGTTTCACTTTATTTTTTGGTGGGTTACAAGGAACTATTGTTGTTAAGTCTGGTTTGCCATCATTTATAGTTACTCTTGGGGGATTGTTTTTTCTTAGGGGCTTAACAGAGGTTTCTCTAAGATCCTTTAATCATAGACCTGATCAGACAAAAGGGGCCACGACTGTTACAGAGATACCCGATATTAAAAATATTGTAAATGTCCCTGGTCATGGAGAAATGGTAAGAGAAAAAGCAAAAGCTCTACCGGAAGCTGATCTTGTAGCTATAGCTAAAGACATACCGGCTGATACAGTTGCAACAATAACAGATAGATTAGAATACACATACCAAAGAGTAGCCGAAGCCAAGACTCAAATTTTACTTGATAAGGGAACTAAACCTTTGCAAGAGGCCTTAGCAAATGCCCAACAAAGTGGTAATGATTATATGGTCGGTATGATCCAAGAAAAAATTGCAAACTTTCAAATCGATCCAGCTGTGCCAAAAACAGTAACAGATGTTGATATCGCCAGAGTTTATATAGACTCTCTAATTACTTCTAGACCTGTTGCAAATTTTTTTGGTGGAGATATTTTAGAACCTATTTTTGATTGGCTTTATTATCCAGTAGACTGGAACACTAATAATTTTGGAAATCAGTTTGCCTCTGGCTTATACTCTTGTGTCATGATTTGGTTAATTATTGCCATTATTTGCTATGTTGTACTGAGCAAAACTCAAGCTGGTAACTGGATTTATTCTACTGGAGGAAATTTAAGTGCAGCAAAGGCTAATGGTGTCCCAACCGATAAGGTAAAAGTATCTCTGTTTATGTTTTCTGCTTTCTGTGCAACAATTTTCGCAACCTGTCAAGTTTTTGAAGTTAACACAGCAGACGCAGCTAAAGGAAACTTAAAAGAATTAGAAGCCATCGCTGCGGCAGTGATTGGCGGTGTTGTTTTAACAGGTGGCTTTGGCACCATACTTGGTATCGTTGTTGGTGCATTTATATTTGGTGTCGCTAAAGAAGCATTCTTTTATATACCAGGTATAGACGGATCATTTTATAGAGTATTCCTTGGGCTAGTAATCATAGCTTCAGCTTTAACTAATGAAAATATTAGGAAACGAATTATGGGTAGTATTTAGATATGGAAGACAACAATACACCATTTATAGAAATCAAAGACCTTGTAAAAAAGTTTGGAACATTTACAGCCTTAAATGGTGTTTCTTTAAATGTTCTCCCAGGAGAAGTTCACGCATTACTAGGTGATAATGGAGCTGGAAAATCTACTCTCATTAAAGTCTTATCTGGTGTTCATCAGCCAACCTCTGGAATAATAAAAGTTGGAGGTAGTGAAGTTAAATTCAGTTCTCCAAGAGAGGCTACTAGCTCTGGCATAGGAACTGTCTATCAAGATCTAGCCCTTAATGCCTTGACCTCTGTTACGCGAAATTTTTTCTTGGGAAATGAATTAAAAAAAGGACCGGGTCCTTTTGGGATATTAGATTTTAAAAAAATGGATGAAATTACAATTACTGAAATGGGAAAAATTGGTATAAATATTTCAGATCCTACACAACCAGTTGGAACTATGTCTGGTGGTCAAAGGCAAACACTTGCTATTGCAAGAGCTATATACTTTGGTGCTAAGATTTTAATTTTGGACGAACCCACTTCTGCTCTTGGTCAAAAACAACAAATGGAAGTTTTAAAGACAATCAAAAAAGTTCAACAGCTTGGAAATATTGCGATTATTTTAATCACCCATAACGAAATCCATGCTCGTTTAATTGCAGATCGTTTTACTTTTTTAAGTCTGGGAGAAGTGATTGGCTCCGGTAAATCTTCAGAATTAGGTGGCGATGACGTTAAAAGACTTATGGCTGGTGGTGCTCAAATTGGTGATCTGGCAAAAGAGCTTGAGGCTGTATAAATCAAATTAATAAGAGCTTGTATCTGTTTCCGAAGAAGTATCAGTCTTTTGATTAGTCAGTTCTTTGAATTTATTTACATGAGCTGATGCAGCACCCGATAATAATCTTACATCATTTGTGATAGTTACTAAATCAAACCCCCAATCTGCTGCTTGCGCAGCATATTCAGGAGTACCGCAATGAAGACATGCAACCTTTCCATTCCTGTGAGCAATCTCTAAAATTTTCTTTTTTGCTTTTATCATCTCAGGTTCTGTTCTATCAAATCCAGGACGAAGCTTTCCTTGATTGAGGCCAATTGTTAAATCAGCTGTACCGATATAAAGACCATCCAATCCATGTGTAGAGGCAATCTCTTCAAGATTATCGAAAGCTTCTTGAGTTTCAATCATTGCTAAACAAAAGGTTCCCTCATTGGACTCGTAAAAATAATTAGAACTCACAGAAAAATTAGCTCTTGTCGGACCAAAACTTCTAATTCCTAAAGGTGGATATTTACAATTTTGCACTAACTGTTCTGCTTGATTTTTATTATTAATCATTGGACAAATTATACCTAGAGCACCCGCATCTAGCACTTTTGATATAACTGCCTCATCAAGACCAGAAACTCGACAGATAGGTGTAACACCACTGCTTCTGATACTTTGCAACATTGTAAATAAATCATTAAAGCCAATCATACCATGTTGATAATCAACAGTGAGGGCGTCATAGCCTTGTTCTGACATAATTTCAGCAGTAAAAGTATTTGGTATAGATAAAAAACTATTGAGAACTACTTCTTTATTTTTCCATTTTGTTTTTACATTGTTTTTGATCATATTTTCTTAAAAGTAAGATAATAAAAAATTATAGCAATTTTTAATTACTCATAAATAACGCACATGATTATTAGATATCTTCCATCCTCCCACTTTTAATAGATTTATATGCTGTTTCAGCTAACAAAAGCGCCTTTCTTCCATCTTCAAACCCAACAGAGACAGGTTTTTTTTCTAAAATACTCTCAACAAATGAGCTAATAGAATTCATGTAAGCTTCTTGATATCTCTCAATAAAAAAATTCAAGTATGGTTCACTTTTGTCAACATGTTCAGAATTATACTTTTTTAACTCATGTGGCTTTTTATTCTCAGATATAACCATTCCTTTACTCCCAAATAGCTCAACTCTTTGATCATACCCATAAGTTGCCGACCTAGAATTATTAATATGACATTGTTTCCCTGAAGCTGTCTCCATAATAATCATAAGTGTATCGCTATCATTTAATTTAGATTTTATTTCTGGATTGATTAATGCATTAGCAATTGCGAATACTTTTATTGGTTCTTCTCCCAACATAAACCGAGCTAGATCAAAATCATGAATTGTCATGTCTCTAAATTGCCCACCAGAAACTTTAAGATAATCCCAACTAGGTAAGCCAGGGTCTCTAGATGTAATTAGACACTGATGCAAATCTCCTATTTCTCCATTAGTTAGAGATTTTTTAGCAGCTTGATGCCCAGGATCAAATCTCCTATTAAAGCCCAATTGTATTGGAGTAGTATTTCCTTTCAATCTCTCGGAGCATTCATTAACTTTGTTAATATCTAAATCAATTGGCTTCTCACATAGAACAGGTTTTTTTACCGCTACTGATTTTTCTATAAAATCAATGTGGGTATCTGTTGGAGAAGATATAAGAACAGCATCGATATTTTGATTATTAAAAATTTCATCAACATTTTCCACGGCTTGAACACCTAAATCTCTAGAAATTTTTTTTGCAAATTCATCATTAGGATCATAAATACATGCTAAATTTGTTTTTTCATGAAGTTGTAAATTTTTGGCATGCATTTGACCAATTCGACCACAACCTATAACAGCAATACTTAAACTTTTCATATTTGACAAATATTGTATTCTTTTAATTTTAAAATTAAAAAATATTTAATTTTTTAAATTAAGTTTTTTTTAAAAATAATTTATCTATAATCTTACTAGAGGAGGGGCTAATGAAAGCAAAATTAGGGATAGCACCCATAGCTTGGTCAAACGATGATTTACCTGAGTTGGGAGGAGAGACATCCCTTGATACATGTCTTTCAGAGTCAAAGCTTGCAGGTTTTACGGGTGTAGAAACGGGGGGTAAGTTCCCAAAAACTCCTGAAAAACTTGGGCCTATTTTAAAAGCTCACAAGCTCTATTTGGCCTCAGGGTGGTACTCCGGAACTGTTTTAGATAATGACCTAGAAAATGAAAAAGATAAAGTTCTCCAACAACTAACACTTTTTAGAGATTTAGGAGCCTCAGTTTTAGCATATGGAGAAACATCTGGAACTATACAAAATGTTAGACACGCTCCTTTAAATACAAAAAGAAAAATACACAGTGAAGATTTTAAAGAGTATGGAAGAAAATTAACATTATTTGCAGAATTTTGTTCAGATTTCGGTGTACCTATCTCATTTCATCATCACATGGGGACAGCTATTGAGACCGAAGAGGAACTTGATAGCTTGATGAATCATACTGGTGAAGCAGTAAAAATTTTATTTGATACAGGCCATATGACTTTTGCTGGCGGAGACTCTTTACGTGTGATTAATAAATATGCCAAAAGAATAAATCATTTTCATGCTAAGGACATCAGGTCAAAAATTGTAAATAACTTAGATCGATCAAAGCAGAGTTTTTTAGATTTTGTCTTGGAGGGAGCTTTTACAGTACCTGGAGATGGAAATATTAATTTTAAGGAAGTTGTTGAGGCTTTATCCAAAAATAATTACGAAGGATGGTTTATTGTAGAAGCAGAACAAGATCCTGCAAAAGCAAATCCATTTGAGTATGCTAAAATTGGAAACAAAGAGTTAGTAGAGTGTCTAGGAATGTACGGATATGAAATAGAAAACTATATCGATGAATAGCATTAAAGGAAAGTTTGCTCTGGTTACTGGAGGAACTCAAGGATTAGGGGCTGCAATTGCTAAAAATTTTGCTGAGAGTGAAGCTCAAGGCATTGTTACAATAGGAAGAAAAGAAGAAAATGGAAATGAGGTTGCAAAACAAATTCAAAACGAGACCGGATGTGAAGTAATATTCATTAAAACTGATTTATCAGATGTTAAACAGTGCCGCAATGCAGTAGCAGTAGCTTTAAAAAAATTCGGGAAATTAGACATACTAGTCAACGCAGCAGGCCTTACTGATAGGGGTAATATAGTTGACACCTCTGAGGAACTATTTAACAGGATGATTGCTGTCAACTTAAGAGGCCCATTTTTTTTAATTCAAGAAACAGTGAAAATAATGATTAAGCAACATATTGAGGGTTCAATAATTAATATTGGTTCAGTTTCAGCGCTAACCGGGCAACCTTTTATTTCCGCTTACTCAACTTCTAAAGGAGCATTGGCGACATTAACTAGAAATACAGCATTCGCATTGTTGAATAATAAAATCAGAGTTAATCAGCTAAATATTGGATGGATGGCTTCCGATGGTGAGCACGAAATTCAAACGAAATTTCATGGAGCCAAAGATGATTGGCTAGTTGATGCATCTAAAGAACAACCTTTTGAAAGACTCTTAGATCCCAAAGAGGTAGCAAAAGCAGTTACTTTTTTAGCGTCAGATGACTCGGGTATGATGACTGGGTCTGTAGTAAATTTTGATCAATCTGTTTGGGGTGGTTATCCTTTTTCTCCACCAAAACCCGAGGGAAAAATTAAACATGAATAACTCTCATAATTCGGAAACAAAATGTCACTATTGAATGTTAGCTAAAACTGTTAATATTAGATATGAAATTCCAAGATTTTAAACTCTACAGAAATAAAAATTACATAGATGGTGAGTGGGTTGACTCTGACTCAGGTGATACTATCTTAGTAAACAATCCTGCTAATCTCAAAGAAATTGGGACTGTTCCCAAATGCGGCACATCAGAAACAAAAAAGGCTATCGAGTCTGCGAATAATGCATGGCCAGAATGGAAAGCAAAATCTGCTCGTCAAAGATCTGAAATATTACGTAAGTGGTTTGATCTTATAATAAAAAATAAAGAGGAACTTGCTCAAATAATGACTACAGAACAAGGTAAACCTATAAATGAGTCAAGAGGCGAAATAGTTTACGGAGCTTCATTTATTGAGTGGTTCTCAGAGGAAGCAAAAAGAATATACGGAGATACAATTCCTGACCCAATGACTGATCGTAGAATAGTTGTTCTAAAACAACCCGTCGGTGTGGTTGCCTCTATTACACCGTGGAATTTTCCAAATGCTATGATTACAAGAAAATGCGCACCTGCTTTGGCAGTAGGATGTCCAGTCGTTATTAAACCTGCAAGTCAAACACCATTTTCAGCACTGGCTTTAGCAGCATTAGCTGAAGAAGCTGGTTTCCCAAAAGGTACTTTAAATGTAATAACTGGTAAGGCTTCTGAGATTGGTGAAGAATTAGCTTCTAATCCAATTGTTAGGAAACTATCTTTTACTGGATCTACTGAAATAGGAAAAATTCTTTTACAAAAATGTTCTGGAACTGTAAAAAAAGTTTCCATGGAGCTTGGAGGACATGCACCATTTATTGTTTTTGATGATGCAAATATAGATGATGCTGTTACCGGAGCAGTTCAGAGTAAATTTAGAAATACTGGCCAAACTTGTGTTTGCGCAAATAGAATATTTGTTCAAGAAAAAGTCCATGATGAGTTCTGTAAAAAATTTATCGATGCAGTATCTGATATCAAAGTAGGTGATGGACTAGATGAAGAAAACTCATCTGGCCCAATGATTGATGAAGACTCTCTTAGCAAAGTGGAAGAGCACGTAGAAGATGCAATCCAATACGGAGCTAAGGTTGCAATTGGAGGCTCCAGACATGCTTTGGGAATGAATTTTTATCAGCCAACTATTTTAACGGGGGTTACTCCTGAAGCAAAAATAACTACTGAAGAAACATTTGGTCCAGTCGCTCCAATCTACAAGTTTAAAGATGAAAATGAAGTAATTGAATTAGCGAATAATTCTCCATATGGTCTAGCATCTTATTTTTATTCAAGAGATATTGGAAGAATTTGGAGAGTTGCCGAAGCTCTTGAGTATGGAATGGTTGGAGTAAATACAGGTTTAACTTCAAAGGCAGAAGCGCCATTTGGAGGAGTAAAAGAGTCTGGTCTTGGTAGAGAGGGCTCAAAATATGGTGTTGATGATTTTCTTGAAATTAAATACATAAATATGTGCGGCTTAGATAAATAGTTCATATAAATATGAATAAAATTTTCAATGTCGGTCTCATAGGATGCGGCCACATTTCAGAGACTTATTTTCGCAGCCATGAATACTTTAACAATTTCAAAATAATTAAATGCGCTGACTTAAATAAAGATGCATCAAATAAATGTGCTCAGGATTATAATATAACAGCCTGTTCAGTTGATGAATTGTTGAGTGATCCTGAGATCGAAATTATTTTAAATCTCACCATTCCAAAAGCCCACTATGAGGTTGCAAAAAACTCATTAGAAAGTGGTAAACACGTTTACAGTGAAAAACCTATGGCTGTGAACTTTTCTGATGGTCAAAATTTATTGGAAATATCAAAATCTAAAAATTTATATATTGGCAATGCTCCAGATACGTTTCTTGGAGGTGGAATTCAAAAATCTATTGAATTAATAAATGAAAATAAAATTGGAAATGTCAGGCTTGGAAATGCAATATTTGCTTATCCGGGAGTACAGTCTTACCACCCTAATCCTGAACCTTGGTTTGCCAATAATGAGGGAGGCCCAGTAATAGATATGGGCCCATATTATCTGACAGCGTTGGTTAACTTACTAGGACCTGCAAAAAGTGTTCATGGTATTTCAACCAAAGTTTTCGATAAAAGAGTGATTGGCATAGGCCCCAAAAAAGATCAAGAATTCGATGTAGAATGTCAAACTAGCTACTTAGTGAATTTAGAATTTCATAGTGGGGCTCTAATTCAAATTACCTTATCTTTTGATGTCGTAGCTCACCAACGTAATCATATTGAGCTATATGGCGATAAGGGGTCTATGATTGTGCCCGATCCAAATATGTTTGGAGGCTCAGTTTACACAAGCACTGATGACAGTGGAGCCTGGCACGAGCACAAAACTGATGAGATGCCTCTTGGCAAAATTAATATTACATCTCACAGTGGTAGGGCTAATGAGTCGCCAACTAATGCAAACTATCGAGGTGTCGGTTTAGCTGAAATGGCTTACTGCATTGATAATAAACTTGAACACAGATGTAGCGGAGAACTTTCGTTGCATGTTTTAGATATCATTCAATCAACCATGATGGCTGCAGATACTAGAATATCCCAAGAAATTAAGACCACTTTTAAAAAGGCAGATTATTTTACACTAGAGGATATACAAAAAATTCTTAAGTAATTACAATAATTCCTCTAGACTTACTTTTTATTAAATGAAATTTGATAATACAAAAAAAGTTCTCGTCATTGGAAGGGCTGGATTAGATATTTATCCAGAGCCGCCTGGAACAAAGATCTCTGATGTAAATAACTTTTCCTCCCATATAGGAGGCTCTGCAGCAAATACTTGCGTAGCTCTATCGAATTTAGGTGTAAGTACTGATTTAGTTACATGTATATCTGATGATGCAATCGGAGAATACATAATTAAAAAATTAATTGAATTCAAAGTTGGTGTAGAACATTGCAGGAAAGTTAATAAATCTTTTCAAACACAAATAGCTGTTGTTGAAACAATTTTAAAAAATAATCAATCAATCCTTTACAGAAGCAAACCTTGTGATCTGCAATTAAATAAAAAGGATATTGATAGAATTAACTTTAAAAATTACTCTGCCGTATTCATCTCTGGAACTGCGCTTTCAGGAGAGCCTTCAAGGAGTGCTGTTTTGGTTGCCTCAAAATTTGCATCAAATCTTCAGATACCATTAATAATCGATCTTGATTACCGTCCCTACAACTGGGAGTCTGACACGATTAAATCAGATACATATAAGGAAATTATGAACGAAATGGATATTATAATTGGAAATGATTTAGAGTTTAATGTGGCTGATAATTCTACAAATGGACTTAAATTAGCAAAAGAGTATATTAAAAAAAAACCATCAGTGATTATCTATAAAATGGGTGAAGAGGGATCTAAAGTATTTACTAAGGAAAATGAAAGACAATATGGGATATTTAACGTTAATGCTATAAAACCTACTGGTGCTGGTGATGCATTTAATGGCGGCTTTATAAGCTCTTTATACCAAGGCCTAGGTTTAGAAGAGGCAGTAATTAGAGGTTCCGCAAATGCTGCTATAGTTGTAACAAAAGTAGGGTGCTCCTCAGCGATGCCCGATAATCAGGAATTAGAAAAATTTATTAACCAAAATAAAAAGGAGTTATAGATGCACATCCCTTATTCAGATAATAAAAATCAAGCTTTATTTGGAGAAACAAATAAAACAGTACCCTTAGTTTATTTTAATATTATCAATTTAAAAAAAGGTGAGTCTTATGAGTACCAACTATCAAAACATGAAAGTAGTGTAGTTCCTGCCACAGGGATCGTTGAAATTTCTGTTGACGATAATAAGTTAGGTCAAATAGGGAAAAGAACAACTGATGTATGGGATGGTGAACCCGAGGGTAGTTACATACCTACAAATTCAAAATGTAAAATTACTTGTTTATCTGACTCCTCTGAGTGCTTTGTAGCTGGCGGAATTTATGAAAAAAAATTAGAACCCTTTCTAGTTTTAAAAGAAGAATTAGATGTCGTGCAATACGGCTCAGACGATACTAAAACTCATAGAAAAATTAAACATATCTTAGGTGCAAAACACCATGATCAGGTTGGCCGGTTATTAGTAAATGAATTGTATACTGTTGGCGCTGGAGGATGGTCGGGTTTTCCTCCTCACAAACACGACACAGATGATCTCCCCCATGAAACTCGTCATGATGAAGTTTATAATTATCGATTTAAACCAGGGCATGGTTTTGGAGTTCAAATAATGCAATTAGAGGATGAGAAGGAGGGCTTCGGTTATCAACTTTTTAATGGCTCTACTATCGCGATCAATAAAGGTTATCATCCTTGCGTCGTTGCCCCAGGATATGAAATGTATTATTTTACAATACTAGTGGGTCTATCTCAAAGATCACTTATTCAATCTTTCCAAAAAACTCACGCTTACCAATTAGAAACAATCCCAGGTATTAAGGATATGATAGCCAAATATAAATGACGGTAGCTAGCCTCTCAGAAGTTTTACAAAAAGCAAAAAAAAAAAATTATGCAGTTGCGGGACTAGTAGTTTTAGGCTGGGAAGATGCAAGATGTTATGCAGAAACAGCTGAAGATCTTAATGCCCCTGTTATTCTCCAAGCAGGACCAGGCTGTAGAGCAAACACACCTTTGCCAGTTTTAGGTAAAATGTTTAGATACTTAGCAGAACAATCATCTTGCCCAATAGTTTGTCATTTAGATCATGGTTATACTAAAGAAGAGTGTTTAAAAGCAATTGATAATGGATTTACATCTGTAATGTTTGATGGATCTAATCTTTCACTCAATGAAAATATTGAAAAAACAAGAGAAATTGTTGAGTTAGCCCATAAGCAAAATATTTCCGTTGAGGGTGAAATTGGATTTGTAGGTTACAATGATGGCGCTAAGTCCCAAAGCACAAATCCAGAAGAAGCAAAGACATTTGCTGAATTAACCGAATGTGATGCTATGGCGATCAGTGCAGGAAATGTACACTTACAGACAAGCAAATCCTCTTCAATTGATATGCAAGTTATAAAGGACATAGAAGATTTAACAGCAGTGCCATTGGTTCTTCACGGAAGTAGTGGTATCGAGGATACACTTAAAAGAACGTTAGCAAGCACTACTAATGTTTGTAAGTTTAATATTGGAACAGAACTCAGAAAAACTTTTGGAGACACTTTAAGAGAGGAAATTGTAAAAGATCCAAATACTTATGATCGCATTAAATTAATTAATTCGACTATTCCAAGGTTAAAGAAAGTAACCAAAAAAGTTATAGAGAATATTTCCAAAATTTAATCATTAATGATTAAATCACACATAATTGAAAATAAGTTTTTAAGAGTTAAGACTCTTAATATTGGTGCAACGCTATTCGAAGTTTTCTATAAAAAGAAAAAAATAAATTTAATTTTAAATTTAGGAAATATTTCATCGTATATTAATAATAAAAATTATCTGGGTGCTACATGTGGTAGGTATGCAAATAGAATTAAGAAAGCACAATTTAAAATTAAAGGAGTAAAATATAAATTAACTAGAAATGAGGGGAAAAATATTTTACACGGTGGTAAAAAGGGGTTTGACTCAAAAATTTGGCATGTTAAGAGCTTTTCAAAATCTCATATTAAATATTATTGTATATCGCCAGATAAAGATCAGGGCTTTCCTGGGGAATTATATTCTACATGTAACTACTCAATTATAAACTCAACTCTCAAAATTAATATCAGTGCACAAACATCAAAAGCTACTCACGTGAATTTAGTAAATCACGCATATTGGAATTTAGATAAAATTAAAAAGAATATTTTTGATCACTATGTACAAATAAATTCAAACCATTACTTAGAAAATGATCATGAAAATATACCTACAGGCAGGGTAATGAGTGTACAAGGAACTCGTTTTGATTTTAAAAAATCAAGAAGGATACGTGACAAATTTACAAATAAATTCAAGGGATTTGATGAAAACTTTATTTTAAAAAAGAACTCTAGGCTTGTTGCTAAAATAAAATCACCAAAAAGCAATATATCCTTAAAAATTTCCTCTAATCAACCTGGGGTTCAATTCTATACTGGTCAGCATTTAAAATACTCTACTAATCGTATCAAAATTAAAAAATATCAAGGAATGTGTTTCGAAACACAGGGTTTTCCAAATGCACCAAATAATCGTAATTTTCCATCGACACTATTAAATCCATCTCAAACTTATAAACACCAAATGAAGTTTGAGATTGGAGAAATTAAATAATTATTCTGTTTTTTCCCTTAACTTTATGTTTAGTGTGTCAAAGAATATTTGGGGCACACTAAAAGCAAAATCATTTAAAAAAGCAACCGAACTAACTTGTAGTTGATTTCCATCTAACATCGGATCTATAAACTTCGATACTTGAACTTTATCATCAACATAATTCCAATCAAAAGTAGCATGAACACCTTTGCCCTCTATATCGTAAAAACTTACAAAAACTATTGTTCCATTATTCAGAGTAAATCTAGCTTTTAAATTTGGAGAGTTAGGCAATTCTGTCTTAAGTATAAAACCATTATGTTGTAAATCAGTTAATATATTTTGAGCTTCGATAATTTTATCATCATCGATTTTATTAAACTGAGCAGTTAAATTTGTATGTTTCAACCCCCCATCTTCATTACTTAAGTTAATCATATTTTGATTATAAATTTGGATAGATTTGATTTGAGATTTACCAATATTTATTAAATCGGTTGGTACCCAATAGAAATCAGATACATCAGCAGATAAGTTGGTTGAAACTAAATAAGATTGATTGGATTCAGAGGCTTTTATGTAGGATCCTGGAATATTGTAATTATAAATTCCAATATCTAGCGAATATAACAACTCGTCAGTTTTAGATTTTAATATTAATTGCATTTTATTCTCATCATCTAGACCCAACTTGTATAATAGATCTATGCGATTAGTCTTAGCATCTAAAATATTTGCTTCGCGAAGTTGAATAAAAAACCTACTCAAAAGTTCTGTATTTGCTGGAAAATTATTTGAGCTAGAGATTAGCCATTGATTATCAATATTTTCAATAACAGATTTTCCATTTTGGTTTGAAAACTCAATGTATGCGATTTGTGGTAAAATATCATCAAAACTAGGAAATAATAATTCAGATGATGAGTTGTTAGAGGTATTTTTGCCGTCAAAATACATACCGAAAGCAACAACTAAAAACCCTAAAGATAGTAAAACTAATATTTTTAAATTTTTAATGTGCATTTATCTGCTTTTTCTTTTTCTGATACCGAGTTGTCTTGGAATAATAAACATTAGTAGAATTAAAAGGACAGGAATTAAAA
>Ga0163111_10001902_pt1 | contig 13121 bp, 12 predicted proteins | sample CRUFie1St18metaG_FD_109645 | JGI IMG/M metagenome (GOLD analysis project Ga0163111, IMG submission 109645) | Marine microbial communities from the Costa Rica Dome - CRUD Field 142mm St18 metaG | ecosystem: Environmental > Aquatic > Marine > Oceanic > Photic zone | place: Costa Rica: the Eastern...
AAGCCCTCTCGTTCCAAGAAGTAATAGCCCATAGAAGAGGCATCCAACAACATATCCATCAGATAGTCGTTCAACAAGTTGATTTCATCAATATATAGAAACCCACGATGTGCTTTTGCCAACAAGCCCAATTGCAAATGTTCTTCCTTCTCATTGATTAATTTCCCCAAACTTAGCTGACCGAGTAAGCTATCTTCGGACGTGCCAATTGGCAAATTAACAAAAGGAAAAGCACCTTGATTAGACATTAAAGAGGCTAAAGAACGAACAAGTGTTGTCTTGCCCGTTCCCTTATCTCCAATAGCCAGTACACCTCCCAAACTAGGATCAATAATATTGAGCAACAAAGCCAACTTTAGCTTTTCTTGCCCAACAATTGCCGTAAACGGAAATATCCTGTTATCCATTATGCTCCAAAGATTGAATTATACGTCCAATAAATTCCAATAAGAACAGAAGCCAAACCTGCTAAACCATTCATCCATTTGAAAATTAACACATTTCTATCCAAAAAGCGACTCATTGTCACGATTAGGGTATAACTGTAAATTCCCATTGCAACAATAATCCCAATAGATTCGATTACCAATACCAAAATGGCCTCTGCCGTCGTACTAGCACTGATAACCAATGCTGCCGTTAGTGCACCACCTGTTCCGGCCAAACCGTGCAACATTCCGATCCAAAAGGAGCGTTTGATTGGATTCATAGAAATTTCTTCTCCGCTTTTTCCATGGATATGGATGGGATTACTAGCAGCGTGTTCATGAGCCTCTATCGCTTTATGATCTTGCAACATTTCGTTGATTTCATAATTTCTCTTGATGGCTGTCAAACCTAACCAAAACATAATAGGCCCCACCAACACCTCTGCAACAAAAGAGATGTTTTCAACAAAATCAACCATGGTTGATCTAAAAATTAAAGCCAATCCTCCAAAAATTAAGAGTGTAGCAGAATGCCCAAATGCCCATTGAGATGCTTGCAAGACGGTTTTGAAAGAGGTCTTTTCATTCTTAATAGCATTTTCCGAAGCTAAAACGGATACGGCAGTAATATGATCAGGTTCAAAAGAGTGTAGAATACCCGCCATTAATGGGCGAAGCATATTAGCGAATGTCATAGTTGTTGATATTTAATAAAAACACCGTTTTTGTTAATTAAAAAAAGGTCTAAATTTATTTGATTAAGAATTAATTTGCTCTGTTGATAACAGCAAGCCAATAGCCGCTGATAAAAAATTTCGTTGGGTTCAAAGGGAAAAATTTCAGGCAAACGACTTGCCATATTGAGTTCTAAAATTGCGGCTTGTTTTGCTGTGGTATAACCGCATTGTTTCGCCAAATTGGCAATAAATTGCTTATCCCAAGAAGATACACAACTGTGCGTATCGAGTTGTCCATTGGCTAGTTTTGCCGCTTTGCCTAGCATAATACCAATTGTCACTTTTTTGATTGGGGAGCTGTTGATTTTTCGCAGTGTTTCGCCAATCCAATTTCCATAATGAATGAATGCTTGGTCTTCAAAAGCAGGGAATAAGGTTCGTAAATATTTTTCGGATCGTGCGCCCGAATTAATGACTAATTCGTTAATCCCATTGGCTAAAGCTACATCAACTCCTTGCTCAATACTCGCAATATAAGAAGCCGCAGAATAGGGCGTAACAATCCCCGTTGTTCCGAGAATAGACAAACCATTCATGATTCCCACACGCTCATTGAGCGTACGCTTAGCCAACTTCACGCCATTGGTAACAAAGACTTTGATTTCAACGCCTTTCTCCCAATTGTAATCGTGGAGTAGTTTTCGAATAGCGGCTTGCATCATCTGTCTTGGGACGGGATTGATTGCAGGCTCTCCTACCCCCAACTCTAAGCCTGGCAAGGTCACTGTTCCTACTCCCTCTCCTGCTACAAACCGCACTGCTCCTTTTTCTTCTAGAATCCTCAATTCACATCCTATTTCTGCCTTATTCGTTACATCGGGATCGTCTCCTGCATCTTTGATTACAGAACATTTTGCCCATGCAGCGGTAAATTCACAGTGATGAACTGGAATCATTAATGTCTTACCAATAGGAAGTACAACACGAACCTCATTAGGCATCTTTTGATTGATGATTGCCCACAAGGCTGCCTTGGCTGCTGCGGTAGCAGAAGTTCCCGTTGTAAACCCTTCTCTCAAAGGTCCTTTTGGTATTTTCTTTAAGCCCATTGGTTGTGGTTACAGAAATTTATTTTTCAGTGTTTCTAAATCATTAATGGATTCAAAGGTTTTGGGGAGCTTTGGTTTTTTGATGATAATAATTGGTATTTCTAAGGCCAATGCTGCGGCTATTTTTGTGCTCATTTGTCCACTATTGCCACTTTCTTTTGTTAACACAACTTCAATTTTGTGTGCTTTGTAAAGCTTAATTTCTTTATCCAGTTCTTTATTGGGATAAGCCAAAATCAATTGCATTCTAGGAAACTTTTGTGCTTCAGCAATGGCTATTGAACTCGGTCGATCCAGTATTCTAAACAGGGTTGGATAGACCTTCCAATAGACCGCCAATAACGCCATAGACTGCACGCCTGTCAACGCCAAAAGTTTCTTTCCTTTGAATTGGTTCAGCAACAACTCTAAGGTTTCCTCATAAGTTGCTATATAATGAATCAAAGGATGCACTTGTCGCTCTAAATAACTGCGTTCTAAGCGATAAACAGGCACTGCCAATGCTGAACACACCTTGGCAATGGTTTGATGCAAAACCGTTGCAAAGGGATGAGCGGCATTGATAATTTTTTTGATCTTATATTTTTGGATATAAACCAATAAGGCGGCTTCATCTAACGCACCATGACGGTAAACGCCTAGCTTGTCTGCCTTATAATCAACCTTTGTTTTAGTTGAATAATGATACGGCTGCTTCAACGCTTGCATCAATTGAATGACTTGCTTGCCTTCTGTGGTTCCTCCAAAAATTAACAGCATCTTATTCTTTCAATTTAAATTTCTTGTTGGTTCTAAAGATGTGTTTCCAATCTGGACTATACAACTGCGATCTATTTTTTCGAGCACCAATACAAGCACCGATGATAAATAAAACCGTTCTTTTTTTCTTACTTTGTTTAACCAGTGATGCTAAATCTTTTAGCTTCCCTTGATAGATTTCCTCATCTTTCCACGTTACTCGATACAACACGGCTACAGGTGTTTCAGGATCATAATGCTGCAACAATTGCGCTTCTACTTTTTTCACTAAAGTTGCACTAAGGAATATACACATGGTCGCCTTGTGCTTCGCCATTTCTTCTAAATTCTCAGAAGGAGGCAAAGGCGTTTTACCTGCTCCCCTTGTTAGGATTACCGACTGTACCACTTCGGGAATGGTAAACTCTGATTTTAGGGCTGCTGCTGCTGCGCTAAACGAAGAAATCCCAGGAACAATAAAATAATACATCCCCAATTCATCAAAAATGGACATTTGTTCTTGAATCGCTCCATAAACAGAAGGATCGCCAGATTGTAGACGTACAATCAGATGTCCTTTTTCGTAGTGCTCTTTCATCACATTGATTTGCTCCTCCAAGGTCATCATTGCAGAGTTTTTCACCACAGCTCCTGCTTTGCACCAATTGGTCATTTCTTCAGGGATCAAGCTTCCTGCATACAACACACAATCTGCATTTTCTAAGTAGTAGCGTCCCTTAACGGTAATCAACAGTTCATCGCCTGGTCCTGCACCGATAATGGCAATTTCGGCTTTGCGCTCCACGGCTCTATCCAAGGCTATGGCAAAAGTGAACTTTTCGCCATTATCCAAATGCACTTTATTTTTCTCTACCAATAAGGCAGTTTGGTTGGCCATCAACATGGCAGTAGATTCAGAGACACCATTAACGCCGATTTTCTGTTGAACAACAGCACTAGGATTGGGAACGCTAACAGAATCTATCTTCGCCTTGGTAAAGGTCTGAAAAGGGATAGCATATTTTTTTGCCAAATCCAAATAAGCTTGCTGTTCTGCCTTGATGTCGATCGAAGCAAATCCTTTAATTGCCAATGGCGAATAGCCTTTTTCTATTATTTGTTGGAATAAGGTATTTTCAAACAACGTACTGTCTAATGCTTTTGAACAGCCTGTTCCTACCATCAATACTTTTGGGTAGAAACTTAGTGTTGGCAATTCATGCTGAATGATTCTAGGACTTACGGTTATCAATAAGTCAAAATCTTCGCTGTTAATATCGGCTTCGTTATAAAAAACTTTGACAAAATCAGGTGCAGACTCTTCCAAATAAACCGTTCCTTTATCTTTTACCTCTAGTAATAATGCCGTCGGTTTTCTATTGACAAACAAAGCCATAAATTCCTTCATCGCATCTTGTTTTTCACAACACCACTCAAAGCGATCAGCCAATAAATCCAATGCCCACAATGCTTGTACATCGCTTGCCGTAGAAATAACGGCTTGCCCTCCTAAGATGGCAGCAATTTTACGGGTTAAGGCATTGCCTCCTGCCTGATGTCCTCCTAAGACCGATTGTATAAAATTCCCTTGCTCATCCACACAAACAACAGCAGGATCAACGGTTTTTCCTTGTAAAAAAGGCGCAATTGTTCGTACACAAATGCCCATTGCTGTAATAAAAACAAGACCATCTACTTTTTCAAAATGCTTGCTCAAATACTCCTTGATCGAAGCAACTTGCGAGACACGATCATCGCCATTCGTAATGGTCGAAATAATGAGTGATTTTGGAAATTGTTGTTGTAACACAACGGCTCTTTCTATTGCTTGTTCTGTGACAGCGATAAAAGCTATTTTTTTCATTTATTCTTTTTTGCTACCAAAACGTGGATGGTATTGTTGTTATCAATATCTATTTTTAATGCTTTATTCAGGGTATAATCTAGGGTTTCGTAGGTTTTCAAGAAGGTTGTTAAGGAACTTTCCAAAACGGTATTCATTACTACGGTTCCTCCCTTGGCTAAATATTCGTCTACTTTTCGTATCAAGTTTTCTAATTGTCCACCATGTCCCCCTATAAAAACCGATTGTGGCTGCGGCAAGGCATCCAAGTCTAGATTGAAAAAATCATCAATGATAATTTCTATGCCTGGTGTTTGTTGCACACGGCTATTTTCTGTTATAATCAAATCACAAACTGGGCGCTTTTCAATTGCCACCACCTCCAAATGCGGATAGTGCCTTTTAGCATCCAATGCCACCGCTCCTGTACAACTGCCTATATCCCAAAAAGCATTTGCTTTGTTAAGGGTAAGAAGCTGCATATTCAACAATCTAAGCGGTAATTTCGTAATCATTTTAGGACGCCCATCAAGTGTTCTAAATTCATGATCGGCATAACTTAGTGGTCTTCTCTCTTGAGCTGTTTGCACCAATAAAACACAGTTTAATTTACGGGCTTCATAGCTGCTCGCTTCTTCCAAACTTAGCGCTGTTACCTTTTCTTCTCCTCCTCCTAACTCTTCGCCGACGATTATAGTATAATTCGTTATATTATAATACAATAAGCGTTCAGCAATCGCAGCAGGATTATGCTTACTATCGGTCAGAATACCAATAAGGGGGCATTGTTTCAATAACGCTTCATCCAGTTTTTTCCAAGGTCTACCATGCAGCGATACAACCGTTAAATCATTATAAGCGATTTGTTGGTGATGACACAACAGTTGCAAGCAATTAAATGCAGGATAAGACAATAGTTTTAGTTGCGGCGCTAATCGCTTCAAAGTATTTCCAAAACCATAAAAAAATGGATCGCCAGAAACAAAGATCAAAATTGGTGCATTAATGGTTTCATAAGCAGCCATCAAAGCTGCCATTTTTCCTCTTATAGGAATCCAATGATGCTCCTTGGGCAATAAATCTTTGACCAATTCATAATGCCGATTTCCACCAGAAAAATAATAACTGGTCGAGATCATTTTTTTGATCGTCTCGGTCAGCGGTGGATTTTTCTGATGAAGCATTCCTATCAAGTGCATCGCTATGTCGGTAGACTCCTGCATTGTTTATTCTTTGGTATAGCGATTAGTAAAAATAACCTCGTTCATCTTTTTGCGCTTCTCCCATTTTAAGGTTTCCAATTCGGGTTTATCATAAAAAACATCAACATAACCCAAACATAAATAACCGATCAGCTTTCGATTGCTAGGCACATTCAAAATTGTCCTCACTTTTTCAGGATTCAAAATACTCACCCATCCCAAGCCTACATTGAGTGCGCGTGCCATTAACCACATATTTTGAATTGCACAAACGACGCTGTACTCTCCCATTTCAGGCATGGATGTTTGTCCCAAAACAGGCGTATTCTTTTGATTATAAAAAACAGCAATGTTCAAAGGTGCTTCTATAATTCCTTCTAGTTTCAAGCGATTGTACAAATCCTGTTTATCCCCAAAAGTATCTTTAACCAATTCTGTTTCTTCCTCAAACGAAGCCTTTATCTGTTCTTTGATTTCTAAATCGTCCACCAAAACAAACTCCCAAGGCTGAGAAAAACCAACAGACGGTGCATTGACACCTGCAAATAGAATTTGGTCAACGACTTCCTGTGGCAATGCTTTAGGCAAAAAACGATTGCCTCTCACATCTCTACGATGTAGTAATATAGATTCTAGAACGGCGGTCTCTGCTGCATCAAATTTTTTCATAGAAGCATTCGTTTAGCGGTTTATAGAAATTGGTTCGCTTCTTCTAGCGTAAAAGCGGCGTTAACAATAGCTGCGGCCACATTGCTTCCCCCTCGATTGCCTTCTACTGTTACCCAATCTGTTTTGGTAGTCTGCAAAAGCTGTTCTTTGGACTCAATGACATTGACAAAACCAACAGGCGTTCCAATAATACCAACGGGTTTAAAGGTTTCCTTTTCTCTCAGCTGGTCGATCAATTCAATCAAGGCTGTTGGCGCATTTCCAACAACAAACAAAGCATTAGGATGTTGTTCGCTTGCAATACGGATGCCTGCTTGCGTGCGTGTTAAGCCTTCTTTATCTGCCAACGCTAAGGCAGCAGGTTCATTGAGGTAACAATGAATTTGATTTTCGTATTTTTTGCTAAAGGCTTTTGTAATTCCTGCCTTAACCATCGTTACATCGGTGATGATCGTTCCTCCTTTTTGGAGGTAATCGTTCCATCTTTCCAAGGCATTTTCAGAAGCACTGAAGTATTGGTGATCGTCCAAAATTCCTGTTGTATGAATCAATCGAGTCATTGCCCATTTTTCTGCCGTGGTATTGGGTAAATGTTGGATGTGATCGGTTACAATACGGAAACTCTCTTGCTGAATTTCTTTCCCTGTTTTGGGTTTTCTATTGAGATAACCTCTTGGTGTTACTAAATGATTTTTGAATTGAAAGGTCTGTGAGTTGCCAAACATGACCAAACAAAACATATCCACATCATCTGGATTAAAATTGCCCAATGTAGTGATTTGAATATGCTCATCAGGACGTGTTACTTGACGGACAATTGCCACAGGGGTATCCGCCGAACGCTCTTCCAAAAAGATGCGCTGACAATAAGCCAATTGCCAATGCCTTTTCTTGCTTTTGGGATTGTAAAAACTCGTTACAAAGTCGCCCATTGCCGCCGCTTTGATGCGCTTTTCGATAACATTCCAAGGCGTCATTAAATCAGACAGGGAGATACAACAAAAATCGTGACCCAATGGCGCACCTAATTTACTTCCTGCTGCCAAGAAAGCAGAAATCCCAGGCAACGTTTCCAATTCTAAATTGTCCAATCCTTGTTTGGCAACCATCTCATAAACAATAGCTGCCATCGAATAAATACTGGCATCCCCAGAGCCAATAACTACAACCTGTTTATCTTCCAAGGCTTTTTCTATGGCAATAGCTGCCCTCGCTTCTTCCTTACCTAATGGCATTTCGATTAATTCTGCCCCTTCTGACAAAAAGGGTTCTGCAAACTGAAAATAGTAGGAATACCCTATGACAACATCGGCTTGGTGCAAGGCTGTTTTTACGATGGGTAACAAATATTCAATTCCTCCAGGTCCCAAACCTGCTACTGTTATTTTCATTTTCGAACGATTATTAATGAGAAATAAGGGATATTACGCGTTAAAATTTCATCCCAATTTGAACTAATAAATTGCTGTGCGGTTCCTAACCGTTCACAATAAAAAACCTTTGCCTCTTTTTGTGTTTTCAGCACCTCGGCAATCATTTCTATGGAGGACTTGATTTTCATCAAAATCAATCCATCGTATCTTTCTAGGGCTTCTGTTAGCATAGCAGCATCTTTTACCCTTGGCAAAACCAACAATTGTTCATTTTGCAAACAAAGAGGAACTTGTTGTTCCGCCGCTGCTAGATTATAAGAAGTGATCCCTGGAATGAGCTTTGTTTCTAAATTTTCGGCATGAATGCGATGCAGTAGATAAGAAAAAGAACTGTACGTGCTTATATCGCCTTCGCTCACAATAGCAATAGAGCGCCCTGCATTGTAATCTTTTAAAATAGCTTGAAAAGTAGCAGAATAAGTTTCTTCTGCACTTGTTCTATCCAGTTTCATATCCAAATAAAACCCTTTGCATTTATCAGAATTTAGTTGATAATGCTCCAAAATGCTCCACGCATAGCTGGACATTCTTCCATCCGAAAAGCGTGCCCCAGGATAATAAATAACATCTACTGCTTGCAGCACTTTTAATCCTTTTACGGTAATCAAATCAGGATCACCCGGCCCTAGTGCTACACCAAAAATGCACGGCTTTTTTTCAATAACTTGTAGTGCTTCCATACTATATTCCGAGTAGTTTTTTAAACTGACTGACCAATCCTTTCTTTTCGCCTACCTTTTCATCTTCTTCAAATAAAACTCCCTTTACACTAAGGTGATGCCCAATTTGATCTTGTCCCTGATAGGATTCAAAGCCCACAATTTGTTTGCGGTATTTGCACATTTGGCAATTCATGGCACCAAGACCATTGATCGTTTCATCCAAGCGTTCATCAAAAGCTTGTAGAATAAATTCATCCGTTCCAAAAGCATCGGAATAATAATATTGGCTATTGCCTTTAAATTCTTCTAGTTGTCGATAAACACGTTGTAATAAAATTCCTGTAAAGAAAAAGAATGGAATAGCAATAACACGCTCAAAGCCTAATTTGTCAATCAACGGTAAGGCTTCAGGAATTGTTGGATAAGCCGTTCCACTATAGGCTACGGTTGTAAAGCCAAACCCCATTCCCTCTCCTATGATGCAAGCCAATTTGTGTACATCGGAGTTACCATCAGGATCAGTGGTTCCTCTACCAACCACCATCAAACACGCTTTTTTTCTATCTAGAGCAGGTAAAGTCGCTTCTACTTCCAACACGCGTTTTTTAGCTAAATCAACTAAAAAGGAACTCGCTCCAATAGGCCGACCTAGCTTTATGGTCAAGTCTTCGTAGTAGCTTTGTATTGTATTCATTTCGTAGGGAATATCATTCTTTGCATGCGATCCCGCGAATAAAATAACTGGCAAGGCATAAATTTTTCGAACACCTTTTTGATACATACGCTCTACAGAAGCTTCGTATACGGGGTGATTAAATTCGAGAAAGCCATAGTCTACTTCATAAGTTTTGTAGCGTTCTTTGAGTATTTCGATTAATTTTTTGAAAGCATCTGTTCCAGATTTTGTTCTACTCCCGTGTCCACAGAGTAAGATTCCTTCCTTCATACTTTTCTAATTTTTTGTACCCCAATAATAAAAACGACAGGCATTTCTAAAGCGCTATTTGAAATGTCTGCTTGTATGTTTCCTAAGGTAGATTCTAATAAGATTTCTTTCGATCTCGAAACATTTGAAATCGCATTAATAGGAATCGTCGGGTCTCCACAGACCTCTAATAATTTGGGGATGAGTTTGTCCAAACTTCTTAATCCCATGTACAAGGCCAAAGCATTTCCTGCTTTCAACAATTCAGCAATTCCTTGCAATTGTTCAAAAGAATAATCCGCCGTATGTGCTGTACAAATTAACACTGCATTCGATTGAGAACGCTCCGTCAGCGGTATGTTGTGTCGATTGGCTGCGGCCAAGGCTGCTGAAATCCCAGGAACAACGGTAAATGGAATATCGCGCGCCTCTAAATAGCGTGCTTCTTCGGCTGCTCGACCATAGATATATGGATCGCCCGACTTTAGTCGAACGACTTTTTTTCCTTGTTTATAATGTAAGGCTAAGAGTTCGTTGATTCTATTTTGGCGCTCTTGTTGATTGGTTTTGTCGCCATATTTTCGTCCAACATAAATCAATTCGGCGTCTTTGCTCAACGCTAATATTTCTTTAGAAACTAAGTTATCGTGCAAGATCACATCTGCAAACTTAATGAGTTCATAAGCTTGGCAAGTCAACAATTTTTGATCTCCAGGCCCTGCCCCTACAATGGCAATAGTCGCCATTCCTTCTTTCGAAAAAATTGTTTCAGGATTAGAATAGGTATAAGAAAAATTGAGCAGTTCTTTGGATTTAGCATTATCAATCAACTTATAACTGCCCTTTTCTGCATCGACAAAAGTAGGTTCCGTTAGCCCTAGAACACTAGCCGCCTTGGTATAATAATCCTTGCGAAGGGGATGCTCATCCGCACAACCGTTGATAATTTCACCAAAACAATCGTTTTCAATAATTGCTTGAATCAACGCAATACAATCTACTTGATGAATCAAATTTACAGGAACATCTGGATTTTTTAACTGTCGTTTGTTTGCCAAAAACTTTCCTGGATGGCGCTTAGGGCCAATTAGTCCTGCCAAACGCAAAACCGTTAAATTATCCGCAAAATGTGCTCTAAGCAAGGTTTCCGCGGCTAGTACAGCCTTGCCCGAAGCTTTTGTCGGTGGTTCCAAACTTGTCTCATTCACCCAACCGTTATTATTTGCATAAACCGCTGTAGAGCTGACAAAAATGACTTTTGTTGTTGGTGGCGTGACTTGGATAATTTGATTGATCTGTTGAGGATAAATGCTTTCAATAGCCTCAATGCGTCTAGGAGGAAAATTGATAATCAACACATCAATATCTTTGGTCAGGATTTCCCAATCGCCTATAATTTGATCTGTCTGAACCGCTAAACGACTAACATAAAAAGGATGCTGAGCCAATATAGGCAACCTACTTATACGGGTGGTTGACCCTAAGATCTCATATCCTTGTTGATGTAATGCCAGTCCAAGTGGTTCTCCCAACCACCCTAATCCAATAATACTAATCCGTTTACTCATCGTGTACTATAGTTGAGGAACCTCAATTCCCTTTAGTTGTATTTTTACAAAGTAATCCCACAAAACAGTTTCGCTAGAAGACAAATATACGGTAGCTACTAATTGCCCCATTTTATTTTTGAAATAAAGCTTTTTCTCTCCAGTGTCCTTGCGCAAACTGTAAAACGAGCCTGTAATTTTGGCTTCTTGCTCTTTTAACGCTGCTGTTTTGGGTACTGATCCGATATTCAAAATCGTTTCGCCCGACGAAAATACTAACTTTAGTTGGTAATCATGCGTATAATCAACTTCTACTAATTCATTGAGTTTCCACGAACGACCATTTTCTATCTGAAAGTTATTGTCTCCTCCGACTCTTTGAAGGAATAGAAACAACGGGTATAAGTATTGATCGGAGCTAAATCCCTTTGTTTCCCAACAAGTTCCCCACGCTTCATCCTCCACTTCTTTGAAAGGCTTTGGCATAACCTGCGCACGTTCTTTTTCCGAAACCATTTTTTCGAAGCCTTCTCCATACAATAAATCCTCTATTGAAGGCTTGGAATCAAAAATATGCCCCTCCAAAATATTCAAGATTTTGTCTGATGATAATTTTTTGTACCAATAGTTGCCTGGTTGAACAATACAAGTAGGAGCATTTTCGCAACGACCGTTGCAGCGTGTACGGATGGTGTGTGTTTGATCCCAAAAATCATTGTTTCGAAGATAGGCTCTCGCTGCTCTAATAACTTGCTCACTACCTGCTCTACGGCAAGAACCTCCATCGCAAAAATAAAAGGTAGTCGATACTTGTGATAAATCTTTTCCCATTTGATATAAGGAGAAATCGCTTCTCATTTTGAGTATGATAAAAGAAGCTTTGGAGTAGATAGACTCCTACCCTTTGTCGATTGATGCAGACAAATAGAAGGCGTACAATCAAACTTTTATTCCCGAAAGCTTTATTGATAACAATATCTGGCAGGTATTCTGACTTACTCTACTTTTAGCCACCTTCCCAGTTGGTATACAACCAGTGGTATTTTCACTAAAAGCTCTTTAAAGAGTTTACAGCTGCGGGTACAGTTCTTGATTTTCACAAGATTCCCTTTTAATGTTGAAAGAATATCACTCCTTCCTACAACCAAAATATTTCCACGAAGGTATCTATTTTATTGAATCTATCTGCAATTTAGAGGATTTTTTTGATAGATGGGGGCTTGTTTTTCTCTCTTAAACAAGTGTTTAATTATCTGCTTAATAGACCACTTTTTTTTTCTTATTTCTATTTAGAACTGTTCAAAATAATTTTTCCTACATTTTGTTCTTTTGATAATCTTGACTTACTTTGCAGCCATCAAAGCCCTTCCTCTCACCCATTCATTCAAAATCATTATACATAACAATATTAAAAAACATATTAGATATGCGTATCATTATAACGTTGATTGCTACTATTTTAATCACGGCATCTTGTAATCGAACTCCGCCTGAAGAAACCAGAACTTTAGCTATTGGAGAAACGGATTCTGTAGTAGTCGTACCTGTACCTGGAGCTGTTTGTTATAAATGCCAAAATGTTATTGAAGGCGGGCTAAAAGATGAATTGGGCGTAAAACAATCTATTCTTAATTTGCATACCAAGCAGGTATCGATTGTTTATTCTCCAACATCAACAACAGCAGAAGCGTTGGAAGAAAAAGTAGCGAGTTTAATTCCTGATTTACCTTGTAACTAAGAAGTTGTTCGTAAGCTAGAAATTACGTAAGTAGGTGGACAGAATTGCTTATATGTTTTGCAGTAAGTAATTTTAGTTCAAGACAAGGAAAAAAACACAGTCGTAGCCGTAGCTACGGCGCGTATTTTTGACGCAGTATTGGACTAAAAG
>Ga0163111_10001904_pt1 | contig 13115 bp, 27 predicted proteins | sample CRUFie1St18metaG_FD_109645 | JGI IMG/M metagenome (GOLD analysis project Ga0163111, IMG submission 109645) | Marine microbial communities from the Costa Rica Dome - CRUD Field 142mm St18 metaG | ecosystem: Environmental > Aquatic > Marine > Oceanic > Photic zone | place: Costa Rica: the Eastern...
CAACGTACTTGCTAATTTGAAAATATACTTGTTGACTCGGTGACACTTTGGATCGTGGTTTCTCTTTGTATTATTGTGTGCGTCTGAAGGCCAGGTCCGCTGTAATGCTCCGTAAATTGGAAGGCACCTCCTGCCTCGGATTGCACCCAATTCGGTTTGTTGTTTGTTGATAAATCTAATCCAGTCCATGTTGAAGTCACACCGTCTACGGTATTAGTTTGTGTTGAAGTCACATCAGGTGCTACGTTAGTACTACCTTCTTCAAGTTGCACACCTGAGCCACTGACCGAATACGTCCAGCCTGTGGCATAATCCATACTATTTATGGTCTCATTTGTCGTGACCGTCTGGGTGGTCACTGAGGTCATACTACCTTGAGTGAAGTTCGGGACCACGGGAACAGCCTTCACAGTCCGTACATTCGCAAGGAAGCACGTGCTTGCAAACAGGACAAATATCTTTTTCATTAGTCATGTTATTAGTCTATTGATAGTTCGGTTACGAATTGACCTGTGGTTACAGTACCAGTTCCACCACCAACTGCAGTTATCGCATGTGCCTGTGTTACAGTACCTGTACCAGTACCACTACCTACAGCAGTAGATGTTTGATCAGAGTATGCACTGACTGCACCTAAAGCTGGTGCTGTAGTTACAATGGCGTCACCTTCAATGAATGACTGGCTAAAGCTGAACGCACCCCCTGCACTTGTCTGGGTCGCTGTAGCAATGGATCCTTGACCAACTCCGTCAGTCAATGTACCTAGTCCACCAACGTTACCATCGGCAGATCCACCACCACCTACGTCTAGAGTCACACCTGATCCAGATGCTGAGTATGTAGATCCTATTCGTGAGACCTGAGTTGCAGCTGAGTTTGTGGTCAACTGGAACGAAGACGTCATTTTATGTGTGATATCCGCAAATGCAGGGGAACTAAATCCTGCTACCATAATAAGGGGAATAAATTTTTTCATTTTCACCCTACAATCTAAAGTTCTGTATTTATTTAGTCATGTTTAAAAAATAAAGAAAATGTTTATTTTGAAACTTTCCGCTTGACAAAACTTAATATTTGCTATATAGTATTGTAACAGTTCTTAATAAAGTAACAAATGACAACAGTAACTGAAGGCGGTGGACGCCAAAACATGTATCCAACTCAGGTACAGACACAATATGTAGAGAACTACGAGGGTTATGGCATCAATGCTGAGAAACTCAATGGTAGACTAGCGATGCTTGGATTAGTTCTAGGTATCATATCATATGTTACTACAGGGAACTTTTTCTTCTTTGGAATCGCAGGATTCTAAATAAGTTAGCAAATCAACACATTTAATTAACACAAACGGTACACTATCATGACACCAGAAGCAGAAAGATTTAACGGTTGGGCAGCAATGCTTGGTTTCGTAGCAGCAGTAGGTGCTTACGCAACAACAGGACAAGTAATTCCAGGTATCTTTTAATGTCTAATAAGGATATCTTTTTTAAAGCACAAGGTCGTGCTGCAATGATGGGATTCATATTCCTATGTGGATCCTACGTATTAACAGGTCAACTTATTCCAGGTTTCGTATAATGTTTGGAACAAGAGCACAAGACGAAGAAAACGTCACACAGGTTAGAAAGCAACCTGAGAAAGAAAAGGTTGTAGCTGAGCGTATCAACGGTCAAGCAGCAATCTTAGGATGCGTAGCACTCATCGGTGCATATGCAACAACAGGACAAATCATACCAGGCATATTGTAATGAGCAAAGCAGTAAAGAGTGTGAGACCATTTTTATATTTCATCACCCTTTACTTGGTGGTGGGGTCTTGCCTAACATCTACTTGGGTCTAAATTTTTTTTCACTCAAGAGTTTACAAAACTAAATATAAAGTAACAAAACTTAAAGGTCAATAATATGGGATCGTTCCCGCTAGAAACAAATTCAATCTCACCAATGTTTGCTATGTTGTGGGTATTCTATCCAATGGCAGTATTGGTGGGAATCGAATTGTTTATGAGAGCGATTGACAATGACGATGACGACGACGATGAAGGCGGTGGAGTAATGACACCAGTTTATCAAGGAGCACAAGCATGATCTATCAGATCACATTCGCATGTGTACTAGGTTACACAGCACTTAACGGACTACCGTTCGTATTTTCTTAAATATACGCTGAGGAGCACAAGCACAAATGACTCAATTTTTATTGAACAATGCAGGGTTCATGCCCATTTTTGAATTCATATTTTTCCTGACTGTGGGAATTACAGCAGGATCACTCGGACTAATCTAATGAAACCTATTCCATTAAAGTTCATACCATGGATCTTCACAAGCTCCACAGTTTGTGCTATAATTTTAGGAGTAGTATCATGACTACAAACTGGATAAATATTTTTCAGATGACTGGTATGATAGTTGGTGGAATCACGATGGTAATGGTGTTCTATCTAACTATGATGCAGTACATGTTGGAAGAATAAAAAAAAATTTTAATGCATGACGACAATCCAAGTTTTGATATAAAAAAGCATTTAAAATTCCTTAAAGATTTAAAAACAGATTTAAAGAGAAACCCGAAGCATAGAATACCTAAGCATCCGTTCAGAAAATATGGGTATAAATACCCATCTTTTAGGGGTTGACAAATTCTTAACAAAACTTTATAATAAATACATCGAAGGTTACATTTCTTAACCTTTATGTTTGCTCCCGCTAACCAAGACTGGGGAGGATAAATATGTCTTTTTCTTACCCTACATATACCGCACTCATTTCAAATGACAACTATTTCACGTAAGCGTGGTGGTTTGCTATCTGGATGGGACGAGTTTTGTGGTTGGGTAACCTCAACTAACAATCGCATTTACGTAGGTTGGTTCGGTGTTCTAATGATCCCTTGCCTACTTGCTGCTGCTGCTTGTTTCATCGTAGCATTCATCGCTGCACCTCCAGTCGATATCGACGGAATCAGAGAACCAGTTGCTGGTTCATTCTTATATGGTAACAACATCATCTCTGGTGCTGTCGTTCCATCATCCAACGCAATTGGATTACACTTCTACCCCATGTGGGAAGCTGCAACCGTAGACGAATGGTTGTATAATGGTGGTCCTTACCAGTTGGTAATCTTCCACTTCCTCATTGGTATCTCAGCATACATGGGAAGACAGTGGGAACTATCATACAGACTAGGTATGAGACCATGGATCTGCGTTGCATATTCTGCACCAGTATCTGCTGCATTCGCAGTATTCCTAGTATACCCATTCGGTCAGGGTTCTTTCTCAGACGGAATGCCTTTAGGTATCTCAGGAACATTTAACTTCATGTTCGTATTCCAAGCAGAACACAATATCCTTATGCATCCTTTCCACATGGCAGGAGTAGCGGGTATGTTCGGTGGAGCATTATTCTCTGCTATGCATGGTTCACTTGTAACATCTTCTCTAATCAGAGAGACAACAGGTCTTACATCACAGAACTATGGATACAAATTTGGACAAGAAGAGGAGACATACAACATCGTTGCTGCTCATGGATACTTCGGTAGATTAATCTTCCAGTATGCATCATTCAACAACTCAAGAAGTTTACACTTCTTCCTTGCTGTATTCCCTGTAGTCTGCGTATGGTTAACATCCATGGGTATCTGCACAATGGCATTCAACCTTAACGGTTTCAACTTCAACCAATCAGTTGTTGATGCAAACGGTAAGATTGTACCAACATGGGCAGACGTTCTTAACAGAGCAAACTTAGGTATGGAAGTAATGCATGAGCGTAATGCTCACAACTTCCCATTAGACCTAGCATGTGCTGAGTCTTCTACAGTTGCTTTAACTGCACCTACAATTGGATAGGTTGACAAACAGTTTAGATAATGATATACTGAGGGTCTTAACCGACCCTCTTTTTTTATACATAAAAATAAAAACTATGGAGATTACGATCTACACAAACGAAGGTTGCATTTGGTGTGCTAGAACAAAGGAATTATTTGCTAGAGCAGATGTAGAATACACCGAGGTAAAATGGAATGAACTAAGCGTAGAGTCTCAAGTTAGATTGAAACAAGAATTTGGTAGCAGACTAAGTGCCTTTCCTGTGGTAATCATTGACAAGGAGTACATAGGTGGACTCATAGACACTGCTAAATTATTTCTTAAGAAAGGTTTAGTGACATCCAGTAAAGGTTGATGGAGGAACTTAAAATAAATAAAGGTGTTGAACTCATGTTAAGGAGGAAGATACCGAAGGAATCTACCCGTAAAGGGTTACTTATCAACAAAGTGTTTACCCTCCTAAAGAGAAAAGTCTACTTCAACTTTGAACTTAGGTGGGAACAGAAGAAAAAATTAGTTCGGAGTTGAACCAATGACTGAAACTTTACTCATCTACATCTCGATCACATCGTCATTTATATTTCTTTGCATCGGGGTATTAGCAGGATGGACTGCTAACGAAGTAAAGCATGACCACCTATATGCGAAGGAGATAGAAGAACATGATGCAGCATTTCACCCAGAGATGTATAACAACCAAGGACAATGGATCAATGAAGAACTATTATCTGTAAGGTTTATAGATCAAGAGGATTTAGAGGACTAATAAATATTAATACGGTATACTAATAATCATGCAATTGTTATTAAATGAGGTGCTACAAAAAGTAAGCAACGCAAAGACAAAAGCACAGAAAATAAAACTTCTGCAGCAATACAATACCCCTGCATTGAGATCTGTGCTGATCGCTAATTTTGACGAGAGTGTAATCTCTATGCTCCCTGATGGAACAGTTCCTTACAAAGAGAATGATGCACCAGAAGAGACTGAACATACGAGACTCGTTCAAGAGTATCGAAAACTATATCTATTCTTTAAAGGTGGTGCAAGTGTATCACAAACAAGAAGAGAGACTCTATTCATTCAACTATTAGAGGGTCTTCATAAAGGTGAGGCAGAGGTGCTGTGCCTGATGAAAGACAAGAAGATAGGAAAGAGATGGAAAATTACGAGACAATGTGTAGAGGAAGCATTCCCCTCAATCGAGTGGGGTAACCGAAGCTAATGGAGTTAATGAACATCCTAAAAGAAAATTGTGATCCAAAAAAGGAGAACAATGCAAAATTACCATACAACGCATACCTTGTACAGTATGTTGTTGGCGAAGAGTCTCGATGGGATCTTACCATGTGTCATAAACAGTCAGATATATTTGACCATTACTATGACAAGTATAAAAAAGTTCTGGCAATAGTACAGTCAGAGGGTAAAGTATCTCCTAAACTATGGAGAGATCCAAACGAATTAAAAGAGAAACCAACTCCCAAGAAAAGAAAATGATTGCTGAATCAGAGAAATCATATCCAACAGGCATGTGGGTAATATTCTACAGAAGGTTAGACGAACCTACTGAGTGGAAGACCATGAGATATCAAAGAAGCGATGGCGTCCTTGTATCTGCACATACCTATGATGATGTGTTTAAGTTTCGTAGATTCAAAGAAGCATTTGATTTTGCTAAAGGATTAAATACTGCAGAACCACAACCAGTTTATGACTCTACAGTGAAAAGGATCTGCAAGGCAGGAGGAGAGGACTTCTATCTCTCTGGAAATTAAGATTTTATTAAGAGTTCAAAATGTATCGGTTGTAACCGTTTGACAAATCTAAATAATTAATGTTAGAATACTAACACGTTCATCCTGTATGGTCAGGACGCAAGTAAGACGACACGGAACGGAATCGTTCATCCTCACGAGGACGCAAATGTTGACTGAAGGAACGGCACTAAAAACGCCTACTACTAAGGAGAAAACAAATGGCAAAAGTCACTTACCGTGGTGTCGAGTATGACACTGAAGAGTATAACGCAAAGGTGATTGAAGAATCACATAAGCGTGAGAGACACGACTTAATGTATCGTGGACTCAAGGTTAAAAGCAAGGCATCACCTTGCAGTTAAACGACAACTAAATCAACCAGTTTGTGCCTATGAGTATTTACTCGTAGGCATTTATTTTTGTTAATGATTTTATAATATTTGCCCTTCAAAAAATAAATAGTGGTAGAATTCAGAGGTAACAGAGATGAATTATCCGCTTTTGTTATGAATAGTTTATGGAGGATAAATGCATAATTTAATATCTCGCAACCAACTAGATGGATGGAATCACCAATGGTCTTCAGATGATCAAAAACTAGATGATTACTATGAATGTCTAGTCGAGTGCGAAACAAACCAAAACGAATGCAAACACATATGTAGAGACATTCTACGATAAACTTAGGAGGGGTAGACACCCCTCTTTTTTTATGGTATACTATTGATACTACTGATATAAATATGGATAGAGGTAAGTTAAAGAATATCGTCAAGAGCTTGCAATCTTTGTTAGATGTGTTAGAATCTGAAGTATACTCTGACGTTGATGCATACAGCACAGTCAATGGTAACTCAACATATACACAAGGGAGAGATGATGACGATGGATACCCAGATTGATTACTCAGATGATATGATGCGTCTAAGAAGGGATGCTATCTTATCATTAAAAGAATTTGGTTTCGGAAAAAATATCTACGAATTTTGTGCCGACTGGGTGCTACAACATGACACTACCCATGGAATACGAGAAGCGTTCAAAGAATATGAGACTAAAAGACCAAATCAAATTAATCAAATCTGCACTTAAAAAACAAGAGTTGTATTCTGATGTAGAATTATACTACATGAAGAGACAACTAAATGAAGTAAAACATAAACTAAAATTAAAAAGACTACAAAAGAAAAAAGGTTTTAATAATGAATACAGTAAAACTGGTGACAGTGACACCCAAGGCAGAGGAAACCATGGGTTACGTGGCGAGAGTGAGCAACCCAAAGAATCAGGAAAATCCTGACGTTGCAGGACTACTTAAATATTGTATCAAACATCAGCACTGGTCTGTATTTGAACAGGCACACATGACTCTAGAGATAGAAACAACTAGAGGTATAGCTGCTCAAGTTTTAAGACACAGATCATTTACATTCCAAGAGTTTAGTCAACGCTATGCAAACACAAACTTGTTGGGAGAAATACCTGTACCAGATTTACGAAGACAAGATTTAAAAAACAGACAGAATAGTATAGATGATATACCAGAGAAACAAACTTCATTCCTTCAAAAAGAAATTGCAGCGTACTTCGCTGAGGGAATTGACTTATACAATGAACTTATACGTGAGGGTGTTGCGAAGGAATGTGCGAGATTTGTTCTCCCGTTAGCAACACCAACCAAGATCTATATGACGGGAAGTGTACGTTCTTGGGTTCACTACATAGATTTACGTAGTGCACATGGAACTCAAAAAGAACACATGGACATAGCATTAGATGCTAAACGTGTATTCATAGAGCAGTTCCCTATTTGTTCTTCAGCATTGGAGTGGAGTTAATGCCAACATACCCAGTTATAAATCTAAAAACTAAAGAGAAACAAGAACTCTCTATGACCATGAAAGAATATGATCAATGGAGAAAAGACAATCCCGATTGGGATAAGGATTGGCAAGCAGGATGTGCCAGTGCGGGTGAGGTAGGTGAGTGGCGAGACAAGATGGCAACCACACATCCTGGTTGGGCAGACATTATGAAACATAAAGTCTTACCCAAAGCAGATTTTGTAAACAACAAAACTATTACTGAAAAATACAGATACTAATATGGCAGTAAAAAAGAAAACAAAAGCACCAGGTCAAGGCATGACTGCGAAACAAATGAAACGCAGGAAACCTATTAGTCAAGACTACATGCTTCCTATCGAACCACTCACTGAAAATCAAAAGGTGATGTGGGAGCAATGGGATGAAGGTAAAATGATCTATGCCTATGGTGTAGCAGGAACTGGTAAGACTTTTGTTGCTCTGTACAAGGCACTTAAAGAAGTGTTAGATGATTACTCACCATATGAAAAAATCTATATCGTTAGATCTCTTGTTGCAACTAGAGAGATAGGGTTTTTGCCTGGCGATCATGAGGACAAGTCATCCTTGTATCAGATACCATACAAGAAGATGGTTCAGTCTATGTTTGAGATGCCTGATGACAATTCATATGAAATGTTATATGATAATCTCAAGGCACAGGAAACTATATCATTCTGGTCTACCAGTTTCATCCGTGGAACTACATTAGACAATGCTATCGTTATTATTGATGAGGCACAGAACTTAAACTTCCATGAGTTGGACAGTATCATCACTCGTATTGGACAGGACAGTAAGATTATATTCTGTGGTGACCAAGCACAAACTGACCTTATCAGAACAAACGAACGCACAGGCATCCTAGATTTTCAACGCATCATACAGAACATGGAAGAATTTTCCTTGATTGAATTTGGTATTGATGATATAGTAAGGTCTGGTATTGTTAAGTCATATCTTATCAGTAAAATTAACTTAGGGTTATGAAGACATTTAATCACATTGGACTTGATCCTATCGAATTACGTGCTACAATGGTAGAAGGCAAACGTCTTTATGCTACACCAGAAGGAGATAGGTTTCCATCTGTCACCACTGTGATTAGTAACAACGCTAAGAAGAAACAGTCTATTGCTCGTTGGAGAGAAAGAGTTGGTAAAGAGAAGGCAGATAATATATCAGCAAGATCTACCAGTAGAGGTACAAAGTTTCATTCTATCGTAGAAGATTATCTTAATAATAGGTTGGACTTAAAAAGGTATGGTAAGTATCCACTTCCAGTCCTAATGTTTCAGCATAGTATCCAAGATCTAGATAGGATAAATAATATATACCTCCAAGAAGCAGCTCTGTATAGTAGACATCTTGAGTTAGCAGGGCGTGTCGATTGTATCGCTGAGTTTGATGGTGTGCTGTCAATCATAGATTTTAAAACAGCAGCAGAACCAAAACGAGAACAATACTTGTACGATTATTTTGTGCAAGAAGTAGCGTATGCATGTATGCTACAAGAACAATACGGTCTTACTGTAAAGCAGATCGTTACTATCGTTTCTTGTGAGAATGGAGAGACTCAAGTAAAGGTGCTCCCACCTAGGAAAGAATTTTTCATCAAGTTGATGGGTTACATCGACGAATACCAAGAACGATATGGACAAAAAACAATTATTAGAGGATAAATTTATGACCGCTGCGAGATTCTCGCAGGAAGTGGAGAAGATTGCATACGACAATCCAGAAATGAACTATATTGATTCGGTTATCCACTACTGTGAAATGAATGAGATTGAGTTGGATAGTGTAAATAAATTGATAAGCAAACCTTTGAAGGAGAAACTCCGTCACGAGGCACAGCAATTAAATTTTATGAAGAAGACATCTAGAGCAAAGTTAATGTTAGTATGAGTTTTTTTAAATCCGATATCGTTCGAGGAGACATTCAAGAGATGATGGAACTACAACAGTTCTGTTTTCGTTCTGCCATGAATTTTATTCTATTAGATAAAGATAGAAAGTTAGAATATTTTGAAGCACTTACCACACTAATTGAGAAGCAAAAAATATTCTATGCACGTGCAAAACTTAGCGATGATCCCGAAGCAAAGTCAGTTATAGATACCATGAAACAAGGTATCATCATGTTAGGTGCAAAACCTGGCGAAAGTATTGAAAGTATGTTTGATGATTTGTTGACAAAAATAGAGTCAATGCAGAGACAAACAGAGGCACAGGGTTGACGCCCTTACCTGTGCCTGTTATAATGTTCAAGTGATAGGGCATCACAAACCAAATCTAAAATAATCCGAGGTAATCTATGTCATTCGCAGACTTAAAGCGTAAATCCCAGAACAACTTCTCTTTCTTACAGAAAGAATTAGAGAAGTCCTCTAGCGGTAAACAAGTTGATGAAAGGTTCTGGAAGCCTGAGGTTGACGCTTCTGGAAATGGTTACGCAGTAATCAGATTCCTACCCGCCCCTGATGGTGAGTCACTACCATGGGCAAAGGTATATTCACATGCATTCCAAGGCATTGGTGGTTGGTACATCGAGAACTCTCTTACTACATTAGGTGAGAAAGATCCTGTCGGTGAAGTCAATCGTCGTCTATGGAATAGTGGTGATGATGCAGACAAAGATACTGCTCGTAAGCAAAAGAGAAAACTCTCTTACTACAGCAACATCTTAGTCGTAAAAGATCCAAAGCACCCTGAGAACGAGGGTAAAGTATTCTTGTATAAGTATGGAAAGAAAATCCATGACAAGATACTTGCAGCAATGCAACCTGAGTTCCAAGATGAGACACCAGTAAATGTGTTTGATCTATGGGAAGGTGCTAACTTCAAGTTGAAGATTAAAAAGGTAGCAGGATACTGGAACTATGACAGCAGTGAGTTTGATTCTGTTAGTGCTCTTAGTTCAGATGATGATGAACTTGAAGCAACATGGAAATCAGAACATTCGTTAGAAGCATTTACTTCTAAGGATCAGTTCAAGTCATATGAAGATCTAGAACGTCGTCTCAATCTTGTGTTAGGTATTGGTCAGAGACCAGTAACACCTACACCTACAGTAGATGATGAAGAGTATGAAGTGGTTGCACCACCAACTCCAGTCGCAACTACACCAGTAAAAGAAGAAGCAATCGTTGAAGATGACGATGCACTCTCATACTTTGCTAAACTTGCTGAGGAGTAAATCCAAAATCGCAAAGTGAATTCTATAATACCCAGAAAAATTTTCTGGGTATTTTTTTGTCTAAAAAGTCTTCAACCATTTTGGTATGTACACTAGAGATAGAACTCCACCCCACCATATAGACAGAGCAAATACATATACATTTCTATGAGGTCCTAATGCTATGCCAATGATGACAAGAGATAACCACACCCAATCTAATGTTGAGTGAAATTTTCTGAATCCACTACCGAATCTGTTTATCAATTCTTCTCTACGTTTTGCAAACCATGGTGATACGTGTCTCATGATCACGAATCCCTCATTGAGAACCATGACTACAAATCCTATCCAAAATATCATAATTATCCTGTTTGTTTTAATCTTTGATTAATATAGTTACTAGATTTTTTATACTGTGAATTTTTCTTGAAATCATTTACAAATTGCTTAAAGTATAATGGTTTGAGTAAATATATTCTTCTCTTAGTTTCATTTTGTTCTGTAAAATCTTGTGCAACAGAAACAGGACCACATATTTCACTACCATTTACTATAGATATATTTCCGAAACCATCATTTATCTTGTGTTGTTTATCAAAGAACGCTTTATCTACACGTAAACCAGCAGGGTATTGTCCTTTCTGTACGGTTCTATAATATTTTATCTCTGTATATGGATTATCATATTCGTTTTCTAAAATTTTATTAATCTCATAATTACTCATCGGCCAATCAAAGTGTGCGTTAACTAAGTTATTTGTCATTAAAATTACCCAGTCAAAGAAAGGGTTACCATACAATTTGTTTGCTACCATGTCTGGTCTTTCACCATCTATTATTTTATACCTGTTAAAAAACACAGCGGTAGAAAATATTTCATCATTTAATTTATATCTACGAAAAAAATTCTTGGCAATAATTTTATCCGATTCAGAGAAGGGATACTTTATTGGTTTCTCATCGTAGATGATGTTTGGTACGAGATTAAAATACATGGTTTATAAATCGTTTATTCTACTTTGTTTTCTTCTACTTTGTCTTCAGCAACATTATCTGCCATGAGATCCTGTGCTCTCTGTTCCCATTTTAAGAGAATATCGCCATCTTCCATGTCTATATCTTCTGCAAATACAAGTTTTGTTTCCATGAAACTAACCCTTAATTCTACAGCAACAGGAGAACCATCAGTATAAGTAGCATAATTTCCATCAGGAGTATAGTTTACAGCAACATCTGTAATAGCACACATTTTATATTGTGGTAAAAATTTATTTACTTCACCACCTCTCATAAAAGCTACTTTACATATTTTAGGAATTTTTACGAACGCTGCTTGAACTGATCTGTTTACACTATTTTCAGTATTTTTGTTTTGATTGAGAACTTCTGTTCCTTCTATGCTATAAGTAGGTAACATTGCTCTTTTAAATATTTGACAAATTCTTCTGATGTCTTTTGTTTCAACTTCATTATAAGGAATTAATTTAAAAGTTAAATTAAAAGTTCTTAATTTCATTTTCTGAAACATAAGTTCAGTGTTAGGGTTTCTAATAACCCCAGCAATACCACCAAAAACATCACCAGTACTTATTGAATCACCAGTGATTCCTTTTGCTAAGTTTGTAATCAATGATGCTGCTGCCTCTGATGGTGCTTTTTGCAATGCATTTGCACCAATTCCACCAAATCTTTTTATCTTTTCTACATTTCCCTCTGCTGCAGCACTTTGTAGTATTCCCGTTGCAACAGTACCAAAAGATTTTCCTTCCCATTCAGCACCAAATGTTGTTGATATATCAGGTGGCATGTACAACATTATTTGAGGATATGCCATTTTCTCCTCATTATATAATGATGCATCGGTAACACTTTGATTATACTGTCGCAAAGTTTCGTTTGTTACGGTAAAATATCCTCCTTTATTAAGTTGAGAAAAAGATTTTGGTAACTCATACTTTGTCATCCTCTTGTCTAGTTTAAACGGAGGTTGATATTCATAGAAATCAAACAACACATAATCTGTATGTTCTCCTTCAGCAATATCTTTTGGATATCTTATTGCTCTTTTAGAATCAGAGGGTAATCTGACTGATTTATATCTTATTTTTACCTTTCGTTTATCTTCACCTTTTAAGTGGAAATCTTTATCTCTGTAGAGGTCTACTGCCTCCTCGTTCGATATCGGTTCCCATTTTTTTCCATTCCATTTACCAAAATATCCACCAGGATTTTGTTTGAAAAATCTAACTTGATTTACATACGTGCCATCATCCCCATAGTCAGGAATGAAACTACCCATACTGACACTATCAATTTCTATGTTATCAATAGTGCCTAAGTATTGGTTAAAAACACGTGGTTGAACGGTCATTAGATTGCCATCTCTCTAGATTGTTTAGTTCCGTAACCCTTCACTAATCTTTCTCCTCTAATTTTGTCATAGAAGGACTCTTTTGTGTCTTGC
>Ga0163111_10001906_pt1 | contig 13100 bp, 9 predicted proteins | sample CRUFie1St18metaG_FD_109645 | JGI IMG/M metagenome (GOLD analysis project Ga0163111, IMG submission 109645) | Marine microbial communities from the Costa Rica Dome - CRUD Field 142mm St18 metaG | ecosystem: Environmental > Aquatic > Marine > Oceanic > Photic zone | place: Costa Rica: the Eastern...
CTTCCTATGGCAATCTGTCATTTAAGTTTACAAATACATACGACAGTAGTGCCGCACAAACAGACTTTGATCCTCCTGAATTGGATTTTATTACCCTAATTGAACCTAGTGAAATCATTTAAATTATTATTTTCCCAATAAAATTTTTTAATTTAAGAGGTCAGGGTTAATAAAAACAAGTCTTATTATATCTTAACAGGGTAGACTTTATTGGCTGTTATCTTGGCTCTGCGACACCAGCATGTACTTTTCGCATAATATATATTATGTTAATTAACACCACAATATAGCGTCAAATGTAACTTTAGCTAAAATTTGTAACTAATTGATTTTAATTATTTACCCTTGAGCAGCTTTAGCAACTTCAGCAGCAAAATCTTCTTCTTTTTTCTCTATGCCTTCGCCAACAGCCATTCGAATATAACCAACTATTTCGACACCAGAGTTTTTAGCAGCAGCCTCAACAGTTAGGTCTGGATCAATTACAAAATCCTGACCTAAAAGTGTAACCTCAGACAAAAACTTTTTCATTCTGCCATCAATCATTTTTTCAATGACTTGTTCAGGTTTTCCGGATTCTCTGGCTTGTTCAGTGAGAACGGACTTTTCTCTTTCTAAAATTGACGGCTCCAGTTCGTCTTTGTTTAGCGCCTGAGGGTTTGCAGCTGCAATATGCATAGCCACCTGTCTACCAAAATCTTGATTATTTCCTTTTAATGCAACCAAAACAGCTATCGCACCCATTCCATCTGCAGCAGCATTATGAATGTAAGAAACAACTTGATCGCCAGTAATTTTAGAAATTCTACGTAATGACAAGTTTTCTCCAATGGTTGCGATTTTGTCTGTTAAAACTTCAGAAATCTTTTTGCCCTGATAATCTGCATCGGCAAGCGCATCAACGGTTTCAACAGTCAATGCAACTCCAGCAAAACCTCTTACCATTTCTTGAAATTCAGAATTTTTAGCAACAAAATCTGTTTCAGAGTTGACTTCAATTGCTACACCGTTCGGCCCATCAACAGAAACTGCCACTAACCCTTCTGCAGCTACTCTCCCAGATTTTTTAGCTGCCTTTGCCAAGCCCTTAGTTCTAAGCCAGTCAACCGCTGCCTCAAAATCTCCGGATGTTTCTGTCAAAGCTTTTTTGGCATCCATCATACCTGCGCCAGTAGACTCTCTTAGTTCTTTTACCATTGATGCTGTAATAGACATTTTTTAAACCTTTTTAAAATCTAACATTTGCTCTTAATCGTTTCACATGAATGACCATGCGTTTCAAATTTCAACAAATTAAGCGGTATCTTTATCTTTTTTATCTTCTTTTTTTTCGTCGTCAGTTTTATTTTTCTTAGCTGAGGGGCTATCTGGCGCCTTATCCTCATCATTCTTTTTAGCTTTACTATCAGTTTCTTTTTTAGTCGCTGCTTTTGGTTTTTTAGCACTAACCTTTGATTTTTTTGTTGTGACTTCAACTTTTTCAGAAACGTCCTCACCAGCGGCTTTGGGTGCAACTGTTTCATCCTCTTTGATTTTTTCGCTTTTCATGTCTTCTGCAGGTGCCTCTGAAAGAATTTCTTCAGTTGGAGCTTCATCCATCTCTCCCAGATCAACGCCAGCTGCGCCAAGTTGAGCCGACATACCATCAAGCGCCGCCCTACTGATTAAATCACAATAAAGCCCGATTGCACGAGATGCGTCATCATTCCCAGGGATCATAAAATCAACACCAGTTGGCGAGCAATTTGTGTCAACAACAGCTACAACGGGAATTCCCAATTTATTCGCTTCTGCAACTGCAAGGGCCTCTTTTTTTACGTCAACCACAAAAACTAAATCAGGCACGCCACCCATCTCAGCAATTCCATCAAATGAGGCCTTCAACTTAGCGTGTTCACGCTCAACCCCGAGTCTTTCCTTTTTTGTAAGACCCTCAATTGAACCCGATGCAACCTGTTCATCTATGGATTTTAGTCTTTGAATGGACTGTGAAACAGTTTTCCAATTTGTAAGGGTACCACCCAACCAACGATGGTTCATATAATACTGTGCACACTTCTCTGCTGCTTCAGCAATCGGTGAAGAAGCTTGGCGCTTTGTACCAACAAATAAAATACTGCCACCCTTTGCCACCGTTTCACGAACGATATTTAAAGCTTGATCAAGCATGGGTACAGTTTGTGTTAGATCTAGAATATGTATCCCATTTCGAGAGCCATAAATATAGGGCTCCATCAATGGATCCCATCTTTGAGTTTGGTGGCCAAAATGCACACCAGCTTCTAATAATTGACGCAATGAAAACTCAGGTAGAGCCATCCTAATATCCTTTCCGGTTTAATGCCTTGATGGGAGCTTGAAAGTTAAACTTCAACCGGTGGACTAACCAAGAATTTCTCTCTTAGACGCCCCAAACCCATCTGCGAAATATAAACATGTGCTTTACGGCAAACCAGTTACATATGCAAGTTTAAAAGAGCATTTCTTTTAAATAACTCTCTCTATAAACCAGAAGGCTCCTATCAAACCAATAATCGCAGATATTGGAAGCGCTACAGTTTTTTCATAAAAGCTTTTTTTGTTGAGCCAATAACCTAAAGAAATGAACGCTATCAAAACAACAGACAATTGCCCCAGTTCAACACCCACATTAAAACCAATCAAGGCTGGAACAAAAAAACCAGCTGGCAAACCAAATTCTCCTAATACAGAGGCAAAACCCAAACCGTGAAGCATACCGAAGGCAAAAATAACTATTGGTCTCCAAGTAGTGAATTTCTTAATAAAAATATTTTCAATGGAAATGTACATAATTGACAGAGCAATTAGAGGCTCCACTATTTCCGGAACAACCCTTATATAACCAAGTGAACCCAGAGCTAGGGTAACTGTATGTGCAAAAGTGAAAGCTGAAATTTGCCAAATCAATGGTTTTAACTTGCTTGAGAAAAAAAATAAACCCAAGACAAAAACAATATGGTCCCAGCCCTTTGGGATAATATGATCAAATCCTACTCCTATATAATCAAAAAAAGTAGCAAATTTTCCATTATCAGATGACCCAAAGTTAAAAATTGGATCTGACACATCGCCATTTGAAAGAAACTGTGTCAACCCATTTTCTACACCTAATTGCCTTACAACAATTGGACCAAATTGAGAACTCCATGAGAAAACAATCGGCTCACTGTTCTCAAGCTCACCCTCTAGATATAAATGACTTATCCGCGTCAGCTCAATATTACCAACTTCAGGAACTGAGAGTTCCTGAAAGTCTAAAGTAACCTCCCTGCCCGATTGATTTAACATTATATCTTTCATAAGGATTGGCCACCTATCGTAAAATCTACCTTTTATCTGTTCTGGTTTTAAATTACGTAACTCATCATATTTAGCAGCATTTTCTGATAAATTTGTATCGTTTTCTTTGGAGAGGTTTAATCCAGCCAACATCGCCTCAACTGAAAATCTTATCTTTAACTGAACAGTTTTTGGACTTACTGTGATATCTAAAATAGAAGGTGATAATTCGTGAGCTTTTAAAGGTGCGAAATTTATACACAGAAAAATGGCAACAATGAAAAATAAATTACTAGTTCTTTTTAAATTACAATTAAGCATTTTTTTAATAAGTCTTGGGCTTTTCGTAGCTAAAAGTTCCCCTTTAATTTCCCATGAAATGTGGCTGGACACAACTACATTTCAACAATCCGTGGGTAAAGATATACAAATAAGTTTGAAAAATGGCCAAATGTTTCAAGGAGCAGGACTTTCATATTTTAAGAGTAGGTTTTCAGACTTTTACTATATCAGTAACAATAAAAAACATGAAATTGAGTCAAGAATGGGAGATACTCCAGCAGCAACTATTTCCACAGATATCAATGGCTTATTGACAGCTATTTACGTTAGTAAAAAGTCTACTATAAATTATAAATCAATGGATAAGTTTGCTAATTTTGCATCCGAAAAAGGAGAAGATTGGGTAATTCAAAAACACGCAGAGCTTAAATTCCCTGTTAATAATTTTAAAGAAGAATATTATCGCTTTTCAAAGATTTTAATTGGAGTTGGTGATGCAAACGGTTCTGATAAAAATGTTGGTCTTAAACATGAATTAGTGGCCCTAACTAATCCATATTTAATATCGTCATCAAACGAATTTTTTGTTCAATTACTTTTTAATAAAGAGCCTCAAAAAAATAGACAGATTACAATTTTTGAAAGGGATGTCGAAAATGGAGTAAGTATTCTGACCATTTTAACTGATTCAAACGGAATAGGTAAATTTGAAGTGACTGAGGGTCACGATTATCTCGTAGATAATGTAATTTTAGAACTGAGTGACAACCCTGAAGACGATATTTTTTGGAAAAGTTACTGGGCGGCCCTAACCTTCCGAGCTTCAAATGACCCCCACTAATTACCAAATAGTGTGTGCAGGTAGCGCTCTTATAGATACTATTGGTTATAGTAAAAGTCATATTTGTATGGGCGATGACGTCGCTGGCACCATAAAAACAAATATTGGGGGAGTTGCATTTAATATTTGCAAACAATTAGCTTTGAGTGGATTGCCTAATGTAGAATTACTAACGGCTTTAGGAAACGACACCAACGGTCAAGCGATTTTAGATTTTTGCGACCATTTGGGTATTATTACAAGTAATATTTATGTTTGTAACGACTCAGAAACTGACAGCTATTTAGCAATTGAGGATAAAAATGGACTGAAAGCTGCAATCGCTAACGTTAAAAATGTTGAAAAGTTTAGTGAAAAAATTTTGAAACCATTGGAAGATGGAGTTGTAAAAATAAACTCTAATTTGAATAGTAGTTTAATTATACTTGATGGAAACTTGTGCCCAACATTCTTACGTAAAATTGCAGAGAATAAACGTTTGAATAATTTTGATATAAGAATTGCATCCGCTTCACCTTCTAAAGCCATTAGGTTGAAACCATTTTTAACACTTTCAAATGCAACAATTTACTGTAACAAAACTGAAGCGGAAAACCTGTGTGGTTTGAAATTCAAAAATACCAAACAGGCCTCTTCTTATTTGTTAAAAAAGGGTTTGGGGAGAGCTATTGTGACCAATGGCGACAAAAGGATTTGCGATTCATCTGTTGATTATGAACCAATTTCAATCTTGCCGCCTAAAGTTAAGAGTATAGGTCATGTAACGGGTGCTGGAGATTACTTTTTAGCTTGTCATATTATTAATGAAATTAATCAACTAACTAAAACAGAGGCTTTGAAAAAAGCTGCAGAAAGCACATCAAAATATGTCGAAACTGAAATCTAATGATTAAAATTGAATATTCATCTGCTGTAGAACGCGCTATTAAAGACGGCGGCCCAATAGTTGCTTTAGAAAGTACCATAATAACACATGGGATGCCTTGGCCGGAAAATCTACAGACTGCAAAAAGTGTTGAGTCGGTTGTAAGAGAACATGGTGCTACGCCAGCAACTATAGCTGTTATCAAAGGCGTAATAAACGTTGGCCTAGAAGATGAAATACTATCTGAGTTATCCAAAAATAGAGACGTTAGAAAATTATCTAGAGCAGATTTGGCACATTGCTTAGTAAAAAAAGAAACAGGGGCGACCACAGTTGCCGCAACAATGATAATTGCAAAGTTGGCTGGGATAAAAATTTTTGCCACAGGTGGAATTGGTGGTGTTCACAAATTTGCTGAAAAAACTTTCGATATCTCGGCTGACTTACAAGAGCTTTCTTCAACAGGCATATCAGTAGTCTGCGCTGGACCTAAGGCAATCTTGGATATTCCAAAAACATTAGAGGTTTTAGAAACTCTAGGTGTTCCGGTTATAACTTTTGGGCAAGCTAAGTTACCAGCCTTTTGGTCAAGCGAAAGCCCATTTACTTCCCCACTATCACTAGATGATGCACACTCGATTGCTAAATCTCATACTGTCAGAAAAAACCTCGGACTACTGGGTGGTCAATTAATCGCAAACCCTATACCTGAAGAAGATCAAATTCCTTTTGAGACAATAGAGCCAATAGTAATAGAGGCCGTAAAACAGGCTAATGAAAGCAACATAGTAGCCAAAGAGGTTACACCTTTTATACTCTCAAAAATTAATCAACTTACCAGAGGTAAATCACTTTTAGCCAATATTGCCTTAATTAAGAATAATGCAAAACTTGCATCAAAAATCGCATTGTGTTTTTAAGGCATACAGTTCGAATTTTTAATTATTGGTTTAACGAACTAAATGTATAAGATGAAATTTAATAAATACGATTGGCTGTAGTGTAGTTATGCTCGCACGTTTAAGAACAAGCTTTTTAACAGGTATAGTAGTGATTGCCCCAGTAGCTCTCACGATATGGTTAATTTGGAGTGTAATTGGGTGGTTTGATGGTCTTGTTTTGCCTTTTGTGCCAGATGCCTATCGCCCAGAAAAAATTCTTAATACCTTTTTTGGCTACGACTTAGAGATAAATATAAGAGGTGTTGGGGTTGTAGTATTTTTAGTTTTTGCAACATTAGTAGGCTGGTTGGCAAAAGGATTAATTGGACGTTCTTTTATTAAATATGCTGAAAATTTAGTAAATAGAATGCCAGTAGTTAGGTCTTTCTATTCTGGTATTAAGCAAATTGCCGAGACAGTATTTGCGCAGCAAGAAAGATCTTTTGAGAAAGCTTGTATGATTGAGTATCCAAGAAAGGGCATTTGGGCTATTGGTTTCATTTCCACAACTGCCAAAGGCGAGATAGCGGAACGAAATTCTTCGAACGGCGATATGGTTTCGGTTTTTGTTCCGACTACCCCTAACCCTACATCTGGTTTTTTGTTATTCTTTCCAAAGGTAGACATAGTGGAGTTAGACATGTCGATCGAAGACGCAGCAAAATTGGTTATCTCTGCAGGACTTGTATACCCACCGACCAAAAATACAAAATCCAAAATTACCAGTGTTAACAGCAAACTTACCAAAAAAAGTTGATTGATTCGACTGCCTGAATATCAAAATAAAGAAAAAAAAAGCGCCTGCAAAAGCAGGCGCTAAGTTATTGAGGCAGGTTTCATACAGGCAAGAAACCTATCGAGCAGTAATTTTGTTATACTACGTTCCTCACTCAACGCCAAGTAAAAAGTTTGTAAAACAGCATTTTAACAATTAATATTTTTGATAATGTATTACATTAAATCGAAAGACTGATATTAATATGGCGATGTACCAACTTAAGAAGTTTTCAAAGTTATTTCTTGTTTTCTATTGTCTTTGTTTTTCTCACAGCGCACTGTCCCAGCCCAAATACGCCATCTCTATGTATGATACACCCGAACTACCACACGATTTTGTGTCTCTTCCGTATTCCGACCCAAACGCTAAAAAAGGAGGGTTTTTAAAAATTGGAGCTGTAGGCTCATTTGATTCAGTAAACCCACACATTATTAAAGGACGTTCTCCATGGCAACTTCGGTTTTGGAATTATGAAACTCTTATGGGAAGAAGTTGGGATGAACCATTTACGCTCTACGGCCTTTTGGCAGAATCAATTGAAACTGATCCGAATCGTAGCTGGGTGGAATTTAGGCTTAGAAGAGAAGCAAAATTCAGCGATAATTCCCCCGTTACAGTAGAAGACGTTATTTGGTCATACAAAAAATTGGGTACAATAGGCCATTGGCGATATCGAGGTCTTTGGAAAAAGATAAAGAGTATAGAAAAAACTGGGCCACGAAGTGTAAAGATAAGTTTTAATGAAAATAATCCGGAACTAGCACTCTTAGCTGGAATGCGGCCTATTCTACAAAAATCCCAATGGCTTGAACATGATTTTGAAAATTCCAGTATTGATATAATTCCCATATCAACTGCCGCTTACGTTATTTCAGAAGTAAAGCCAGGCAAGTCTATCACTATGGAACGTAACCCTAATTATTGGGGAAAAAATTTACCATTCAGGAAAGGAACTTTAAATTTTGATAAGATTTCCATTGAGTATTTTGGTGACTCGACGGTGCTTTTTGAAGCATTTAAAGCTGGGGATATAGACATATACAGAGAAGGCAATGCTGAAAAATGGGAGAACCAATTCAACTTTCCGGCTGTAACCAGTGGGCAAGTTATTAAGTCTGAAATTCCTCACGGAAGACCTACTGGAATGCGCGGTCTGGTTATGAACTCTAGGCAGAAAATTTTTTCTGATTGGCGGGTTAGACAGGGTTTAATTGAAGCATTCAATTTTGAATATATCAATGAAGCACAGAACGCTGGACGACAGCAGCGCATTTCATCATATTTTTCCAACTCAACTCTAGGTATGAGAGAAGGTGCAGCCAAAAACCATGTTTTAGAATTACTACAAAATTTCGATGGCTCTCATCTTCCAGGTACTTATGAAGGTTACAAGTTACCTGTATCAAACGGATCAGAACGGAATAGAGCCAATATGAAAAAGGCTTTAAAAAATTTTGAAAAAGCAGGGTTCTTTATAAGTGCAGGAAAACTGTATGATGCTAATGGTGATCAGTTTAAATTTTCAATTTTACTCCGGCAAGGGGCTAAAGAGTATTTATCAATTGTCGAAATGTACTCTTCAGCTCTGCGTAGATTGGGTATCGATGTACAAATTGAATTAGTTGACAGTTCTCAATATTGGGAAAGAATTAAAAAACTAGAATTTGACATGGCTCCATATTCTAGGGATTTATCTCTTAGCCCAGGGAACGAGCAATATTTATATTGGTCTTCTGAATACGCCGATGTTGAAGGAACCAGAAATTTAATGGGTATAAAATCACCTGTTATGGATAATCTTCTCGATAAAATAATGAAATCTAAATCTATTAATGAGCTCCAATCAATCACTAGAGCAATGGATCGCATTTTAATGGCAGGTCGTTATGTTATTCCAATTTATCATAATGGGCCAAGCCGGATTGCCCATAAATCGAATTTACTATATCCCAAATACACCCCATTATACGGCGATAGAATAGGGTTTTTTCCAGATGTCTGGTGGGAGGAAAATTAGGTTACATGCACTTTTCCAATAACCCTGACGAAGTTTACGTAAAAGGAGAATACTATCAAACTTGATATTTTCTCCGATCCTATATGTCCTTGGTGTTATATTGGTAAAAGCTATTTAGATAGAGCACTGGAAAAATCTGGGAATCATCCATTCAATATTCAGTGGCACCCCTTTCAATTAAATCCCGATATGCCTTCAGAGGGAATTGATAGAAAGAAATATTTGGAGAGAAAATTCGGAAATAGAGATCTAGCTGTAAAGGCCTATGCCCCAGTATTAGAACATGCAGCGTTGGCTGGCCTCAATCTAAACCTTGAAAATATCACAAATACCCCAAACACTCTTTCGGCTCACAGGCTCATATTTTGGGCTGGGCAGGAAGGTGTGCAAAATGCAGTCGTATCAGCCATATTTAGGGCATATTTCGTAGAAGGAAGAGATATAGGTGAAAATTCTGTATTACTCGATATTTCGCAGGGCACCGGTATTGATAGGGAAATGGTCGGTAGATTATTTGCCGGACAAAATGATTATCAACAGATTATTGAATTGGATAATGCTGCGAGAAAAATGGGTATAAATTCTGCTCCAACTTTTATTTTGAACGGAAAACACGTTATAACTGGGGCACAGAACGTTGAATTTTGGTCAAATCTTATTGTTGAAGTAAAAACTAAGCTCGGAATTTAACTACAACGTTCATAAAAAAAAAGGGGCTGGGGCCCCTTTAAGTTTCGCCATTCAAGCTCATAATTTTGCTGCTCGAGATAAATATTTATTGCCTGTGGCTTGAGCGACGTCAGGAGAGAGCGCACCCTCCCCATGTGCCTTGTTAGCTACAACCTGAAGTTGCGCCACATGTGTTACATTTCATACAAGTTCCATTTCTAACCAGAGTATAATTTCCACAGTCACCGCAAGGGTCGCCTTCATACCCTTGCATTTTTGCTTTAGTACGCGCATCTACAGCCGAAACGGCCAAATCAGCTTCCTGCGTTAAGGTGGTAACCTCAGTTTCTACCTCTAAGCTATTGTTATTCAATGCCAAATTGGCCTGACCACCTTGCAATACAACGAGTTCCTGTGGCAAGCGCTTACGCAAGTAACCAGTAGAACTGATCTGTTTTAAAACTTCAAGAGATTTAGAAGTTCCATTTTCAGACAATTCCTTCAGATTACTAACACCCTCTTCCTGTCCCCGTCCCAAATCATCAAAACTAGCTCCTTCTGGCTTCACGTGAGCCAGGTCAGTACGATCTAGGTAACTAACAGCAAGTTCTCTAAAAATATAATCTAAAATCGAAGTTGCATTTTTGATACTATCATTTCCTTGAACCATACCCGCCGGCTCAAACTTCGTAAAAGTAAAAGCATCAACAAACTCTTCTAATGGTACACCATATTGCAAACCTACCGAAACAGCTATTGCAAAATTATTCATCATAGCTCTGAAGCCAGCACCCTCTTTGTGCATATCAATAAATATTTCCCCCAGCGTTCCATCAGAATACTCACCGGTTCTGAGATAAACTTTATGGCCACCGACTACTGCTTTTTGAGTGTATCCCTTTCGCCTCTCTGGCATTCTCTCCCGAGCCTTGGCCACTTCTTTAACTACGATTTTTTCAACAATTTTTTCAGCCAATACCGCTGCCTTTTCTTGATTTGTACCCGATTCAAGAATTTCAGCAGCATCATCATCATCGTCAACTAATGCCGCGGCAAGCGGTTGTGAAAGTTTTGAACCATCTCTGTATAGTGCATTGGCTTTGGTCCCCAGAGACCAACTCAACTCGTATGCCTTTTGACAATCTTCGATTGTAGCGTCGTTAGGCATATTTATTGTTTTAGATATCGCGCCAGAAATAAATGACTGAGCTGCAGCCATCATGTAAATATGACTATTTACAGAAAGGTATCGTTTCCCTTTCTTCCCACACGGGTTCGCACAGTCAAATATATTAAGATGCTCCTCTTTGAGATGAGGAGAGCCTTCCAAAGTCATAGTTCCGCAAACATGATCATTGGCGGCGTCGATGTCGGACTTGCTGAAGCCTAAATGCTTAAGTAAGTCAAACGTAGGATCATTTAATTTCATCTCTGGTATCCCAAGGACATCCGTGCAAAATTCTGCTCCTAGGGTCCATTGGTTAAACACAAATCGGATATCAAAAGCTGATGCAAGTGCACCCTCTACCTTATCCAATTCAACCTTACTAAAGCCGTGGCCAGCTAAACTTGTATGATTTATTACCGGTGCATTTCCAATAGTGCCGTGCCCCACAGCGTAAGAGATAATCTCCTCGACCTGTGCAGAACCATAACCAAGTTTTTCCAGAGCAGCTGGAACCGACCTATTGATTATTTTGAAATAACCCCCTCCTGCGAGTTTTTTAAATTTGACTAGAGCAAAGTCAGGCTCAATCCCAGTTGTGTCGCAATCCATAACTAATCCTATAGTCCCTGTTGGGGCTATTACTGAAACTTGAGCATTCCTAAACCCAAACTGTTCACCTAATTTTCGAGCTTCATCCCAGCACTTTTTCGAAAGCTCAACCAATTCTTTGTCAGGACAATTCTTATGGTCGAGAGGTACAGGTTTAACAGAAAGTTTTTCATACCCCTCTGTTTTGCCATGAGCCGCTATTTGATGATTCCGTATTACGCGCTGCATGTGTTTTGCATTCTTTTCGTACCCTGGAAATGATCCGACCTCACTCGCTATTTCTGCTGAAGTTGCGTATGACGTTCCTGTCATAATCGCGGTAAGCGCGCCACACAAAGCTCTACCAGCCTGACTGTCATAGCCGAGACCCATGTTCATCAAAAGACCACCAATATTAGCGTAACCTAGTCCCAGGGTTCGAAAATCATAAGAACGTTGAGCAATTTCTTTTGATGGGAATTGTGCCATCAGAACTGAGATCTCCAGCGTCAAAGTCCATAATCTCGTCGCGTGCACGTAGTTTTCTGCATCAAACTTTCCGTCTACGAGAAAAGTCAGTAAATTCATCGACGCCAAGTTACATGCTGTATCATCTAAAAACATGTATTCAGAACATGGATTTGAACCTCGGATTTCACCATCTTCTGGGCAAGTATGCCAAGCGTTTACAGTGTCATGAAACTGAATTCCAGGGTCAGCACAAGCCCACGCTGCATGCCCAACGTCTGACCATAATTTTCGCGCTTTTATCGTCTTTGCAACCGAGCCATCTGTTCGCCGGATTAATTCCCAATCCTCGTCGTTCTCAACAGCTTTTAAAAAGGAGTCTGTAACTCTTATCGAGTTGTTTGAATTTTGCCCTGACACAGATGCATAGGCTTCTGAGTCCCAATCGGTATCATATGTAGGAAATTCTATACTAGCATATCCCTGCTTTGCATAATCGAGCACTCTTTTGACATAAGTTTCAGGGATAGAGACCCTCTTTGCGTCTCGTATTGCCGTTTTTAGACCAGTATTTTTTACTGGATCCACTGCATCCTCGGTACTCCCATCCCACTGTCGGATAGCTGTGAAAATTTCATTCAACCGCTGCTCGTGAATCTTTGAGCCAGCAACTATGCTTGCAACTTTTTGTTCTTCCTTAACTTTCCAATTTATAAATTCTTCGATATCGGGGTGGTCGGCGTCGCATATAACCATCTTTGCGGCTCGACGAGTTGTTCCACCAGATTTTATTGCACCGGCTGCTCGATCCCCAATTTTTAAAAATCCCATAAGGCCGGACGAAGCACCTCCACCCGACAAGCTCTCTCCATCGCCTCTCAAGGAGCTAAAATTCGTTCCAGTTCCTGACCCATATTTGAACAAACGCGCTTCCCGAACCCATAAATCCATTATGCCACCTTCGTTTACCAAATCGTCACTAACAGATTGGATAAAGCAGGCGTGAGGTTGTGGATGTTCATATGCTGATGCTGATTTCACAAGTTGTTTGGTTTTATAGTCGACGTAATGGTGACCCTGCCCTGGGCCATCTATTCCGTATGCCCAATGCAAGCCAGTATTGAACCATTGGGGGCTGTTTGGAGCGGCCATTTGAGTCGCCAGCATATAACGCATTTCATCA
>Ga0163111_10001908_pt1 | contig 13098 bp, 13 predicted proteins | sample CRUFie1St18metaG_FD_109645 | JGI IMG/M metagenome (GOLD analysis project Ga0163111, IMG submission 109645) | Marine microbial communities from the Costa Rica Dome - CRUD Field 142mm St18 metaG | ecosystem: Environmental > Aquatic > Marine > Oceanic > Photic zone | place: Costa Rica: the Eastern...
AAAAGTTTTTTTGAAAAATTCTACTTATACGACTTGCGACTTACTTAATCCTGATTGGAATTTAATTGGAAGTTCAACCGAGCTAGATTTTGAAAATGGTATTGGTAAAAGTAGAGATGTTTTTGTAACTGTAAAAGGAGTACCAGTATTTTACAGTCCTTACATGCAATTTTCTTTAGATGATCAGAGAAAAACTGGCTTCCTTGTTCCGGATTTTTCAGGTAGTTGGGTTAAAGGGCCGGACGTTATTACTCCCTTTTACTGGAGTATAGCACCAAATATGGATATGCTGATAAGGCCTGGATACATTCAAGAGAGAGGAAGTAAACTTGAATCAACGTATAGATATCTAAATCAAAATTTTATAGGTACTTTGTATTTTTCTTTCCTAGATGATGATTCTCAATACAAAGGATCAGGAAAAAATACAAGAGATAACAGCGATAGATATAATTTTTACTTTAAACATGAACACACATTCGCGAATAATTTAAAAATCGATTTACTTTATGACAAATTTTCTGATAAAGACTATTTCGATGATTTTGGAAGTGGTATATCGGATAGTAGTACGTCATATAGAACAAGGCATGCAAAGCTAGAATATGATTTTAATGGTTGGTCTATTCGCTCTAGATTTATGGGATATCAGACATTTGATAAAAATTTAAATTCTTCATCTCAACCATATGACATATTGCCAGAAGTGAATATCCATAAGAGAGTGGATCAAAGTTTTGTAAATTACGATTTGAACTTAAATATTGCGGAATGGGATCATGTGTCAAAAGTTGATGGTACAAGAGCAGACGTGCAAATAGGTATTGATAGAACTTTTTTTGCGAAAGGAATATCAATAAAACCAAGATTCAAATTACAACACACTACTTACGATTTAGATAAACAATCTGCAGGTCTAACGTCTAGCCCAAGTAAAACGATACCAATATTTTCTTTAGATAATGAAATGACATTATCAAAGCAAATTGGTGACTCTAGTTTAGTTCATCAAATTAAACCTAGAATATTTTACTTGTACTCTGGCGAAGAAGATCAAAGTGATATTCCTATTTTTGACACTGGAGTTAATGAATTTACATATTCACAGTTATTCCGAGATAATAGTTTCTCAGGATATGATAGAAACAATGATACAAACCAGCTAACACTCTCACTTTCTTCAGGATTTTACAGTATTGAGGAATCTAGAGAATTATTTTCTGCCAGCATTGGGCAGATTTTTTATTTTGAGGATAGAAATGTATCACTAGACAATAGCTCAGTAAGCAGAAGAGCGAATTCAAACATAGTTGCGGAACTTGAATATAAGCCATTTTTAAACACAAGTTTTAAATCTACTTTTATGTATGATAGAAAAGCAGTAAGCCAAAAAACACAAAAAAATATTCATACATTTCAATATAAAGGTAAAGGAAACAATGTGTTTAATGCGAGCTACAGATATAGAAAAAATGACATCGAGCAAGGTGATTTGAGCTTCGCTTGGGGGTTAAGTGATAGATTAAATATTCTTGGAAGATGGAATTACGATTTTAAAAATAATTTAAGCGCAAATAATTCTGGTGATATTGAGACACTAGCTGGATTAGAATATGAAAGTTGTTGCTGGAAAGCAAGATTAGTTCACAGGAGATTTAAAATTGATGAAAATTCTTTTGAAAAAGATATTCAATTCCAAATAATGTTAAAAGGATTTACTGATGTTGGAACACCCTTAGGTGATCTAATTTCCAATAGTATAAAAGGATATATTGATAAAGAATATTAATTAAAATGAAATATATAAAACTAATAATATTTTTTGTATTATTTAATACAAATGCTTTTTCAAAAATTTTGGATCAAGCAATAGTCATTATAGAAAATGATGTAATCACCCAAACAGAATATCAAAAGAGATTAAGATTTATATTAAATCAGTATCAATTAACTGGTCAACAACCACCCCAAGATAAAGAAGCTTTTTACAAGCAAGTTCTTGATCATATGATAAATAAAAGATTACAAATGCAATTTGCGAAAAGTATTGGTCTTGAAATAAAAGAATGGATGGTAGACAAGTCAATGGAAAATATGGCAAAGAGAGCAAATCTTTCACTTTCTGAATTTAGAGAAAAAATCATTGAGAGTGGGGTAGACTACAGTATTTATAGAGAAAATTTAAAAGAAGATTTAATTTCAAGAGAAATTCAACGAAGAGTGATCTCTGAAAGAATAAAAATTAGTGAAAAAGAGATTGATGAATTTATTGAACATCAATCACACGTATTTAAAGAAAATAATGAATATAAAATTTCTTTAATTTTAGTATCTCTCCCAGAGACTCCGTCAATAAATGAAAAAATTACCGCAAAGAAAAAGATTGAAATGATAAAAGGTAAGTTTTTATCCGGAGAAAGTTTTTCATCTCTAGCTAGAAATTATTCTGATAGCGGTAATGCTTTAGATGGTGGTGATTTAGGATGGAGAAAAATTAGTGAGGTACCTGAAATATTTTTAGATTCTTTAGAAGTTGTTGGTAAAGGTAGCATTAGTGATATTATTGAAACTCTAAATGGATTTTACTTATTTTTCTTGGAAGACAAAAAAGAAATGCAAAATGTTGAAATTGTAGAGAGAAAAGTAAGACATATTCTAATTAAAAAGAATGCAATTGTAACTGACGAGATTGCACAAAATAAGCTTAAAGAATTAAAGGTAAGAATTGAAAATGGAGAATCATTTTCTGATCTTGCTAAGGCCTATTCTGATGATACGATGTCAGCCGCTTCTGGTGGTGAGTTGGAGTGGTCTGCCCCAGGAACTTTTGTACCTCAATTCGAAGATAAAATAGATCAACTTCCACTCAATCAAATTAGCGTGCCTTTTCTAAGTCAGTTTGGATGGCATATTCTTGAAGTTCTTGATAAAAGAGTACAAGATAATACTGAAATTATTAAAAGAAATTTAGCTAAGCAATATCTAATTTCAGGTAGGTCGAGAGAAGTAATAGATGCTTGGTTAATTGAGTTAAAAGAAAAAAATTTTATAAAATATGTTTCCGAAAATAAGAAAAAAACTAATAAAATTCTCGAAAGAAATAATTCTCTACAACAACGATGGGATCCTTTCTCTGAATGAAAAAATATCCGAAAATACTAATATCCCCAGGCGACCCTTCTGGAATAGGTTATGATATTCTTTTTGATTTAACAAAAAAGAAATTTCCTGCGCACATAGTTATTGTTGCTAGTTATGATAAGTTAAAAGAAAGATCAGAATTACTTAGAAAAAAAATTAATTTAATAAAAATTGATATAAAGCAAGATAACCTACCAAAATTAAAAAAAAATGACTTATTAATACATGATATACCTAGTAGAAAAAAAGTAGATATTGGCTCACCAAGTATTAAGCATGCGCCTATGATAATTGAATCGTTAAATCTGTGCATTGAGTACTGTATTTCTAGAGAATATGATGCAATGGTCACTGGGCCAGTACAAAAAAATATTTTACTAGAATATGGCGAGAAATTTTCTGGACATACAGAATATATTGCAACTAAGACTGGTGGTACTCCAATTATGATGCTCCATTCAAAGAATTTAAAAATTGCTCTTCTAACAACTCACGTTCCTTTAAAGAAGGTGCCAAATTTAATTACAGGAGAAAGAATTAAAAATTATGTTGAAATAATTAGTTCAGACCTAAATGAAAAATTTGGCATCAAAAAACCACGAATAAATGTATGCGGGCTAAACCCACATGCTGGTGAGGAAGGATATATTGGTAAGGAAGAAAAGGAAATTATCTCTCCAGCTATAAAAGACTTGAAAAAACGCGGTTATAATGTTTTTGGACCATATTCGGCTGATACAATATTTGCCAGAGATGATGCGGATTTAATACTAGCAATGTATCACGATCAAGCCTTACCAGTAATAAAAACATTGGGCTTTGGTAGCATTGTTAACACGACTTTAGGTTTACCAATTGTAAGAACATCTGTAGACCATGGTACAGCTATTGATATTGCGGGAACAAATAAAGCTGATTCAAGTAGCTTAATAGCTGCAATACAGGCATCTATTGACATAGTAAAAAGTAAAAATGTTTGAAAAAATAAATCCAAAAAAAAGTTTGGGTCAGAATTTTTTAAAAAATCAAATTACAATTAATTTAATTAGTGACATAATAAATATTAAGGAAAGTGATTACGTAATAGAAATAGGGCCAGGGATGGGAGCTATTAGCAGTAGTATACTGGATAAAACGAAAAACTATGTTGGAATTGAAAAAGATCCTTATCTTTCTGAATATCTAAAAAAAAAGTATGAAAAAGATATAAAAATAATAAACGAGGACGTCCTGAAAGTTGAATTTTCTGATATTTATAAAAAAAAATATAGAATAATTGGCAATATTCCATATAACATATCAACCGAAATTATTATTAAGTGTATCGAAAATAGAATGAATATTCATTCAGCTTTCTTTATGATGCAGAAAGAATTTGTGGATAGAATTCAATCTAAATTTGGAAATAAGGTATTCGGAAGATTATCTGTTTTTTGTCAGATATTTTTTGATATAAATAAATATATCGATATTTCCCCCAAAGATTTTTATCCAGAACCAAAAGTTTATTCGTCTTTTTTTTCTATTACTCCAAAAAAGAAAATATTATTAGAAGAAAACGAAATTGATAGTTTTTTAAATTTCGTGAAAGAAATTTTTGAAAAAAGAAGAAAAAAAATCAAGAATTGTATTTCAATAAAGTACGACAATGTATATGATAATATTGATAAAAGAGCTGAACAATTATCAATTCAAGAAATGATTAATTTATATAGAGACTTAAAGAATGATGGAAAGCTTGTATAAAATTGAGGTCAAAGTTTTTACAGAGTATGTTGAAAGTCAATCATTGCCGTCTGAAGGTAAATATTTTTTTTCGTACACCGTTAAAATAAAAAATATTGGTAAAATTCCTGCAAAGCTTATTAGCCGTCATTGGATAATAACTGATGCAAATGAAAGGAAAGAAGAAGTTAGAGGGTTAGGAGTTGTCGGAGAGCAGCCAAGGCTGAAAACAAATGAATCTTTTGAATATACAAGCGGCACAATAATTAATACTCCGGTAGGTACAATGTATGGTACTTACCAAATGATTGCTGATAATGGGTACGAATTTGATGCAGAAATACCTCTTTTTTCTTTAAATGTCCCGAAAGTCTTAAATTGATATGTCTACATTTGCTATTGGGGACATTCAAGGTTGTTACAAAGAATTCAGAAATTTACTAAATGAAATTAAATTTAATAAGAGTAAGGATACTTTGTGGTTAGCGGGTGATTTAGTTAATAGAGGGCCAAATTCTTTTGACGTAATTAAATATGTAATGGATTTAGAGTCCAGTGCAATAACTGTTTTAGGAAATCACGATTTTTACTTACTTGCCTCGTATTATAAGGTTGACCCATGGCCACATAAAAATAATAATTTTAATGAGATTATTGATGATCCTAATGGAGACCAAATAATAAACTGGCTTAAAAACCAAAAGATGGTGCATACTGATAAGGATCTTGGTTTTATTATTGCGCACGCAGGAATTTATCCTAAATGGACACTAGAGGATATAAATTTTTTATCAAAAAATATCGAGAAAAAGCTTCAAGATAAGAACTGCAACTATTTTTTAAAGTATCTTTGGAATGACGAGCCAGCAAATTGGCATGAGGCATTAAGTGAGGATGAAAAATTAATATTTGCTGTTAATGTATTTACTAGAATGAGATATCTTAATAAAGATTTGTCCTTAAATTTAACAGTTAAAGCTAATCCGAATGATGTTGAAGCAGATGGCAAATATCCTTGGTTTGAATTTAAAAATGATGTATTAAATGAATTTAAGATGATTATTGGTCATTGGTCAACTTTAGGCTACTACGAAAAAAATAATTTTGTTTCAATAGATACTGGATGTGCTTGGGGTAAAAAATTAACTGCTATTGAACTAAAAAATAACAAGAAAGTGAAAAAATACCAGGTTACATGCTAAGCTTTTTTACATATACCTCTGATCTGAAGTTATGCGAGTTTTTTTTATTTTTACTATAATTTTCGCTACTAACTAAATCCCAAGCTTCGAAATCCACTTCGGGGAAATATTTATCTCCTTGAATATTCTCATCAATTTTTGTAATAAATATTCTTGCTGCCAAATTAATGGTCTGAGTGTATATCTCCTGCCCACCTATAATAAAAACTTCATCTTCATCTTTTACAGACTGAAGTGCTTCATTTATAGTCTTATAAACGGGGACTTCCTTATGAATAAGGCTTCTTGATAAGATAATATTCTTTCTACCTGGCAAAGGCTTACCTATTGATTCATATGTAAGTCTTCCCATTATGATAGTTTTTCCCATGGTAATTGATTTGAAATTTTTAAGATCATCCGATAAATGCCATGGCATTGTATTATCTTTACCGATTACTCTATTTTTGGACATTGCTACGATAATCGAAATATTCATATTAGACAGCAATTTCACCACTAATATGTGGATGTGATTTATAGTTTTCTATCTCGATGTCCTCAAATTTAAAGGAAAAAATATCATCTACTCTTCTTTTTATATTTAAATTTGGAAGTGGGAATGGCTTCCTCGCCAGTTGAATTTTTGCTTGTTCGATATGATTTTTATATAAGTGCAAATCTCCAACAGTATAAATAAATTCACCAATATCTAAGGAAAGAACATGAGATACCATGTGTAATAAAAGTGAGTAGGAAGCAATATTAAATGGTACTCCTAAAAAAGAATCTGCGCTTCTTTGGTAAAGCTGGCAAGATAACTTATTTCCTTCAATATAAAATTGAAATAAACAATGACACGGTGGAAGCGCCATTTGATGAAGCTCTCCTACATTCCAAGCAGACACAATATGTCTTCTTGAATCAGGATCATTTCTAAGGCCTTCTATCAAGTTCTCAATTTGATCAACATAGCTACTATCTTTTCTACCCCATTTCCTCCACTGAACACCATAAATTTTACCAAGATCTCCTTTATTATCAGCCCATTCATCCCAAATAGAAACTCCATGATCATTTAAAAATTTAATATTACTATCTCCATTCAAAAACCATAAGAGTTCGTATACAACTGATTTTATATGTATCCTTTTTGTTGTAACTAATGGAAACCCCTTACTCAAATCAAATCTTGTTTGATATCCAAATGTTGACAGAGTCCCAACACCAGTTCTATCGGCTTTTTCAACACCATTGTTTAATACGTGACTGAGTAAATTATGGTATTGCTTCATGAATGATTTCCTTTATTTATTTGTAACAGATATATGCCTAAAAGTAACATTGGCAGACATAGTAATTGACCCATTGTAACCCAATTAAATGCAATATATCCAATATGAGCGTCCGGCATTCTAAAGAATTCAATTGAAAATCTAAAAGCAGAATAAAGGATAAGAAAGTAAGCTGTAATAACTGAAAAACTCAATTTTTTTAAATACAAAATATTCAAAATTATAAATAATATTATCCCTTCGAAAACCGCTTCATATATTTGTGTTGGATGCCTAGGAATCATATCTACGCTTGGAAAAATAATACCAAAGGAAGTATTTGTTGGCTTCCCCCAAAGTTCACCATTAATAAAATTTCCTATTCTTCCGGTAAATAAACCGATTGGTGTCAAAGCGGTAATGAAATCTGATATTTGGAAAAATTTGATTCTATTTTTTCTACAAAAATAATAAATGCTTATTAGAACTCCTATGAAGCCACCATGAAAGCTCATGCCTCCTTCCCATATAAAGAATAAAGATAATGGGTTTTCAATTGTAAATGCAAAATTATAAAAAAAACAATACCCTATTCTTCCTCCAAAAAAAACACCTAAGAAACTGTAGAAAATCAAATCAGAAAATTGATCTCTTGATATGGGAACTAAATGTTTTCTTATATATATGTTACCCAAAATCCATGCCAGAAAAAAAGCAACTAGGTACATAATTCCGTACCAATAAATATGGAAATTACCAAATGTTAGAAAGATTGGATCAATACTATGTATCATAAGTAAATAATTCTTTCAAAAAGCATATGATACCAGAGGAAACAAGAATTTTAACCATGTAAATATTTTTTCCGCTTTATTAACGAATAGAAGTATAATGTCAATAAATTGATGTTACGGGCTTTATGTTTTATGAAAATTCTCTATTTTTTTAAAAAACTGTTTAAATTTCTTTTTCATATTACAAATACGAAAAAAATTATATCTGATATAGGTAGTTTTAATATTTGCGCTAACCAAAAACAAGCTGAAAAAATTAGGCTTTGGTTTAAAAAAATACTAGATATTGTTGATGTTAAGCTCGTAGTAAAAGGTAAAGTAAAAGAGGGGAATTATTTAATAATTTCGAATCATTCGTCCTGGCTTGATATTGTAATTCTTGGCAGTATATTTCAAACAACATTCCTATCAAAAATTGAAATTAGTAGATGGCCAGTTTTAGGCAAAATTACAACAGCAGTGGATATGCTTTTTATAGATAGAGGCGCAAAGAATGCTGCAAATAAGGCTGTCCAAGATATTTCACAATACATCCAAAATAATAGAAACGTTACAATTTTTCCTGAGGGAACATCGTCAGGGGGGAAGGGTTTATTAAATTTTAAACCGCGTCTTTTTGCCAGTTGTATTGAAGCAAATTGTCCAGTTCAATGTGTTACAATAAGATATCCCTTTAAGGGTGAGAGTATGCACCCTACTGTTCCATTTGTAAGGAAAAATTCTTTGTTTTTAAATATTTTAAAAGTTTTATATAGAAACGATATCATTGCTGAAGTAAGTATTGTTGATTTTGTAGATACTGAAAATAAGAATAGAAAAGATATATCAAAAGAATGCTATGAAATTGTAAAAAATAATTTAGAACATAATGCTTAGTAACATCTTAGAAACTGCTTTTCATTTAATTTTTACTCTTAACAAAGATTTAATTGAAATTATAAGCCTGTCATTAAAAGTAACGATATCTGCTCTTGTGATATCAGTGATAATAAGTATACCATTTGGTGCTTTTCTTGTTTTATATAGAAATAAATTACAATCTATGGTAATTCTAATTTCAAACACACTCATGGGAATGCCTCCAGTTGTTCTTGGATTAATTATCTACACCCTTGTATCAAAAAGAGGTATTTTTGGTTTTTTAGATATTCTTTATACACCATCAGCTATGATAGTTGCGCAAACATTGTTAATAACGCCAATTGTAGTTTCACTTACCTATGAAGAAATTTATAAAAAATATAAAGATTACTATTTATTTTTAAATTCTTTAAACCTTAGTAACTTTTCTAAACTCAAGACTCTAATATACGAGTGTCGCTATGCACTAATTACTGTTACATTAACTGGTTTTGGGCGTGCCAGTGCTGAAGTTGGAGCCGTAATGATCGTCGGTGGAAATATTAACCATTTTACCAGAGTTATGACAACCGCAATAGCTTTCGAAACTAGTAAGGGAAGTATAGAATTAGCTGTGGCTTTAGGTTTAATTTTAATATTAATATCTTTTATGATAACTTTAATAATAAAATCTTTACGTAAAATAAAATGAAAATTCTTCCAATAAAGATAGAAAACCTTTCTTATACTATAAAAGATAGTGAAATATTAAAAAACATAAATATTTTTTCTGATGAAAAAAAAATTACAATTATTGCTGGGAATAATGGTTCTGGAAAAACAACTTTGCTAAAGTTTATGCACGGACTTATTGAGGATCCATCAAATAGTATTAGTTGGGGAAGTAATTCAATAAGAGAAATTAAAGAGCAACAATCTATGGTTTTTCAGACTCCTATTCTTTTAAACAGAACAACTTTTGAAAACATTTTGTATGTTGCAAAGAAAAAAAAAGTTAATAAAAAACATTCTGTTAATAAAATTATTGAAAAGCTAAATTTAGAGAGTATTTCTAATACTGATGCAAGATATCTATCAGGAGGAGAAAAGCAAAAAGTTGCAATAGCGATGTCAATAATAGGAAATCCAACGATAATTTTTTTAGACGAGCCTACATCTCAACTTGATCCAGTCTATAAAAATGAAATTGAAAGTATAATTTCTGAGCTCTCAAAAGATGGTACAAAAATTTTTATGACATCTCATGATATATCACAAATAAAAAGAATTGGAGAGGAGATAATATTTTTAGATAAAGGTGAAATAATATTTAATGGAAAATTATTAGAATTTCTTGATCAAGATATAAGTAATGTAATCAAAAATTATATAAGCTATGGCTAATTAAAGAGACTTAAGTTTTGATTCGCATGGTTTGCAATATTTTTTTTGAGAAAATCATTTTTGTTAATCTTAGACATTCCAAAACCAACTAAATTTTTAATAAGAGAATTCTCTAATGAATAAAATCTTTCGATTAGCTCGAGCTGCTGCCTAGCTTGTGAATTAATAATTTTTTGTTTTCTCGCGTATTTATCGAAGAACCTATGGTCTCCAAATTTATAGATATCTAGATCAAATGCCTTATATATTTCAATAATATCTGATAGCCCCAAGTTCAAACCCATGCCTGCAAGCGGATGAACTGAATGTGCAGAATCTCCAACAAACACGATATTTTTATGTTTATAGCTATCTGAATTATAACCAAACAAATTAAAGTTTATTACCTCACCAAGAATATCAATTTCTCCGAAGGAACCGTTTGTTATTTGGTTTAAATATTGTGTAAGATTTTCTTTACAATAAATGTTTGAGTCATTGAATTTATTTCTTACGCTTATTACCATTGAAAATTCATTTTCACTGACTGGCAAAAAAGCAATAGGTCCATTTTCAAGAAATATTTGGTATGCTGAATTATTATTTGATTTTTCAGTTTGAATATTAAAAACAAAAGCTTTTGAATCATAGTCTTTTATTAAATTCTTAATACTTATCTGATCTTTTATAAAGGAATTAGTTCCTTCGCAACTGAAGATATAATCACCCGAATAGATATCTGATTCACTTGATTCTATCTCATAATTATTTTCATCTCTTTCTATAATGCTTTTGAGATTCACTTTATCAATTAATTCAATATTTTTATCTGCCATAACTTTTTTATAAAGAACACTTGTAATATCAGAACTCTGCGCGATGAAACCAATCTTTTGTAGGCCAGAATGAAAACTTATATTATTTTTATCTTCAAAGCTTCTGTATAGAATAACCATCTTTTTTATTTCATTTACAGAATTAAATTCATTCCATACTTCTATTTCCTTAAATAAATTTTTTGACTTATTAGATATGGAGTAGATCCTATTTATTGAGTGACTTTTCTTTATATCTTTTTCAAGAATCAAGACTTTCTTATCTCTTTGAGAAAGAGACAGAGCTAAACTCATACCAATTACACCTGCTCCTACTATTACGATATCTTTTTTCATTTATTTTTCATGTCTGAGATTAACTTGTCAGAAAAATTCACACCCAATAAATAGCGGATTACATCTACTCTTAATGTCTTATTAGAATCAATTGCTAAAAGGAATAAGCTAATAAATTTATTTTTTACTATATTTCTTCCGTGAACGAACGTAGATAAAAAATCAGTGAATTTTACTATCCTTTGAACCTCTTTTTTTCTATTATTTTCATAATCTGAAAAAATATGCGAGAAATTTATATTACCTTTGCTAGAGTATTGTTTTATCATTTTAGTTATCTCTAAGCAATCTCGGACTGATAGATTAAAACTTTGTCCTGCTATTGGATGGAGTGTGTGAGCTGCATCTCCTAAAAGACATGTATTTTTATTTGTAAAATTCTCATAAAAATTAAGCTTTAAAGGATACGAGACTAAATTTTTAATATCTATTATTCCCCCACACTTTGAGCCTATAAGATTTTGAAAGTAATCCTTTAGCTCTGATTTACTAAGTTCATTTATATAACCAGATTCTTTGAAGTTCGTTGAGTATATTAATGTCCATGAATTTTTTTTTCTAGGAATTACGCCAAGAATTCCATCATCCGTGAATCTCTCAAAAGCTGTAATAGAATCGTGCAAGTCCGTAAGTACTTCGCAAACGATAGCATTTTGTTTGTAATCTTTTTGTATTTTAGGTTGAAATAAGTCTTTAACAATATTAAGTTGAGAACCACTGGTAAATATCAATGCACGAGATGAAATTGTTTCCTCTTTTTTATTACGTATAAATTTAACATTAATAATATCGTCCTGTATAACACTCGCTACTTCTGATCGACTATAAATACGGATATTTTTTGATAATTTTATACTCTGATATAGCTTATTTAAAAGCCTTTTTAGAGGAATCTGATAGCCCAAACTTTCAATATTTTCGTCCTTAGCACTCACAATGGTATTTCCAAAGACATGTTTTTTTGAGATATGAATATTTTTAATCTCAGTGCAATAGTTTTCTAATTCCCCCCATATACCCATATTTGAGAGAATAATTTTACTAGTATTTGATAAAACAATATGCCTATTATCATCAAAAGTATTATAAAATTCTTCTGGATTCACATCAAAAATTGCAATTTTCATATCAGTTTCTTTTAGAAAATTACAAAATGTTAAACCTGTAAGTCCTGCACCTACAAGAATGATATCTTCATTAACTTTATTCTTCATTTTTATTACAAATTTCCTCTACATGATTCCTTTTTTTTGGCAACTTATTTGTTAAAACCTCATTTCCATTGTCTGTGATTAATATATCATCCTCAATTCTTACACCTATTCCTCTCCATTTTCTTTCAACATTTTTATTGGATTGATTTATATAAACGCCAGGTTCGACTGTTATTATCATTCCAGGTTCAAATAAAATATTTTCATATTCACCAACATCATGAACATCGAGTCCTAGCCAATGACCTGTTTTATGCATATAAAAATCTTTATACAATTCTTTATTTATCACCTCGTTAAGATTTTCTTTCAATATTTTTAATTCAATTAAGCCTTTTGATATGGTTTGCACAGTTATATTATGAAGTTCATCC
>Ga0163111_10001910_pt1 | contig 13091 bp, 3 predicted proteins | sample CRUFie1St18metaG_FD_109645 | JGI IMG/M metagenome (GOLD analysis project Ga0163111, IMG submission 109645) | Marine microbial communities from the Costa Rica Dome - CRUD Field 142mm St18 metaG | ecosystem: Environmental > Aquatic > Marine > Oceanic > Photic zone | place: Costa Rica: the Eastern...
CCGTCTTCTATTTCAAATCGATAGTTGTACGTCATTTCCATACCCGCGGGAACGTCGACTCGTGCGAAAAAACAGACGTGGTGTTCACCACCGGATTTAATGATTTTCGTATACATGTTTGGATCGCACGAGTGATTCGTAAATCGAGCAATGTTGCCCATGTTCGTACAATCGACGACGGTGTGTTCATCCGCGCGCAAAAGGTAGCAATCGGTGCCGTCACGTTCATAACGAGCTTCTCGTAGATCCGCAATGGGGTTTCGAACGAGTTCGCCGCGATAGATGATAACCATTGCACCGGCTTTGATTGGGACTTTTGAAATCAACCCCCAACCGTGGATGGCTGATTTCCCAAACGTTAACCGTTTCTTGACCGTGTTTGTACATTCGATAATGCGCTCCTTTAACGATAAACCGGTACCTTCGAGAGGACCTTTCTCCACGACAGCTCCTGACACACCACCCAACAACTTAGCGGATTGCGATTTTTTATACTTCTCTTGCCACTCTTCAGGAGTATACGATCGACTGGTGACCAGTGCTCGACGCAAACCACCCCGCGTGCCTCTCACGATGTAAGGTTGCAAACCGACGTATTGTCTTTTTCCAGTTTTCGGTGGTGGACCTAAGTTCCTTGCTTTCAACAAATCCGAAGCTTTGGGAGGTTGCACGCCTAAACGCTTATACACGTTTAACTGAATCTCTCGCAATTGCGCTGGCGTTAAACCTTGACCAAACTTTTTCATTCCGTACGTTTGATTTGCGTCCGTTTGTTTGTTCTTTCTTTTCTTCTTCTTCTTGGATAGTCGAACGCCAAATCCTTCCAACCATTTACCTAAAGGCAACAAAACACCGCCCACAACGCAAACACGAATCGAGACACGCCATTTCTTCGAAAATGGCATTCCCGCGTGGTCTTCATACTTTTTAGGGTCGTGGTACACCGGGGGCGCATCGGGCGTCGGCTGACATTTTTCGCACAAACATCGAATAATGGATTTGCGAGTATTGTATTCACCGATAATGTTGCGACAGACGACGGAAACTTCAACCGGAAGTTCTGGGTGCCATGAATCGTCGTCTTCATCCGTCTCTTTCTTCACTAAATCATTCATCTTGGAGTTGTTTTTTAAAAGCTCTTTCCTTTGCTCTCGTTTCAAGCGTTTTTCGGCTTTTGCTTTTTCGTACACGATGTCGTCATCGCCCATAAATTTCGGCTTTTTCAGCTCAATTCGTCGATCGATTTCGTCGTCCGGAAACTCTTGCTCAATTTCACAGTCCGCAAATCTAGGTTCGGGGTTACGCTCACACGTCCACACGTCTGCATCGTCTTTCGCCAACGCTTCCGCGATGGATTGCGGCACTCTTCGCCACTTTCGGCAATCGTCGTTTTCGCATTGTACCCACGCTTCGCACTCGCGGTCTTCATCGTCGCTCTCTTCGTCGTCGTCGTCAAAGATACTTTTAAATTTCGACGGATCTAACGGTTTCGATGGCTTCCGAGGTCCAGGCTTCCTAGCCGTCGCAGCCAATGCGTGCGCACGCTCTTGAGTGTAATCTTCGTCCTTCGACGCAGCGACTTTGGGAATGAAGGAAAGATCCGGCCATTCATCGTGGTGTAATGTCTCATCGGTCTTTCCATCTAACCATTTAATCGCAAACTTTGGATCATTTAGCGACAACATGTCCGTTTTAATAGCTTTTAACCCCTCCTCATCGTCGAATTTTAATCTATGTCTGCATCCGGTTCTCGTCACAACGGCCTCGATGATAGTGGCTTTCACAAATACGGATTCTTTAAACGTCGCCGTAGATGCGTCGATCGCTATGCGTCTGCCTTCCAAATTTCTTGCCTTCTCTTCCATCGTCGTCTTCTTCTCGTCTGTTTTACCAAAATTATCCAAATCAATTTCAATATTCTTCAAAGCGAGTTGTCCAACTGGATAGACGGGCTTTTTTTTCGGCAGAGGCGGTAAGCTCGGATCGCGCTCGAGATTGACGTGTTTTGTCTTTCCTTTCGGGAAAGGTCGTCCAGCTCGAGACAGGACGGTGATTTGCGGATGCCTGTCTAGCCAGGAGCCAAAGGTTTCATACCCGACTCGTTCTGGTCTTGATGGATTGCCACCTTCGGGTAAAATTTTGATGGAGATTCTCCATTTTTTTGCATGTCCCATTCCGCAATGATATTCCCACCTGTTGGATTCCCATAGGGCAGGAGCGTCTTTGCCAAAATCGTTTACAAGATTCACGCACCGCGCGCAATGGCATTTGATGTACGTGTCGGCTGGGCGGAAGGTTCCAATTGTAGATTTGCAGGAAACAGAAATATTTGGCAAGTTCGGGTCGCCAACGTTGTCGGCGGGCAACGGTAAACCACCCGGGAGAACTGGAGGGGCGTTGATATCGTCAGGCTCCGCCTCGGCTCTAGGTTTTGTGACTGCAGCTTTGGCGAGTTTCTCAGCAATCTTTCTTCGCTTTTCTTGGTCGCGTTCCTCTCGACGTTTCTGAATCGCTCGTTGTTCTTCCTCTAACTGCAACTCTCGTTCGTTCTTTTCGCGCTCCTCGATTTCTTTTTGCGCATCGTTGTCCTCGTCACTATCTTCGTCCTCAGAATATCTAGCACGTTCGTCATCAGAGTCGTTGTGAACTAATCGCTTTCTTATTTTTGGTTTGTTGACGTCATCACCGTCGTCGATGTCGGCTTCCGTTCTAGGGTGGCCTTTTGGGATGTACGGGCGCAATTTCGCGCACAAACCATCGCCCTCAGAATCAGACAAGTCTGAATCGCTCTTGTTCATAATTTTCTCCAACTCGCGTTGCTCCCGCTTTTTCCGTTTTTCTTCCTCCGCTTCAAGCACTCGTTTGACTCTTTTTGAGGCTTTCGTTTTGATCCAAGGTCCACTGACGATGACACCGTCGTTTCCATCCTCGCCGTAGCGCATGCCTTCGACACAACCAAACCTTTTCTGACGTTCCTTGTCTACTCGGCAGTGTCGATGGCAATAACTGATTAAGTGCATGGTGTCGTCTTCCGGGTCCTCGTCGGCATCTCCATACTCGTCGCCTTGGTCCATGAACAAACCAGCAGCTCGGGCACACAGTGGATGGTACGCTAAAAAGCAACCCGGATGACAACATTGTACTTTCGTCCCGCATCGCTGTTTGCAAATAGTACACAGCAACTCCCAGCGTTCGCGTTGAATTGCAGCTATGTTGTCGATTGGTTCCATCGTTTCGACGTCCAAAACCGTCGTTTCGGGAATCCACTGACAACACGTCGAGTGTGCCCAAACGCCGTCCACGGTGGTTGGTTTCAAAGCACCTCCTACAACAGGACAAAGGCAACACTTGGGCATTTCAGAGACTACACCACCGGTATGTTCACACGCGCGACACAACCAACCCACTGCTTGGTCTGGAATCTCGTGAACGCCGTAACAACTTTGATGAACGGTAACTTGACATCCTTCGCACGTGATTAATTGATCGAAATCGAAATCGCGCTCGTCGTCGCATACGGCGCATCGATCCACCGTCTGTGCGATGTGAATGGATTTGTACTCCTCGATTTCTTGGTCTTCTTCCACTATTTTCTTGTTATATTTCTTATCTTGATCCGGTTTAACTTTCTCCTTCTTCTCTCGTTCCTTATACTTTCTTGCAGGCGCGCCATCTAGCCATCGACCGACAGGCATGCGTTCCGGAACAACCATCCGTAACGACGCTTTCCATTTTTTCGCTTGTCCCATCCCAGCGTGCTTTTCAAACTCTGTCGCAGTCAAAGAACCTTGCTGGCCTTGACAAGTAGAGCATAAACACACGACGCGATACTCTTGGGTCAAAAAGTCACCTTTGACGCCGTTACACACAACTTGCACTCGCTCTGGGCGTTCGCTGAGATCTTTTGGAACGAGCGACCAATCGACGCGCGATTTTCTCGTGTATTGCGCAAACGGTACGCCAGAAAGACCAATTCTTCGTTCAGATGCGAGCTGGGCTTCTCTCTCGGCCAACATTACTTTTAAGTTAGAATCGCCATCATCCTTTTCCATTTCCTTTGTCGTTTTCGTCTCCTTCTGCGCTTTCTTCTTCGTTGTTCGATTCTTCTTCGTGGGATCGTCCCCTTCTTTACCTTTATCTTCTCCTTCGAAATCTTCGTCTTCGCCCTCTTCTAATTCGTCAAATTCTTCCTCCGCTTTCTTTATATTCGCCGCGATAATCTTTTCTGCGTGTGTTATATTTTGGCGTTGTTGTTGTTGTAGCATCAATTTCTTCTCTTGTTCCTTCGCATCTACCAAAGGGATGGCCTTTGCCAGTTTCGCTTGTAACGTACCATTTTTCTGCATTTTCAGAAGAGCGCTTCGAAATCTCATCGCCGCTTCGCTCGCCTGCACTTCGTATTTCTGTTTTTCCTCTTTTGAAAGTTTCTGCCAGGCCATGCCTTGTAGTCGATACACCTCCGCATGGTTTGCAATTTGCTCCAGATGGTTCTGTGCTTTATACCTTGCGATGAAATCAGCACCAAAAAGTTGCCACGCAGTTTTTGGCCGACTGGGTAACTTTCCAGCTTTCGTCGCGCCCGGCGGGGAGCTTAGTTTGTTCTTCTCCGTTGCAGGCTTCACTGTATTTCCAGCCAGAGGCGGCGAAAACATGCCGAGACTCGTATTCGTCACGGCAGCGCGTGGACCTGTGTCCTGGCCTGCATTATTTTTAGCATCGTTTTGCGCATAGTTCTTATCATTATCTTTGGCATGGACGCCATTTTTTTTCTGGAACATATCTTCATTTATACTAACGTCACCACACATTACGTCATCTTTTACTTTCGCGAGCGCTTTTGGTAGTTTCGGTATTTGCGAGAGTAATTTTTTCCTCTCTATTTCCGCCTCTCGCGCCTGTCTGGCGGCTTTAATTTTCATGGCTTCTTTATCAATCTTTCCAGCCGCACACGTAGGACAATTATACGGAATCTCTTCCTCTTCTCTCCCTTCCTTGAGCGCTTCCGCTTCATTCTTCAAAATCTCCGCCGCGGTCGTGTCGCACGTATCGTGCACCCACATCTCGCACGTGTCGCATTGAATCATTGGCCCACAATTCGCATAGTGCCAGACCTTTCCACAGCATGGACAATATTGTCCTTCCCCGTGCATTTTCGCGCACAGCAAACAAAACTGCTTCGCGTCGAGTTCTTTTCTCACGCAATTCATGCCGCACGAAGCGCATCGGAGTCCATTTTTCATCAACGTCTTTTGCTTCTTAGTCTTGCAGTAGCTCGTGCTCGACGCAGCGGCACTCGTTTTCTTCTTGTGTACGTTAGCATTCGATGTAGACGCGTTCTTCTCACTCTTCTTCCTTTTTCGATTGTTCATCCCATAGTCTTCGTCCTCCGTATCCTCTTCGTCCGTGTCGTCGGCGTCTCTCTCCTCCTCATCTTCATCTTCTTCTTCTAAATGCGACACATCCTCAGCAAAACCTAACCTAGCCGTCCCAAACTGCTTGAACACGGCGTCAATTTCCTTCACCGCGGTTTCAAATGCTCTCGGCCTCATCCGTTTCGGCAACACCTGCTTTTTACAGGTCCGTGCGTTCTCTTCGTCGAACGGTGCTAACTGCTCCTTCACCGCCCAACAATAATCTCGGTCGTGTTTTTTAATCGATGCCGGGCCGTAAAACATAACGCACACGGCATCTGGAACGCACGACGCTCTCACCGCGCTCGGCGCTTCGACCGGGTCGATCAATTTCCCCGGCCAAAACGGTTCTATCGCCCGTAAAGTCGCTTTGCAAAAGACCAAATCGCCGACATGGTAGTGGTTTAAGTCGTTCGGTTGTTTAGGGAAGACTGCCCAGGACGGCGGCGGGTCCACCGCCCAGTCCATCGACGCCTTCTTCTTCCCCGCACCGTCTCAAACAAAGCGTTTCGCGGACGTTTGTCGCTTTTCGCGCGCGCAGAATTAGATATGCGCTTGTGTTGTGCCGTATGAATGACGGCCCAATTTGCCCTCAAATTATACCTCTTTTTTTTTTTTACGAAGGGGTCCAAGAAGGGATTTTTTCACTTTTTTGGGTGAAGAAACGAAGAAAAAAAACAAAACAAAAAGAGATGAAGTCGCTCGCGTTCTACATGTGATGATGCTCTCAAAATACAAGGAGACATACAGCATAAATAGAAATTAAATAACGGGGGGATAAACATACAGTACACTAATGGTTGAAGAGAGCTCTTTCCTCTCTTTCCTCACTCTCTCCCTCGCTCAAACGCGCAAACGCTTCTCGTTTTATTATCGAGAAGAGGGCAAGGATTTGCACATCTTTTGGACGTACTGGACGACGCCGATGCTGTGGTCCATCTCGTCGGTTAAACCGAATTCGACGACGCCGTCTTCCACCGGGACGCAGATTATGGTTTTTAATCCGGCTCTCTCTGCTTGGACTTTTCGCTGGAAGGACCATCCCGGTAACAAGGAAATGTCTTCGTGCCACTCGTAGTTTCCAGAGTGGCAGACGCGCCCTGGCATGCCAAAACCGAGAACGTATCGAGTGAATAACGTTTTCGAGGTGCTGACGAATAAGGATAATCGGTTCGTATCCGCGGCAAAGCGTGGGGAGATGTTCGAATCCGCGGGCATTAAACTCGTTCGTTGTCGATCGAGTTTCCAGAATATCCCGTAGTCGAACCCCTTGGATTCGCAGACGTAGGACATTCGGTCGCGCATCGGAGAATCTACCATCCAGCTACCGCCGGAGAAAGCAGTCTCGCCACCAAACGCGTGTCGATTTTTATGCCTCTCGGAACCTCCCGGTTTCATTTTGCGCAAAGGACTGACTAAAGGTCCGTCGCGATGGAACGCGTCCATCGAATCTTTCAAAATCTCATCTATGCGCTGACAAGAGACTGATTTTCGCAAATAGTTTGCAGAAGACATGGACGCGACGTCTTTCAACGCCGGAAGGTTACCACCCGGACCACTGTTATTATTGCCATTGTTCCCGTGCCCAACCATTTCAGCACTTTCAGATCGCGGGTAGTGGTGCTGTTGAAACGAAGATATTGAGCCGTTTGATCCTAACGTGGCGTATAACGTCATCGCTGAGTGTGGACGTTGTTGTTGCTCGTTGATATCCATCATATCCATATCCTGTTGTCGTTGCAAGTGCTGCTGCTGTTCGTGCTCCTGCTGTTCGCGCTGGTGCTGCTGCGTCATCAACTGTTGCTTTTGATGTTCCTTAATCTGCGAAGAACAGTGCACGGGTGACCTGTCGTCGCTTTCGCTGTTTCGTTTCTCTTCCTTCACTTCTCGATATTTCAACCCCAAGTGATGTTCTTTCTCCGCGATACCGTTCGTATCTTGCGAACCTCCGGAACTTTGGTTCGATAACGTCGCAGACGTCGTGCCTGACATGTCGCCGTACGTGTTGGGAGACGACCCTTTCTCTGATTTCATTTTCACTCGGACGTCCGCTCCGTTGTTTCTTCCATCGTTGCCAGTGCTGGTATTGATACTGCTGTTGTTACCATATTGTACAGAATAGCTCGTGTTGGTATCGCTCATCCTTTTTTGTTTCGTCGTCGAACGAACGCTAATCTACAGTTGTTTCTTTCTCGTTTGGTCTCTCCTTATCTCACCCAGAAATCCGTCCGATTAAACAATAATAATACAAATTTACTTGATCTCCAAGATCTCTCTTCTTTTTCGTATCGATCGAAACGATATCAAGCCCTCAACGACGCGCGCGCTTTCGAGCAGCACGTCGTTCGATCCTCTTCTTCACCGGCGTTGGTCAGCCCCGAGCAGAAGACGATGACACCGAATCGAATTTCCGCACTTTTTATCTTTGGCGGGGAAAAATCAATCCTATATGTATGTATGTATGACAAGAAAGAGCGAGCGCACGAAACCGTCAGTCAAAAAGCATCATCTCGCAAGCGATTTTCCCCGTCGCGCAAAGTCTTCTTTTTCTTCTTTTTGTCTTCGCGTCGAGCGAGCGGACGCGTTTTCCTCTGGTGTACACGCGGTGTCGGTGCGCGCGCGTCCGGTGTATAATAATCCTCTGGACATTTTTTAACATTCCCTTTTTTCCCTCCAGATCACAGTTTAGGGTTTTATATCCAAAACGCCCTCTGGACCTCTAAAAAGCGCTTTCGATCTTAAGTACGCTTTTTCACCCATCCAATGTGGGAAACACACGTGGAAACGAGAAAAAGAGACGGAGAAAGAGGACATCCAACCCCCGCACGCGCGCGCGCGTCGCCGTCGTTGCCGTTTTCGAACGAGGAAAACGCGACGACACTCGATGCCGCGGCTCGTTTTCTTTTTTTTCGTTCGCAAAGGCGCGCTCGCGCGAAAGAGATTACGCCACGCGATTGAAGAGAATGCAACGTAACAACGGTTCGGTCGTTTGCTTATCTGCTTTAAGGTTGGAAAAAAAAAAGAAAACGAGGATGCAAAGCCGCGCGCGCGAGAGGACGCGCGACCCGCGGAGGAGGGAAACGCGAGCGCGAACGCGTACCTCGCACTTTTTTCCACGCGACGGGAACAAACGAAAGAGCGAAATCGCCGCGTCAGAGAAGCTTCGATGATGTGTGCTTCTTCCCTAAAGCGCGGATGATTTCTGACGCTTTTTTCTTGGTTGTCGTTCGTTGTTTCAAAAAAGCAACCTATTTTTCCTCCCACTTTCGAGACACTTCTTGTCACATGAATTTTATCTCAGAAAGTGCGTGCTCGAGACTCCCCAAATAAAGAAGAACACAGAGAGAGCACCCAAAGGTGATGTAAAAGTGGTAATAGTAGTAGTATTCGTGGTTGTATCAATACCTGTATTATTAAACTCGTGTTGTTTTATTAAGTCGTATATAAACGTGTTATTCTCCGTCCAAAATCTCCTTGAGACCTTCGAAGCACGCAATCTCTTTCGCCAAAGCGCCCTCCTTGTCCTCTTCGTAATCGGAGACGAATTTCAACAAGTCCAAGTTGGCTTCTTCGACTAAAGCGTGCGCGTCAGCTTTGACGGAGTCTTCTAATTCAATTTTCGAAACGCGAACGAGGAGTTTACAGAGCAAAGGTAACGCCAAGCCCTCTTTGACGACGTGACCATCGTCGCCGCCGTCGGGTTTGGCAGCTTCCAACGCCTTCACAACGTCGGCAAGTTTGATGGTACCGTCAGCTAGTGGATGGGCTAATAAGCCGGCTAAGATGGAATCAGCTTTGGGAAGGTCGCAAAGAACATCTTCCAAGTCGTTGAAAAGCTCAGCGATGCCGTCTATGACTGCGTCAGCGTATCCGGACCGGGAAAGTTCTCGAGTTAAATCTTCGCTCGCTTCCCATTCCATGCCTCGTCTATCGAAACCAACCGTGCATAACTGTTGGATGAAGATGCCAACCTTAGCATTATTCCATGTGGAGATGGATTTAATCGCTTCGCCGACATCTTTATCGTCCAAGAAGTATTCTAAAGTGCGTTTCCGTTCTTCCTCGTGGCCGGTTTCATCGTCAAATTCAGACTCCATGTCGCTTCTCGGAGTTTCAGGACGACTGGAATCCTCTTTCAAGTCGCTACCTTTACCGGTGCTGAGTTTTGGCGTGTTCGATCGCGATGGTGGGTTGGAACGACTTTCAACAACTTTAAATTCACCATCTCCGCCATCACCGCCACCACTATTGCTTCCGCCACCGACGCCGCCAGAACCACCCCCAGAACCGCCACCTAAAATGGAAGAGCCTCTCGGTTTTTGCACGATGCGAGGTCGTTCCATCGGTTTACTGCTGTTATTTCTGCTGCTACTACTTCTAGAATCACCATCTCTACCACTACCGCGTCGATCACCACCACCATCTAATCTACTTGTTGACGAGCGCGAGTCGGACCGACGGTGACCTGGTCCACCTGGACCGCCACGATCTCTGCCCGAACTACCACCGCGTCGGTCGCCACCTCTAGCTTGCTCCATGGCTTGACGTTGCGCATCGCGGTGGATTTCATCGATCTTCTTCGGACCCTCCGCCTGTCGGCGTACTTTCCAGCCTTTCTGTCGCAATTCAATGACGTCTTGTAACATGAATCGGTGTCTCGAACTCAAGTGCGGCGCTTTCGTTAATGTTTCGATTCTTCGGAAATATGCGTTTAAGTACGCCTCGGCTTTCGGGTGGTCAATCATCGCGCCAACAGTAGTTAAGAGTTTCGACAACGCTTCGACATCTTCCTCGTCTGGCTCGCTCGGACCTTCGTCATCGTCTTCGCCAGTGGCTGTGGCGGCCTCTTTTCCAGCTTCACCTTCCTTGAGAAGCTTTTGGATGCACGTGTGCATGATACGCTCCGTGAGCATGGACTTCTTGAACAACTCACCGATGAATCGAATGTTCCCTAACATCCGTCGTCGAGATTTCAGCAAATCTTCCTCTAATCGGTTCATTTCGCGTCTTCGATCCAACTCGAGTTCTTCGAGAGTTTTCACTTTCGGCGTCGGAGCGATTTCGCCTTCTTCCAAGTCTTCCGGTTTCACGTCCGCGCTCCCGTCTTTACTCGCTTCCTCCTTCGCAATCCTTTCGGCATCTTCTTTTGTTAGTGGTGTTTTACAAGCCTTTTTGTGCTTTTCTACGAGTTTGTAGTTTGCTTTGATTTGCGCGTCGCCGGACTCAAAGGCCTCTTGACACTTATTCAACAAGACGCGTTTGAATGTGATTTGGTTTTGGCCCTCCGGCGCCGCAGTGTCTATGAATTGGACGTTATCTTTTATAAACCTTTCGGAAAGTTTCGCGCACATGTCTGCGTATATCGCCGAAAAAATCGGTTCCGTTAACGCTTTATCGAACATTTGACCAATCAAACCGATCAAGGTCTTCGGCTCGGTGATGCCGACGTCGATAACTTTCTCCAACAACTTCCCAAAGTTCTCCGGAGTGAGTTTATTGAGTAAACTCTTAAACTCTCTTTGCTTCTTCTCTTCTTCGTCTTGAACTTTACCGATGACATAGACATTCTCCGTCTTGTGCAACTCCGGTAAGACGACACCCGGCGGTGGACCTCGGTATTGGTTGTTGTTTCCGTACCCACCGTCTCGACGGTTGCCTCCGCGACGGTTGCTGTGGTCGTCCGGTAAACTGCGATGCTCCCATTGACCGTCGCCACCTCCCCTAGCTCCTTTGTCCCAGTTCGGTTGACCACCACCTCCACCTCCGCCACGAGAACCACCCCTACTCCCTCGCGATTGGTTTCTTTGTTGCGACTGTACGCCCGGCGGCGCAATAAATCCAGGCACAGGCCAGAATTCCACGTCTGATGGAACTTCAAATCCTTTCAAAAACTTCGTTGTACTGTATGGAGAATCCATCAACGAACGCAAAAACTCTTCGGTATACTTTCCATCTTTCGGTTTCTCCGCCAATGTCGGTTCAGGAAGGGTGGATTGTGCCGCCGAGGCGCGCGCTTCCACGACTGCAGCGACTGCTTCTCCAGTAGACGCCAACGATTTCTTCGGTTCATCTTTCGGAATTGGCGGCGGCGGTGAGGCTTGCACTGGCATCGGGGAAGACGTCGGTTTCGGTGGTTCCGTCGCTACCGCCTTTGAAGAGGGCGGCGGCGCGGACGGAGGTTGAACCAGATTTTGCGAAGACGCTGCAGTCGATTGAGGAACGTCTGAAATCGTCGTTTTTCGCGCGGTTTCTGCGGCTAACTTCACAACATCTGCCGCGGATACTTTTGCCGGTTGGTTCTGTGCCGGTGGTTTTTGTGGTGACGACGCCGTGTCTGTAGAAGACTCGGGTGCTTTCTGCGGCGCAGCGGTGACCGGAGGCGGTGTCGGTTTCTTAGCCGCCAAATTTGCAAAACTTGGACGCGCAGGAGGTTGTGCAGAAGATGGTACCGACGGTGGCATTGCCTGTTGCGGACTTTGTGGCACCGCTGGCGCTTGCTGTTGCGACGCAGCTGCCGCAACGACTTGCGCCGCAGACTTGTTCTGTTGTTGTTGTTGTTGTTGTTGTTGTTCTTGCTGCTGTTGCTGTTGTTGTTTCCGTGCCGCTTCCAATAACTTCTCCTTCTCTTCCGCTGCTTTCTTATCCGCCTCTTCTTTCCTCTTCTTCGCCTCGGCTTCGGCTTTGATCACTTCCTCGGACTTTTCAATTTTCACCTCGGCTTTCGTGTTTGGATTGAAAATCTTTATCGGTTTGCGTTCTCTCGCTGGCGTCGCTACACTCGGAGACGGGGATGCACTACTTCCTCCACCAATTGATGGGCCTCCTGGGGTTCCACCGCCGCCCCCAGGCACACCTCCACCGCCACCCGGGGGCGGCCCGACTCGCATGCCTTGTTGTTGCAACATCTGCGCCTGCGCCGCCATCGCCATCTGCGCTTGCATGTAGTTCGGGTGCATCCCTTGAGGCATGCCTCTCCCGGCACCACCGGGACCTCCCGGATACGATCCCATCGGAATGCTTTGTGGTCCATACGGCACAAACATCGGCGGACCTTGTTGCCCGGGCACGCCTCCTTGGCCTCGACCGCCCATACCTCTTCCCATCATAAAGTTTGGGTTAAAATTACCAGGGCCTCGTCCACCCATAGTGTTTGGCCCACCGCCAGGACCTCGCGGAGTGTGCTGCTGTTGTTGTCCATCTTGCGACGACCTTTGTTGCGGCGGGGCGTGTTGTCCACCAGCGCCTTTTGGAGCTCCACCTCCTTGCGCCGGTGTTGTTGTTGTTGTTGTTGTTGTTGTTGTCGTTGTCGTAGCATTCGTCGTCGCGTTTCCCGATCGGGGCGGCGGTGGTCCATTGCTCCCACTTTGCGTCGCATCTTTTCGCGGCGTCGGCACCGGCGAGGACATGACGTTTCTCCTCGGCTCGATCGACGCTCAAAAAGGCCCCAGGCGACGCGAAAGAAAAGGACAAAAAGGCACGCGCTTCTTTTCCGTACGCCTTCGGAGGCAAAAGAGAAGGTCTTTTGAAACTTCCAAAGAATGATTTTGGGTTTTTCCCAGACAAAACTCAAGAGCCGATGATGATGATGATGATGATGATGAAACCAATCGAATCCGATTCAAGTCGTCTCCTCTCTTCTTCCCTCGAAACGCTTTGGCTTTTTTTGTCGGTCCTCGAAAG
>Ga0163111_10001911_pt1 | contig 13090 bp, 10 predicted proteins | sample CRUFie1St18metaG_FD_109645 | JGI IMG/M metagenome (GOLD analysis project Ga0163111, IMG submission 109645) | Marine microbial communities from the Costa Rica Dome - CRUD Field 142mm St18 metaG | ecosystem: Environmental > Aquatic > Marine > Oceanic > Photic zone | place: Costa Rica: the Eastern...
CCTAGGGGCAAGCATTCCCTCGGTGTTGGTATATTAAATCGTTTGAATTTAATCTTTGAGGGTTCGCTTGGATATTTTGGTGTTGGACTTATCGATGGCCCAAATGTCAGGATAAATGGACGCGTTGGATGGTCATGCGGTGAAAATATGATGTCAGGTACCGTTGTAGTTGAAAAAAATGCCGGTTCAACTTTTGGAGCAGCAATAAGAGGCGGTGATTTAGTGTGCAAAGGAAGTGTGGGTTCCAGGACAGGAATCGACATGAAAGGTGGTAGTATAATAGTTGGTGGTGATACAGGCGCATTATCAGGTTTTATGATGCAACGTGGAAGAATGGTAGTTTGTGGTAATGCTGGCAAAAATTTAGGTGATAGTATGTATGATGGTACTATTTATGTTGGTGGAGAAATTCAGTCATTAGGAGTGGATGCTGTTGAAGAAACTTTGAGTGATTTAGATCGTGCATGGCTTACAAGAAAACTTACGCAATACGGATTAATGCCAGATAAGGGCGTTGATCATTTTACCAAAATAGTAGCCGGAAAAATGCTGTGGAACTATGATAATCTAGAACCCACTGAGAAAAAATTAATATTATAAATAAGGAGATCGCTTATGGCCGATGGAAATATGCCAAAAAAGAAACCATTGGATCGAGATCCATATAGGTTAGGAAATTCATTTATTTTCCCCCCCCATGTAATGGATGATATTCATATTAAATCTGAGCTTGGACGCTACAGGATGCGTGGCTTTTCGTTATTCAAAAAGATCCCTCATTGGGATGATCTTACATTCATGCCTGGTACCCTTACTAGATTTGTAATTGAAGGTTATCGGGAGAAATGTGAAACAAAAACGATAATTGGCCCTAGAGCTAAGAATCCTCTAGTTCTCGATATTCCAGTGTATGTCACCGGTATGAGTTTTGGTGCTTTATCATATGAGGCCAAAACAGCTTTAGCTCGTGGAGCTACGATGGCAGGTACTGCCACATGCTCAGGTGAAGGGGGCATGATACCTGATGAGAGAAGATATAGTTCTAAATGGTTTTACCAATGTATTCAATCTAGATACGGTTTCAACCCAAATCATTTGGTCTTAGCTGATGGAGTAGAGTTTTTCATAGGTCAAGGTTGTAAAGTTGGATTAGGCGGTCATTTAATGGGACAAAAAGTAACTGATCAAGTTGCAGAGATGCGTTCTTTGCCTGCAGGTATAGATCAACGTAGTCCAGCTAGACATCCAGACTGGTTGGGACCTGATGATTTGTCTTTGAAAATTCGTGAAATTCGTGAAGCAACAGATTGGCAAATACCGATACAACTTAAATTAGGGGCTGCTAGAGTTTATGATGACGTGAGAATGGCTGTTAAATGCGATCCTGACAGTATTTATATTGATGGTATGGAAGGAGGAACTGGTGCGGGGCCTCACTTGGCTACCGAAGATACTGGAGTACCTGGTATGGCAGCAATTAGGCAAGCACGAAAAGCGATAGATGACCTTGGCAAAAGAGGTGAAATAAGTCTTGTTTATGCTGGAGGAATTCGAAATGGTGCTGACGTCGCTAAAGCTATTGCTTTGGGAGCTGATGCTATTGCCCTTGGCCATTCTGTAATGATGGCTCTGAATTGTAATAAAGACATTCCTGAAGCTAATTATCCTGAGGAAATTGGTGCTGAGCCTGGTTATTGTTACAATTGTCATACTGGTCGCTGTCCAGTGGGCGTAGCAACACAAGATCCTGAGTTAAGAAAAAGACTGGATCCCGATGAGGCAGCTGAACGAGTCTATAATTTTTTGCACACTCTAACAATCGAAGCACAATTATTCGCTAGAGCATGCGGTAAAACCCATCTCCATAGTCTGGAACCTGAAGACTTAGCTGCATTAACCATGGAAGCATCTGCAATGGCAGCAGTACCATTGGCAGGAACAAATCATACAGTTGGTGTTGAGGATTATCATCATCTTTAAGTAACAATATCCAACAGTGGGTTATTCCCATTAGTAAGGAAAGGAGATTTTAATGGCTGGAACACAATATCGAGGGTCAGAAATAAAAGACGTTAACCAGTTTATGGACGATGCTAAAGGGTTAGAGTCGCAGCGGGAGCAAGAAATAGGTCAACATATCGGATATCGTTATGATGTTAACCTTGTACCAGATTATAAACATATAACACCATATTTATCTAAATATATGGAAATAATGGGTTGGGATGATTTAAACTGGCTAGAAGATGTCCATATGGGATATGAAGAAGGAAATGCGGCCGTTTTTGATCGTAATATCAATGGTTGGGTAAGAGTACCATCCGATTGGGAACTTCCAGACAATCAGCAGGATCGCGATATGATGGCAAGGGAATTTTTGCTTAAATTTCAAATGTCAGACCGCCATCCATTATCCACCTTAAGAAAAGCATATATGAAGTTCTAATATGTATAAAACTCTGAAAATAGCATGTATTCAATCACAACCAAATAGTAGTATTGATTATGCATTATCAGAAGCCTTAGATTTTGCTAAAAATGCGGTCTCCAATGGTGTGGAGTTTTTATTTTTTCCTGAATACTGCGGTGGAATTTTGTCAAAGAATGGTAAGTTAAAGCCTCCCGCGATGCCGGAAAAGACCCATACATTTCTACTTGGTATGCAGAGTTTTGCAAAGCAAAATAAGGTCTGGATAATGATTGGATCAATAGCCGTTACTGCTCAAAACGGTAAAATATTTAACCGTGGATTTGTATTAGACAGTTCAGGAAAAATAATCTCACGCTATGATAAAATCCATATGTTTGATATTCAACTTTCTCCCAATCAAGTTATTCGGGAAAGCACGTTTGTTTCACCTGGTAATGAGGCAGCTATTCTGAAAACACCTTTTGGCTTGATAGGTCATTCTATTTGTTATGACTTAAGATTTCCAGAGCTTTACAGGAAAATTGCGCAAGCTGGAGCAGAGATAATTTGTGTACCCTCAGCTTTTACAAAAAAAACAGGGGAAGCGCATTGGCATATTCTTAATAGAGCACGTGCAATTGAAAATGGTGTGTTCATTGTTTCACCCTGTTCAGTTGGTAAAATTCCTGGTGGTGGTGAAGCATATGGCCATTCTTTAATTGTAAATCCTTGGGGCCAAATAATTGTAGATGGAGGAGATGAGCCAGGAATAGTGTATGCTGAACTTAATATGACTGAAGTGGTAGAGGCTAGAACTAAAATTCCTAGCTTGAATCATGATAGATCTTTTAAGGTGGCTATAAATAATAACAATTATAGGATTGTAGCGTGAGTTCCCTTGCAAAAATTCTTGGTTCTTCAATTGATAATCATCCAAGGCGTGATTTATTTTTAAAATGGCAATGCCATATTCGTCAAATATCAATTAGACAAATGGATGGCATGCCGGATGATGCTATGATGCCGACTTTGAGATTTAAACATCTCGCTGAACCTATGGGTCAAATTATAACTTTGATTAACAAAACAAAAAATTATTCTGTAGTTCCTGAAATGCGGCATATGGCAAAGAAAACGAACGATGTGTCGCAAATAAGACAAGAGGCATTGAAGTTTTTTGCAGAAGCTTACTATCAAAAACCAGCAACATTTAGTGATATTTTAACTGCAACATTTGTACCTAATTCTTTAGGTGCCAAAAAAATTTACAAAAAAAATCAGTGTATTTTGCACTTTTCAGCTTATGCTCAAGAGTTTGATTTGCAGTGTAAAGTTTGGCGGTTTGAAAAACATCATCACTTGTATCAATCAACTTGGTGGCACAATAAATTATTTAATTCTTCCTTGCACCCTGACACTGAGGTTTTAGGCTTTGAGGTGGATTGGGAGTCATCTACCGCTGCCCCTGATATTCATAAGGGATCAACTTAATAGGAATTAGAGGATTAATATGAAAAAAAGAGTTGCAATAATTGGGGCGGGCCCCTCAGGTTTAGCACAGCTTCGGGCATTTCAATCTGCTGAAGAAAAAGGACAACAAATCCCAGAAGTTGTATGTTATGAAAAACAATCTGATTGGGGTGGTTTGTGGAACTACACATGGAGAACTGGGACAGATGTGGCAGGTGACCCTTGCCATGGTTCAATGTATCGATATTTGTGGTCTAACGGGCCAAAAGAAGGCTTGGAGTTTTCTGATTATACTTTTGATGAACATTTTGGTAAGCCTATCGCTAGTTTCCCCCCACGGGCTGTCCTTTTTGATTACATAAAAGGTCGTGTAGAAAAAGCCGGTGTTAGGGATCTAATTAAATTTAATTCTAATGTTCGTGATGTCAGGTTTGATAAGAACAAGCAACAATTTGAGTTAACAGTTAGAAATCATACAACTGACACTGAGTTAGTTGAAAGTTTTGATAATGTCATTGTGGCTTCAGGGCATTTTTCGACACCTAATGTTCCATATTATGAAGGATTTGAGAGCTTTGGAGGACGAATTTTACATGCTCATGATTTTAGAGATGCTTTAGAGTTCAAGGGCAAAGATATCTTAATCTTGGGCACAAGTTATTCAGCTGAGGATATTGGTTCACAATGTTGGAAATATGGCTGTAAATCGGTGACGGTAGCTCATAGAACAGCGCCTATGGGTTATGATTGGCCCGATAATTGGCAGGAAGTCCCTGCACTAAAAAAAGTTGATGATAAGCAAGCGACTTTTATTGATGGATCTTCCAAATCAATTGATATCATAATTCTATGCACGGGGTACAAGCATCATTTTCCATTTCTTCCTGATGAATTGCGACTGAAAACTGAAAATAGGTTAGCAACAGCTGATCTATATAAGGGAGTAGTATGGAACGGGAATCCAGACCTGTTTTATTTAGGTATGCAAGATCAATGGTATACTTTTAATATGTTTGATGCTCAGGCATGGTATGTAAGAGATATCATAATGGGTCGGATAAAATTACCGTCTTTAGAATTGATGAAGCAAGATGTTATTGACAGAATAGCTGCAGAAGACGCCTTGGAAGATGATTATGCCTGTATTGAGTACCAGGGAAACTACACTGCTGAGTTAATTTCTGAGACTGATTACCCACCTTTTGATATCAAGGCTGCTGATCAAGCTTTTTATGAATGGAAAAAAAACAAAAAGAAAGGGATTATGGACTTCAGAGATAGAGGTCATACAAGCCCAATGACAAAAACAACAGCGCCTGCTCACCATACAAAATGGGTAGATGCGCTTGATGATTCACTTGAAAGCTACTTGCAGACAAGTTGAATGGAGAGTGTTTTAAACACTCTTGGGGAGAGTGGCAAATGCCACAAATTAGTACCGAAATAGATGTCACTAGACATCGCAATAGGGAGAAGAAAATGCGAAAAATATTTGCTACCGTAGCGGCAGCTACATTATTAAGTCCAGCTTCGCTATTTGCTGGAGACTCAAGTGATCCAATTGTTATTCCAATTCATAATTGGTCATCACAAATTGTTATGTCAAATGTTGTTGGTCAAATTTTTGAAAGTATGGGCAATAATGTTGAATATGTAACTACCGATAGCCAAGCAGTATACGAGTCAGTTCGAATGGGTGATGTAACATTAGAACTTGAAGTTTGGGAAGGCGCTTTTGGTGCATCTTTCCGGGCAGCGCTTGAAAAAGGTGGTTTACATGACGCTGGAGATCATGATGCAGTGACCCGTGAAGATTGGTGGTATCCAATGTGGACAAAAGATGCTTGCCCAGGACTGCCAAGTTGGGAAGCTTTAAATGATTGTGCTGAACTTTTTGCAACTGCAGAAACTGGCTCGAAGGGACGCTATCTAGACGGACCTGTTGACTGGTTAAAGCATGGTCAAGAACGTGCAGAAGCTCTTGGAATGAACTTTACAGTTATAAATGCTGGTTCTGCTGCTGCTCTTTGGGCTGAAATCGGTGCCGCAGAAAAAGATAAAAAACCAGTAGTTGTATTTAATTGGACGCCAAATTTTGCGGAAGCTGTATGGCCTGGTGAGTTTGTAGAGTTCCCAGCATGGGAAGATGGATGTGATACTGATCCAACAAAAGGTCCTAACAAGACAGCATTATACGATTGTGGCAACCCTGCAACGGGTTATTTAAAGAAAGCTGCATGGGATGGAATGAAAGAAAAATGGCCATCTGCTTATGCAACCTTGACTAAAATATCATTTACAAACCCACAAATCGCAGAAATGGCAAAAATGGTTGATATCGATGAGATGGAGCCAGAAGATGCTGCTGCTGCTTGGCTAGACGCTAATAAAGACGTTTGGCATGGGTGGACTCATTAAGTAAAAGGTCTTTAATAAAAAGCTCCGCCCATTATATGGGCGGAGTGAATTATTTTGAGGAAAATTATGACAAAAGAGGTCCCAGTAATTTCTTGTAAAGGTGTATGGAAATTATTTGGTAATAAACCTGAAGAATATCTTGCTAGCATGCCGAAAGGGCATACTTATGAGGAGATTAGTTCTGATGGTTACATAGCTGGTGTTAAAGATGTTAGCATTGAAGTTAACCGTGGTGAAATGTTGGTTATCATGGGCTTGTCTGGATCAGGAAAATCAACCTTGGTAAGATGTTTCTCCAGATTGCATGAAATTACGGGTGGTACTGTCGAAGTAGAAGGGCAAAACATACAAAGATTAAGTGAAAAAGAATTAATTGATTTACGTCGTAACAAGATGGGAATGGTTTTTCAGTCATTTGGCTTGTTACCACATAGGACAATATTGGAGAATGTGGCATTTCCATTAGAGATGAGAGGGCAAGATAAACATACAAGGCGTAAGAGAGCTTTAGAAGTAATAAAATTAGTTGGGCTTGAAGGTAGAGAAGAGTATTTTCCCCGTGAGTTATCTGGCGGACAACAGCAAAGAGTTGGAATTGCTCGTTCCTTGGCAATTGAACCAGATATTTGGTTTTTGGATGAGCCATTCAGTGCTTTAGATCCATTAATCCGTCGTGAAATGCAGGATGAATTTTTAAGACTACAGGATCTATTAAGTAAAACTATTGTATTTATTACACATGATTTTGATGAGGCTTTGAGGCTAGCTGATCGTATTGCTATTATGAAGGATGGAGCTATCGAGCAATGTGATACGCCGGATAAAATAGTTTTAAATCCAGCAACTGACTACGTAGCAAAATTTACCCACGAGGTAGAAAAAGCCATTGTTGTTAAGGCAAAGGCGTTAGTTAGGGAGATAAAAGACTTTGAGCCTATTGGGAATGCTGTCTCAGCTAATGCTACAATTAAAGATCTAGCAAGAATCTTGATTAATGATGAAAGAGAAATTATTCCTGTCTCAGATACCTCCAATGCCAAAGATGAATTGATCGGGGGTATGTTTCGTAAAGAAGCTTTAGATGTGCTTCTAGGATCAGAGTGATGGAAACAATATCTTTCAAAAATAACAGATTTATTTTTGGAAATAACAATACTTTTACTATAAATGCAATTTTAACTTTGGCTTTATGTATTGTTATAACTCGACCAATTCTGCCAGATTTTTTAATAAGAATTCCAGACTGGGCGATTTTATCTTGGGATGTATGGTTAAGTAATTTTTTTAATTTTATTAAAGATGATTTGGGATTATTATATTTTACTCGTACTTTAACAGCTGGTCTGGAGTGGTTGTTAGATATTACTGGTAATCTGTTGTTTGGTAAAAGACGTTGGCCTCATTTGGGTCCTATACCTTGGACAGCAATTGCGGGTGTTGCTGCTATAATCGGTTATTGGTTAGGTGGTTGGCGAATGGCATTGCTTGCTGGAGGGACCTTTGTTTGGACTGCTTTAATTGGACAATGGAAATTAGCAATGCAAACATTGTCTGTTTTAACAGTTGCAGCGCCTATGGCAGCATTTATCGGTTTGTCACTGGGTATTTTAGCATGGAAGTATTCTTGGTTTGATAAGGCCTTGAGGCCAATTTTAAGTGTATTGCAGACTTTACCCTTTTTTACTTATTTGTTGCCAGCTGTAATCTTTTTTAAAGTAGGTCCTACAGCTGGAGCAGTAGCTACTATAGTTTATGCCATACCCCCAATGATTTTAATGACTACACTGGGTTTGAAAAAAGTTTCACCTGAAGTGGTAGAGGCTGGGAAGATGAGCGGAGCCTCTAAATGGCAAATGCTTCGTTATGTTTATATACCAGCAGCTAGGACAGAGATTTTAGTTGGAGTAAATCAAGTAATAATGCTCTGTCTTGCCATGGTGGTATTGACGGCATTTATTGGGATGCCTGGTCTTGGAGCTAAGTTGTTATTGATGATGAATTCATTTAAGCTTGGCCGAAGTTTTGAGATAGGTGTTACGATAGTTTTGTTGGCTGTAATGCTTGATAGGTGCACAAAGGCTTGGGTAATAAAGCAACCTGAGCACTACGAGAAAAACACACCGCTCTGGAAACAGAATGGATTTTTATTATGTGGAATTGGGGTCTTTATATTTTTTATTATAGTCGCACAGTTTGTTCAGGTTGCAGATCATATTTCTAGAAAGCAAGATTTTTCTATGGGTAAGGAAATAGATGTTCTAATAAAAGGTTTTCTTGATCTTGATCCGGTACAAGCGACTACTAACTGGCTGAGATGGTTTTTAAATGTCTGGGTTCTTATCCCATTCAGGAATTTTCTTTTATGGATTCCAACTACTGCATTTATTCTTTTTATTTCAGCTTTTTCATTATGGTTGGGCGGAAAGAGGCCAGCGATATATTCCTTTATCTTTTTTTCTATTGTTGCTTTAACTGGTTGGTGGGATCGTGCTGTGATAACACTTTATGCAGTGCTTTCCGCAGTAATTTTGTCAACTTTGATAGGTATCCCTTTGGGAATTTTTGCTTCTAGAAGTGATAATTGGTCAAAGCGAATTTTGTTAGTGTGTGATACTGCTCAAACATTTCCCAGTTTTATATATTTGATACCAGCAATTATGTTGTTTGGCGTGAATGATGTGGCTGTAGTATTTTCAATTTTGATTTTTGCTACTGTTCCACTTACAAGGTACACAATAGAAGGTCTAAGAGCGGTACCTAAAGAAATGATTGAAGCTGCTGATATGGCTGGAGCAACTAGACGACAGAAATTGTTAAATGTAGAGTTGCCTTTAGCTTTGCCCACAATGGCTATCGGATTTAATCAAGCTATAATGTTTGCATTTTTTATGGTTATCATAGCTGCTTTTATTGGCACTCAAGATTTAGGGCAGGAATTGCAGAGAACTTTAGCCGGTACAGACCTAGGTAAAAACTTCGTATTAGGTATTTGCGTTTCATTGATGGCTTTGACGTTTGATTTAACAATAATGAATTGGGCTGAAAAGAGAAAGAGAGCATTGGGTTTATGAATAAGTTGAACGATTTAAGAAAAGTGACAAATTTAAAGACATTAACTTGGGAGTCACTAGAAACCTCTACCGACTGGCAACCTGAAGATAATGTTTGGTGGTATAATTTGAGTTTTGATCAAAAAACTGGTCAAGGATCATATTTATATAAAATGGGAGCAGGAGCGCGATCTAATCCTCATGAACATTTAGGTCCTGAAGAGTTTTTTGTTCTTGAAGGCGATTTAATTGATAGCGATGGCTATGAATATAAAAAGGGAGATTTTGTTTCTTTGGCTGGTGGATCTAAGCATAATAGTTTTTCCCCTTCCGGGTGTGTTTTAGTTGTGACTCATCGAGGAGTAGTAGTAAGTTTGGAAAAAAGTGATTTATAATGGAAGTCAAAGCTCGTTTTGAACAACCGACCAAGGCAGGAAAAACCATCCTTCCTGGGCTCCCAATATTACCACACGGGGTAGAACGCCACGTGGTTCCCGGTGGAGGTAGTCGTGGTATTAGAATAGATGTGGGTGATGAAATAACAGTTGTTGATGAACAGGGACTACAACCTGCAGAAATGGTCTTTTTTGCGCCAAATGGTTTATCAGATGCAGGAATGATAGGCGCTAAAGGATCCGGTCGTGCAGATTATTTGATAAATTTGCTAAATTCAGGTGATCTATCAGGGAAAAAGGTATTAAAAGCATTAAAGGCATCTGGTTTTGATATTAATACTGGGGATGCAATACGAATTTTTACAGAGGGTTCAAGATCTGGAGAAAACGTTGATTTTTCCGCTTCATCGGACGGTCTCTTAATTATTGCGGCACCAGGTGATAGAATGTTACCCGAGGCACAAAATGTACCAACTGATCTGATTGTTTATGTGCGGCGATCAACACCGAGTGAAGGTAAAGGTGGGATAGCGCCACCAGATCCACTAGCTGATCCAATTGTCGATTTAAATATACAGCCGGGAAGTGCCACAGCATATGAAGTAAAAAAAGGCGAGTTTATTCAAGTTTTAGATGTACAAGGTAGGGAATGTTCAGATTTTCAAGCCTTTAGTTTACGTGCATTAGATAAAGGTTTGGAAAGAGATATTGATCCGACAACGACAAGAAGCTTAATGGGTTCTTTATACCCAAAACCAGGTATTTTTTCAAAATACTGGACCTCTGATCAAGAAGCATTGATCGAAATTGTGCAAGATACCTGTGGGCGACATGATACATTTGGGTTGGCTTGTACAGCAAGATATTATGAGGATCTGGGTTATCCGGGTCATATTAATTGTTCAGATAACATGAATATTGACCTTGCTAAATTTAATATAAAGCCTAGAGGGGGTTGGCCAGCTATTAATTTTTTCTTTAACACGATGTTAGATGAAACTAATGCAATAGGTATGGATGAACCGTGGTCCAGACCAGGTGATTATGTGATGCTAAGAGCCCTGACCGATTTAGTTTGTATATCGACAGCATGTCCTTGTGATGTTGATCCAGCTAATGGATGGAACCCGACTGATATACAAGTCCGAACTTATAATTCTAACGAAAATTTTGAACGCTCAATTGGTTGGCGTAAAACTCCGGAGGCTGATGTGGAAGATACTAAGAAAACTGCATTTCATGACTGCTTTGCCCGTCATACACGAGATTTTGTGGAATATAATGGGTATTGGTTGCCAAACAAGATGACAAACTTTGGGGCAATAGCAGAATATTGGGGATGTAGAGAAAAAGCAGCAATAATGGATTTGTCTCCTCTTCGTAAATACGAAGTTACTGGTCCAGATGCTGAAGAATTGATGCAGCTTTGCGTAACAAGGAACATGAAGAAATTATCTGTTGGAGGGGTTGTTTATACAGCCATTTGTTATGAGCATGGCGGAATGATTGATGATGGAACGGTTTTTAGACTCGGTGAAACAAACTTTCGTTGGGTTGGGGGAAATGATGACAGTGGTTTATGGATGAGAAAAGTTGCTGAGAAGCATGGATTAAATGCTTGGGTTCGAAGTTCAACAGATCATCATCAAAATGTTGCGGTGCAAGGTCCAAAATCTGTCAATATATTAGCAGAGGTTATTTGGACGCCCCCAACACAAGCTACTGTTGAAGAATTGGAATGGTTTCGTTTTACGGTAGGTCGCTTGGGAGATTTTCACGGCCCAAGTGTAGTTGTTAGTCGAACGGGTTATTCTGGAGAAAGAGGCTATGAAGTATTTTGCCATCCAAAGGATGCGTTGGAAGTGTTTGATGCAATTTGGGCAGTAGGTGAAAAATATAATATGGTTCCTTTGGGTTTAGAGGCACTTGATATGCTAAGAATAGAGAGTGGATTAATATTTGCAGGCTCCGAATTTAGCGACCAAACTGATCCATTTGAAGCTGGAATTGGATTTACTGTACCACTTAAAACTCAAGCAGATGATTTTATTGGTAGAAGTGCGATTGAAAAGCGAAAAGAGAACCCTCAAAAGAAATTGGTTGGTCTTGATTTGATTGGAGGGGAAGTGCCATCTAATGGGGATTGTATTCGTATAGGAAAGGCCCAAGTGGGAGAAATTACATCATCTATAAAATCTCCAGTTCTTGGAAAGGTTATAGCATTAGCAAGAGTAGATGTTACGCATTCAGAGCTAGGTACCGAAGTAGAAATTGGTCAATTGGATGGATTACAAAAAAGACTTAAAGCAAAGATTGTAAAATTTCCACACTTTGATCCCACCAAGGAACGAGTTAAAGGAAATTATTCTTAAGGGAATGTGATATGGAGCTGTTGGGAAACTGGTCTTATCCAACTAAAATTTTGTTTGGAGCTGGGCGAATAAAAGAACTTTCAGATTTGGTTAAAAATTTTGGTTTATTGAATCCTCTTTTTGTAACAGATAAAAGTTTAGTTAATCAGAGTATTGCAAAAAATACGGTAAATAATTTAATATCAAATGGATATTCAGGATTAGTATTTAGCGATGTTGACCCTAACCCAAATGAAATCAATCTGAATGATGGATTAAAGGTATTTAAGAGTGGAAATCATGATAGTGTGATAGCTTTTGGTGGTGGCTCTGCCTTAGATTTAGGAAAAATGATCGCATTTATGTGTGGGCAAGATCTAGAGATTTGGGATTTTGAAGATATTGATAATTGGTGGATGAAAGCAGATGCAGCAGCCATCGTTCCCATCATAGCGGTTCCAACTACAGCGGGTACTGGATCTGAGGTGGGAAGAGCAAGTGTAATTACCAATTCAAAAACTTATGAAAAAAAGATTATTTTTCATCCGAAAGTTTTACCCAGTGGCGTAATTGCGGACCCTGAATTGACAATTGGTATGCCTCATCAAATTACCAGCGGAACTGGTATGGATGCTTTGGCGCATTGTATTGAGGCTTTTTGTTCGCCACATTATCATCCAATGGGTCAGGGCATTGCTCTTGAGGGTATGCGATTGGTGAAAGAAAATTTGCTGTTAGCATATAATGATCCTGTTAATTTATCTGCTCGTGCACATATGATGAGCGCTGCTATGATGGGGGCGACCGCATTTCAAAAAGGTTTAGGCGCAATTCATGCAATCAGTCATCCAATAGGTGCTTTGTATAACACGCATCATGGGACAACTAATGCTGTAATAATGATAGATATTTTAGATTTTAATCGTAACGCGATAGAACCAAAGATAATAGATGCAGCTAATTATTTAGGCATAGACCATGGCTTTGAGGGGTTCA
>Ga0163111_10001912_pt1 | contig 13085 bp, 10 predicted proteins | sample CRUFie1St18metaG_FD_109645 | JGI IMG/M metagenome (GOLD analysis project Ga0163111, IMG submission 109645) | Marine microbial communities from the Costa Rica Dome - CRUD Field 142mm St18 metaG | ecosystem: Environmental > Aquatic > Marine > Oceanic > Photic zone | place: Costa Rica: the Eastern...
GATCTAATTCTGATGTATGGTGGAACAACAGACCAACTTTATTTTACAGATTTATATAACATCGTAGGAAGTTTTGATATCAAATTAGCAACGATAAAAGAAATTTTAACCCTAAGATTAGAAAATGGAAATAACGAAAATGTTGCCAGAATTAAATTCCCAGCTTTCAAAAATGCTGTACAAAATGTCTTGTATCAGCTTTCGGTAATGCAACCTTCCACGGCAGCCCAAGCCCAAAAGTTGACGGCGTACTTAAATTCAAATAGTAGGCGAAATTTTAGTGATTCAATTGCCGCGCAATACATGGTTCTCAAGCAACTCTATCCTCAACTTGAAAGTAAGTTAAGGACATACGGCCAAGGTGATGAAGCCAAATACAACGAGACAATTGGTGCGCTAAACCTTTTATCGAAACCTTTCGAGAATTTTGAGTCCGGATGGGATTCAATTGATTTAACTAGAGCCATGCGTTTTGTCCGTGAGGACAAAGGGGTCCTAAAAATGAGACGTGGTTCAAAAGCAAATATTTTCCCTGCGCAAAACTTTACACTTAGCGTAAACAAAGAAAATGCCTTGAAAGCAGGAATTATAGATAATCAAGAGTTAGAAAGATGTCCAAATGAAATCACCATCAGCTACAGTGGCATTGATCGAATATCGAGAGAAGAGATTATGATGCTAGATATATTGAGCAATTTTAATTGGGAGCGCGGCTTATATTTTTCGAGTAACAGAGGGTCGAAATTTGCAACACGACTTCTCCAAAAAGGTTATGTAAAACAAGTTGGTGTTGCTTATGAGCTTAATCCTTGCCCACCTGAAAAACCACTTTTAAAGAATGAAAAACAAAATTTCTTCAATGTAGAGAAAATGTATTCGAAGCTGATGAAAGAGTATGAATTCGGTGATATGTCAAATCCTGACGTACTCACTGACTATTACGCGAGAAGACATACATCTCATTATCGAACCGACTTCTTATTATTAGCAGAACAATTGTATTATGGAGGAGACAATAAAAGAGCCATAAAAGCCTTAGACCGCTCGTTAAAACTAATGCCAGTTAACACGGTAATCGATTTTGGGGAAATTACAGGAAATGACCCTATTACCTCTCTTGATTACAACAGAATAAGAAACAATAGCTACAGCCCAAGAATGAGTGGCTGCTTATATGAGTATGTTCAACTATATGCATTAATGGGTGAAACAGAAAAAGCCACGAGTTTAGGTAAGAAGCTGCTTAAAATCTATAGTAGCGTATTTGCCTTTTTTGAAAACAGCGATGCAACTATCGCGATTCAACCAGGGACAATGAATAGTAACCGCGACGATCTATTTGCTGCTGCGGACGCATGTTTTAAAATGCAAAAGGCATTGCAGGGAATGGATTTTGAAAAGGAAGTAACAGCGACAATAAATAACCTTTATGGAAAAATTCTGCCAGAATTAGATAATGAATTGACTACCTTGGGCTTATCTGAAAACATGGAGGCGTTGAATCAACTTTTCAAAGAGCATATGGCAAACATGGCTTCGGAATATAATTATACATTTAAATAACCCATTAAAATGTTTTTTAGAGTTCCTGTTCTTATGCAGTTCCTTTTTAAAAGGAGAATATGGAGGGGAAAAGATTCAAGTGCAGTTTATCTAACCTTCGACGATGGCCCAGATAAGGAAACAACCCCGTGGGTTTTAGATTTATTAAAAAAAGAAAATATCAAAGCAACCTTCTTTTGTATTGGTCAAAACATCGAAAATAACCCTTCTCTTTTTAGAGATATTATCAAAAACGGGCATGCTATTGGTAACCATACCTTCAACCATGAAAAAGGTACGGAAACGAAAAGAACAACCTATATCAATTCGGTAAATAAAACCGAAGCGCTTTACTCCTCTGAATTGTTTCGACCTCCATATGGGCGAATGAATATGTTTCAGGTTAGTAAGCTCATTTCCATGGGGAAGAAAATAATAATGTGGACCTGGAATGCACAAGATTATAAAAAATCCCGCGAGCACGCTCAGATTATTGATAAAGCCAAAATCATTCAAGGACGAGACATACTTCTATTTCACAACAGTAAAAAGAGTGCCGAAAACATGAAAAAAAGTCTTCCTGAGGTAATCAAAATTGTTAAACAAAAACAGCTTTTATTTAAACTTCTTGATTAAATTGGATATCAATGATGGTGAGGTCTAAAATCTTGATTTACTTGTTGGCATTCTATGTCCTTCTTCAATTTATTTGGTGGGGTTACCAAATTCTTGATTTAGGAGCGCTTGCTGATCAAACTCAGGAAGATACATCGAGAAGAGTCATTATGATAATTGGAGAAGGGGGCGTTTTTATTTTGATCCTCATGGCTGGATTTTGGAAAATTCAACAATCAATTGCAAAAGAAATTCAATTGTCTCAGAGACAAAATAACTTTATGCTTTCGGTGACCCACGAATTAAAGACCCCGTTAACTTCAATCCAATTGGCACTTCAAACACTAAAAAAACGAAACTTAAATCCCGAAGTTCGTGAAAACTTAATTGTAAAAGCGCTAAATGCAAACCAAAGGCTCTCATCACTGATTGATAATATCATTAATGCTTCTAGATTAGAAAGCAATGATTTTACACCACGTCTGGAAATATTTCCCTTAAATACATTTTTGCAAAGCAAAACTGAGGAATTAACAATCATATATGAGCAAGCTAGCATAACACTTCTTTGCGAGGTAGATATTATAAATGCTGACGCATATATGCTTGAAACGATATTTAATAACCTTCTAGAAAATGCAATTAAATATTCAGATGAAAATCCAAAAATAGAGATTAGTGTAAAAAATAAAGGGCAGATGACAGAAATCACTATTGCCGACCAAGGGGCTGGAATTTCAGCTCAAGAAAAACTACAGATCTTTAAGAAGTTTTACCGTGTGGGTAATGAAATATCACGAAGCCAAAAGGGAAGTGGTTTAGGTTTATTCATAACTAGTGAATTTGTTCAACTTCATAAAGGGCGTATTAAATGCGAAAACAACAATCCCAAAGGGACAAAATTTATCATCGAATTACCACATGGATAATAAAATTGGCTTAATCATTTTAGATGGTTGGGGTATCGGAAATAAAGATGAAACTGATGCCATTCATAAGGCTCAAACACCATGCTTTGACAAACTAATTGAGCAATATCCTAGTGCACAACTCACCACCTACGGAGAAGCTGTCGGATTACCTGAGGGACAAATGGGAAACTCTGAAGTTGGGCATTTAAATATAGGTGCAGGACGAATTGTTTATCAGGAATTGACAAGAATCAATAAAAGTATTCAAGATAAAACATTTTACAGCAATCAAGTTTTACTAAAGGCGCTCAATCTTGCAAAAATAGAAGATAGAAAAGTTCACTTCATCGGTCTTGTATCAGATGGTGGAGTACATAGTTCACAAGAACACCTGCACGCACTTTGTGAGCTATCAAGGGATTTAGGTATGCCAAAAGTCTTCATACATGCATTTACGGATGGAAGAGATTGCGATCCTAAAAGTGGCCTGGGGTTCATTAAGAAGCTTGAAGCCTTCATTAAAGACGGGCCTGTTAAAATAGCAACGGTAATTGGACGGTATTTTGCAATGGACCGAGACAATCGATGGGAAAGAATCAAAAAAGCATATTCCTTAATGACCCATGGAATTGGAGAGCAATTTAGCAATGCCTCTTTAGCGATTGAAAGTGCATATAATCAATCAATAACAGACGAATTTATTGAACCGACGGTAATAAACCAAGATGGACTTATTGAAGAAGACGACATAGTAATTTGTTTTAACTTTCGATCAGACCGGCCAAGAGAAATAACGAGCGCCTTGACTCAAAAAGATTTTCCTGAGTTTGAGATGAAAAAAATGAACCTCTATTATTGTTGCATGACGCGCTACGATGAGTCATTTAAAGGTCTTCATGTATTATTCGAGAAAGATAACTTATTGAATACACTTGGTGATGTAATAGCCGCAGAAGGCAGAACACAAGTACGAATTGCCGAAACAGAGAAATACCCGCATGTGACATTTTTCTTTAATGGGGGTCGTGAAGCTCCTTTTAAAAACGAGCATAGGATTTTAGTGAACTCACCGAAAGTAGCAACTTATGATTTATTGCCTGAGATGAGTGCGGTTGAAGTAAAGGATCAAATTGTATCCTACATGAAATCTGATGAGCCGGACTTCATATGTTTAAATTTTGCGAACCCAGATATGGTTGGGCATACAGGAGTGTTTTCTGCTATTGAAAAAGCCGTAGAAACTGTGGATACTTGCTTGAAAAATATTATCGACGAAGGTGCAAAAATCGGATATGAATTTATTGTTATTGCAGACCACGGAAATGCCGACCTTGCAGTCAATCCTGACCAGACTCCCAATACCGCACATACCATAAACCCTGTTCCCATCATCTTTATCTCAAATAATCAAAAACTGAAGGTGAAGAATGGAAAACTCGCGGATATTGCGCCGTCAATACTGAAACAGTTACAAATTGTGCCTCCCGAGGAAATGGATGGTGAAAGTCTTATTTACTCCATCTAGAGCAAAGTAGACCTAGTGATTATGCATTATTCATAAAATTTTCTAATTTAGAATACATGTATAATCCAACCAAAGCAGATATTCCCAAGGAGGGTTTTTTAGGATTCAAAGAAAACTGGAGAAATGATGTTATTGCATCACTAAGTGTAGCACTTGTTGCTTTACCGCTATCAATGGCTATTGCCATAGCCTCGGGTGTTCAGCCACTATCCGGCCTGCTCTCATGCGTAATTGCGGGCTTAGTCACAACTTTTTTTAGGAGTGGTAGGTTGACAATAAATGGACCTGCTGCGGGAATGATTACTGTAATTTTTGGAGCAATTGTATCCTTAGATGACGGAAGTGGCCATGCCTTCAATTATGTTCTAGCCGCGATTGTCGTTTCCGGTCTTTTACAGGTCATACTTGGATTGTTAAAACTTGGTCGTATCGCAGAAATATTCCCATCATCAGTGATTCACGGTATTTTAGCTGCGATTGGCGTAATTATTTTTGCCAAACAAATGCATGTTGCCATTGGGACGAGTTCAAATGCAGGAAACGCCATTGGTATTTTAAAAGATCTCGTAGATCAATTACCAAACGCAAACCCTTACATTGCGCTCATTTCTGTCATTGGTATTTTTTTATTGTTTTTCCATGCAAAAATAAGCTACAAGGTCTTTCATATTATACCAGCACCTGTTTGGGTTGTGGCTATTTCGGTTTCCATTGTTTTGCTATATAACTACTTAGATGTAAATCAAGTAGAGGTGATGGGTATTGCATTTGAGAAACCTACAAACTATTTGATGTCGATTCCGGCTGACCTTACAGAAGTATTTTTATTCCCAGATTTTTCTCGCATCAATACCGGTGTATTTTGGTTGGTGGTATTGTCTATGACTATTATCTCATCTATTATAAGTTTAGCCGCTGCAAAAGCAATAGATAAGCTAGATCCATACAAAAGAAAAACAAACCTGAATAAGGATCTTATGGGCTTGGGAGCAAGTACAATGGTGTCAGGAATGCTTGGAGGGCTCCCGATTCTCAATGTTATTGTAAGAAGCACAGTAAATGTTCAAAACAATGCAAAGACCAAATGGTCAAACTTTTTCCATGGATTCCTTGTACTTTTCTTCATTGTCCTGCTTCAGCCAATAATGAATATGATCCCCCTAGCGGCATTGGCTGCGGTTCTTGTTTTTGCGGGAATTAAACTTGCTTCACCTAGGGTATTTAAGGACGTCTACAAAGAAGGGGTTGAACAATTGGTTTTTATGGTTTCAACACTCCTATTTACATTGTATAATAATCTTTTGTTTGGTCTTATTGCAGGTATTATCGTTACTTTAATCACGCATATTCTTATAGCTCGAATATCCGTTCCGCAGTTTTTTCTTTATGTGTTTTCACCTGGAAACATAGAATTCAAAAAAACAACTGGGAATTTAGAACTTCGCATTCGTGGGGTTGCAAATTTCATGACTCTCCTGAAAATTTTAAAAAAACTGGAAGATGTTCCAGATAAATCGAACCTTAAAATAAATTTTGCCGGTGCCAAAATTATTGACCTAACTGTTCAAGAAGCCATCGATGATTTCAAACGAAACCACGAACTTTCAGGTGGAAGCGTAGAGATTGTGGGCCTTCACAAACATATCTCTTCAACTCCACACAAATTTGCGCTCAAAAGTAGTATTGCACCCGTTGCCCAAAAAGCATCTCCGAGACAGAATAAGTTCAAGTGGCTGGCGGCTGAAAACAAATGGGCTTACACACTAGGACAAGACAATAGCTTTAAAAATCTAGAAAGTTTTCATTTTTTCGACTCGCGACCCATTGAGTATAAAGAAAATATAATCAAAGGATCCTATCTTGAGGGAGCAGCAGAATGGGAACTTACAGATGTAACATTTTCAGAAGGTGCTATGCTTGCACGAGAGGTCTACCATTGTACTGTTCAAATTTCAGATTTACCCTCCAAGGCCCCCACTTTTGTGCTACGTAGAGAGGAATTTGTTGACCGATTTATTGACCGAGTGAGGGTCTTTGGTTCCATGGGTGATATTGATTTTAAGGAAAATCCCGAATTTTCCAAATTCTATTTCCTTAAGGGAGCGAATGAATCCGAAATACGAGCTTATTTTAAGCCAGAGGTATTGGAGTTTTTAGTCGATAACCCTATTTACCAAATAGAATGTAATGGTGATAAAATTTTAGTTGTTTGCCCTGTTGGTGTTACAAGTATTCCTGAAATTGAACGGCAAATTAAAAACATTGAAAAGCTTATTGATATTCTCAATGACTTTCATGGAAACGGTTAATCTTAAGTAAGTTTGAAGAGTCCAGTTATTGTTAAGCCGTTTACATTTGCTGCGATTCTTTTAATCTGTATAACATCCTGTGTTCCCTTTAAAAGTATATTTCTTGGGCACCCCGACCAGAATGACGCCTACCGATTTAACCGTAATGTAATCTATCCCAAAAAAACTAATTTTAAATTTGACAAACTGTCAAACAATCTTTTGATACAGGTCAACGATTGGACTAGTGACCTTCCCGAATTCAAACCCATTGAAGATCTATGTGCTAGCCACGAGGTAAGAGAGCTCATAATTATTAAAAATGACACCATTCTCTTTAATTATAAAAACAACGAACAGTCAAACGAATTACATAGCTCTTACTCAATGTCAAAATCCGTCGTTTCCTGTCTTATTGGGATGGCTATAGACGATGGTTTCCTCGAAAATGAGGATCAATATGTCAAAGCATATTTACCTGAATTAATTCAAAATAAAAATTCGGCTGCCCTTACAATAAAACACCTCCTAGACCATACCTCAGGAATACAAAGTTCGTTGGCTATGGATGGACGAATGTACTATGGAAAGGATATCCAAAAAGAAATAAAAAAGGTGCGTTTTAAATGTGCTCCTGGCGAAAGGCAGGAGTACCTAAATGTTAATACACAAATACTAGGACTCATATTATCAAAAGCTGTAGGAAAAAGTATAAGCGAGTACGCCAAAGAACGACTTTGGCATCCAATAGGAATAAGTAACGAAATACGATGGTCGACAGATAAAAAAGGAGTCGAAAAAGCGTTCTGTTGTATCTCAGCAAGCACATTAGACTATGCAAAATTCGGAAGGCTTTACTTAAAAGGCGGATTATGGGATGATAAAAGAATTCTAAGTGAATATTGGTTTAATCAATCGATAAGAAGAGACACAAGCGATGGAAGCAGTTTTAACTTTAATTATTCATGGCATATAGGGCTTAAAAAATATGGCGACTTTATGGCCATTGGTTTGTACAAGCAGCACCTTTATATATATCCCGAAAAAGGAATCATTATTGTTCTCAATAATGACCGTGAAAACGAACTTGACGCCGAACGCGTTAATTGGTGGAATGTCTTTAGACAAATCGCTGATCAACTCTAAACAATACACTTTATTTTATGATAATACCCGGAAGGCCCAAAGGGGTAATCAGGCTCATATTGGATTCTAAAATTGATTCGGCAGGAAATACAAAACGTTTGTCATACATGACACCATCAACCCAAAAACTCACCCAATACTCGTTGGATAAGCCGAATAATTCTGGCATGATCGGTTCAATTTTAGCTGCTTCATTTGGCAAAAGAACTTCTATTGTATGGCGCAGCGTAGAGGTCCTTATGGTTTCCCCTGTTTGCGTATTTTCTCCATAACCCGTACTCGCGATAATGATGCCTTCCATAATATCATCTCTATTGCTGAGCAAATAAGCATAATAACTCAATTCACCTTCAACAACAGACTGAACAATCGCAACAGCAACATTTTCAACTTTCGGACCTTTGATACTTTCTTTCATTTCTGCATGCGTTCTGCAACAACTCGGTCTGCAATTTTTAAATACTCGAATAAATCAACAGTGTGGCCTAATTTTTCATCATTTTGTGCCCTAAAAGAACTATCGCTGACATGGGCTGAAGGAATTTTATAATGGGCTCCTCGCCTTTCTCCTAAACGGACAATGACTCGGTTTTGAGCAGGAATTACAATGACATATTGCCCCTTGAGTCCGCGAAAATAATGAACAGGATTTCCTTGGTTTTTATAGACCCAAATATGCCAGCCATAACGCATATTAAATACATCATCATCTGTCTTCAATTTTGGTGTTTTTACCATTTCTTTCAAGAAGGAGTTAGAAATAATTTGCTCACCATTTAGCTTTCCATCATGCAAAACTAACTGACCAAGGAGGGCAAAATCCCGAGCCGAAGCATACAAACAACAGAAAGCTTTTTCATCGCCATCTTCCCTGTCAAGACTCCAATAAGCATTGCTACCCGCACCAATTGGCTCCCATAATTTGGCATACATATAATCAGTGAGCGTAAGTCCAGTAGCCTTCTCTAATATAAAACCTAATATCTGTGAATTTCCACTTTGGTAATGAAACCGCTTACCAGGTTCTTCAACCATTTTTAAACGAGTCACTAAGCCATATAGGTCTGAACCATAATAGCCCTCAGCTGCCTCAGATAGTGGATTCTTCCCGCTCTCCTCCCAGTCAAAACCAGCCGACATTAAAAGAAGGTGTCGTATTGTCAAAATATCACGTCCATTGGTTAGAAACTCTGGCAAATACGTGGAAACGGGCTCATCAACGCTTGGAATCTTCCCCTCCTCGATGGCTATACCAATAAGCAATCCTATAACCGTTTTTGAGGCGGAAAAAGAGTTCGACACTTGACTCTCTGAATGGTCGCCCCAATACTGCTCATGCAACAAGGTGTCATTCTCAAAAATCAATAATGCCCTGGTATCAATGCTGCCTAGGTATGCCTCTTCGCTTTCAGTGAGCACGACATTATCTCCTGACTTCACCTTAATTTTATTTGGTTCAGTTGATTTTTCAATTGTATTGACGGGAAAAACATCCAAATCATAAATCCCTGGACCAGTTTTACCAATTAAATACGTTTTACTAATTCCAGAGTATAAATAAAATCGGCCAGATAACAGTATAAAAATATTCACACACAAAACCAGAGTTAGTAGGGTGTAGCAAGCATACTTTATAAGTCTTTTCATCTTTATAAACTCATTAATTAGAGCACTCTAAAACCAAATAAATCTTTTAGCTCCTGAAGCAAAATGGATTGAACCTCATTAAGATCAAGTGGAGAACCGAGCTCCTCTTGCATGGAAGTTACCGCTTTATCTTCTATTCCGCAAGGAACAATATTCGAAAAGTAGTCCAGATTCGTATTTACATTGAAGCCTATACCATGCATTGTAACCCAACGAGACGCCTTGACACCCAAAGCACATATTTTTCGTTCATTCGATGTTCCAGGTTCAAGCCAAACACCAGTCATACCGTCAAGCCTTTCACCTTTTATACCATAAACAGCAATCGTCTTGATGACCGCCTCTTCGAGAAATCTCATATATTGGTGAATATCCGTAAAAAAATGCTCTAAATCCAATATTGGATATACGACCAGTTGTCCTGGACCGTGATAGGTAATATCTCCACCTCGATTAATTTTATAAAATGTTGCCTTTTTTTCAGCGAGCTGAGTTTTATCTAGCAATAGGTGTTCATTTTTACCACTCTTTCCTAAAGTATAAACATGGGGGTGCTCACAAAACAATAAATGGTTGGTTGTTGGGCCACTAGATTCTCCCTTGCGAACAGCTATCTTGTGATCAATCGATTGTTTGAACAACTTCTCTTGATAGTCCCATCCTTCTTGATAATCAATAAGGCCAATGTCGTGAACGAAAACTCTGGGTTTCATCATTAAAACTTCGACAATTCCCCCTTCAAATAATCAATTATTTCTATATCAATAATATCAGCTCCATTCATTTCACACAAGTAATAGGAGGCCCAATCAACAATATTTATGAGGTAAATAGACCGCTCAATAAACGAATCTCCTTTGGCTGAAACATCTAATACTTTTCCACATTTCTTCTCGATGGCCGCCTTAGAAATTTCAAACCTTTTATGATTTCTCGGATGCAAATCACCGGTGTTAAAAAATATTGGTGCAAATCTCTCATCACCACCAGTCCATCCCACGAGCTCGTTGTGATTCATTTCAGGAATAACATGATGCCACCCTAAATATTTTGAATTCTCATTAAACTGCTGTCGCGCGCGAACAATCACACCCTCATATTTGGTTTCGGCATAATATACCCCGACCTTTCCGAATAGATGTTCAGCCATTTCTTTTGCCAAAGCATGTATTTCTTCCTGGTTTGACTCAATATACGATCCTGCCTTTAGCATTTCACCTTTGTGGTCAGAAACAAAACCTAGCTTATTAAATATATGTAACAACTGAATCAAAGAATAAGCAAGTGCACTTCTCGGTGGGTTACCTCCAGGCACGATAATACAATCATATCCATGCTTCTTACAAAACTCCTCCAACCTTCCACCACTGCATATTCCAATGATATGACAACCTCTTGTCCTCGCTTCTTCGATTGCAATTGTAGTTTCTTCAGTATTTCCTGAATAACTAGAACCAATGACTAATGTGTTTTGATTAACACAACCCGGTAATGTATAATCGTTGACCAATGTCACCGGTACCATTAATTCATCTTGAAGCCAATTGGCAACCATTTTCGCACCAATACCTGATCCCCCGAGGCCGCACATCATAATGTTTTGTATCTTATTCGTTGGTTTCCTCAATTCTGAGGCTTCAGCGATAGCAATTGCTTCTTTTATATTATCGGGAAAAGCGTGAATTAAATCTTTCATTTACTACAATTATAAAGGTATATTTCCATGTTTTTTTCGGGGCAATGACTCATTTTTATTTTCAAGCATTTTAAATCCTGAAATCACTCTGCCTCTAGTTTCACTCGGGAAAATAACCTCATCAACTATGCCTCTTTCAGCTGCCCTATAAGGGTTCGCAAAAAGTTCCGCATACTCAGCTTCCTTTTCAAGCCATTTTTTTTGTGGGTCATCACTATTTGCAATTTCCCTTTTAAATATGATCTCAGCGGCTCCTTTCGCACCCATGACAGCAATTTCAGCGCTTGGCCAGGCAAAATTCAAGTCAGAACCGATGCTTTTTGAATTCATCACATCAAAAGCTCCTCCATAGGCCTTACGGGTTATTACCGTAATTCTTGGAACAGTGGCCTCAGAAAAAGCGTATAATAATTTGGCTCCATGCGTAATAATCCCTCTCCATTCTTGATCGGTTCCTGGTAGAAACCCTGGAACATCCTCAAATACGAGTAAAGGAATATTAAACGAATCACAAAATCGCACAAACCGAGCCCCTTTTCGAGACGAATCGATATCCAAAACTCCAGCAAGAGATGCAGGTTGATTGGCAACGACGCCTATGGTTCGTCCCTCAATACGTGCAAATCCAACCACTATATTTGTTGCAAAGTCCTTGTGCACCTCGCGAAAAGAATCATCATCAATAACACAATCGATTACTTTTCTAATGTCATAAGGTATACTTGAATTATCAGGCAGTATTTCAGCGATTGCTGCTTCTTTTTTAGCATTAAAAGAATAAGTACTTGGGTAAGGAGCCTCCTCTTCAGCATTTTGAGGAAGGTAGCTCATCAAATCTCTAACGTTTTTAAGACACTCTACATCATTGCCCGAGGTAAAGTGGTTCACTCCTGACTTTTCCGCGTGCGTCTTTGCACCACCGAGGTCTTCAGAGGATACTTCTTCATGGGTAACTGTTTTGACCACATTTGGTCCTGTTACAAACATGTACGAGGTGTCCTCAACCATGAAAACAAAATCTGTTAAAGCTGGAGAGTATACCGCACCACCTGCACAAGGTCCCATAATTACAGAAAGCTGAGGTATTACACCTGAAGCTCTGGTATTTCTGTAGAAAATATCTGCATATCCTGCAAGGGACACCACTCCCTCTTGTATCCTAGCTCCACCAGAATCATTAAGTCCGATAAGCGGGGCTCCATTTTTGAGGGCCATATCCATTATTCTACAAATTTTTGCAGCATGGGTTTCTGAAAGAGAACCCCCGAGAACCGTGAAGTCCTGCGAGAACACATAGACCAACCTTCCATGTATTGTTCCATATCCTGAAACAACACCGTCTCCAGGTATTTTCTGCTTATCAAGACCAAAGGCTGTTGCCCGATGCTCGACGAAGCCGCCTATTTCGTGGAAGCTAGATTCATCCATAAGAACAGCAATACGTTCTCTTGCACTTAACTTTCCCTGTTGATGTTGACGTTGAAGACGTTCTGCACCTCCTCCCTCATAGGATTTACTTCTTTTGTTATGTAACTCTTTATTTTTATCCATATGTCAATATAGGTTAACAAAAATAAGGTAAAATTTAAATTAAGCTTCGAAATACAATCGCTTCATGCCATATTTCTGTAGATCCAAAAAGGCTGTGCAAAAAGCGCTAAAATCAGAAACATAACAAGAGCAGTCTCGGATACTGAAAAAAGGAATGACCCGCA
>Ga0163111_10001913_pt1 | contig 13084 bp, 26 predicted proteins | sample CRUFie1St18metaG_FD_109645 | JGI IMG/M metagenome (GOLD analysis project Ga0163111, IMG submission 109645) | Marine microbial communities from the Costa Rica Dome - CRUD Field 142mm St18 metaG | ecosystem: Environmental > Aquatic > Marine > Oceanic > Photic zone | place: Costa Rica: the Eastern...
AATCAAAAACCTGACTGGTATAGACGAACTAAACATAAAAGGAAATAATATGCTTGAAAATATTATTAAAGATGACTTGAGAGATGTGTCACAACTATCTAATGAAGAAGTCATGGATAAACTTGATTTAGATGAGGATTCTGCAGAAGCTGTGAAAGCAGCATGTAGTTTTTACATTAGACATAACTTAGGAAAGATGGAGCCTAAGAAAAGACGTGAGTTTAATTTTGGAAGAAGAAGTGCAAGAGTAACTAAAGGAGGAGCATTTTGATTACAGGATCATTTAGAACATCAAAGATCATGAATAAGTCAGGTCACAAGTATGAAATACATTGGACTGAAAAAGGTGGTTTGTTATATGAAAATCGTGATGTAAGAGAATATGAGATAAGAGGTATTACTAATAAAGGTCGCAAGTTCACAGGAACAGGCATATATCTGAAAGGACGAATTGGTCATGTTGTTGATATTGTTCCAAATAGATCTATTGGTAAATTTGAACCATGTGAAGAAATTCATAAAAAAAGAAGAAAGAGGAGAGCTAAGAAAAAATGAAATATATTCTAACATTATTTTATGTATTTGTAGTTGGTTGCAGTAACCAAGTTTTTGATCCTGTAGGATACGAACCTATCTGTGATTTTGATGTTAGAATATGGTCAGATCTTCCAAGAGGTAATGCAGGTGATTACAAGTTAGAATGGCAGGATAGTGATACTCAAACGTTTGGTATAATTAAAGCTAACATTGGACACAACATTGTACAAAAAGTTGCTTGGCAAAGTGATTATGAAGTATATTATCAAGGTGAATGGATAAATTTAGTTAATCAAGCTAGTTATAGTACAGAGGATGGAATTGCTACAACAGTTCTAGGTGTATTTGAAAATTTTATTGGAGACGTAATAACAGTTGCCATTGGATTTAAAGATGAATGTGGTATACAATATCTAGAAACATGTACTGTTGAAGTTGTAAATGAGGAATAGTAATGAAGTATGTATTAGTAAATAAATTTGATGAAATAGTTGACAAGGTAGATTTAGCTAGTAACGTCGGTAAGACAGGTGCAATAACCTATTTTCAAGGTATAAAAAAGATGCCTAATCGAGAAGATTTTGACAGCTTATGGAAAGTTATGACAGAAAAAGAATACGATCTACAATTTAAAGCAACATTGCAAAATCGTCAAATGGGTAACAGAAAGTATGAGTGGTGGAAAGAAGAAGAGTCGTATCTTGATCCTGAAAAATCCTAATTGTTTTATATTTTGATTTATATATATAGATGTAATCGCTCAAAGGAGGATTACAAAGTTGACTAAAAAAGTAACTAATAGGAGAAACAAAATGAATATAGTCATGAAACGTGCAGTCCATCCGGACGAATTTTTAACCCCTTTTGATACAATTTTTAACCAAGTGCAGGAACAGATGTTTCCTAATATGAAAGCAGATTTTGGTATAGATTTTGCAAAAGGTGCATATCCTAAATGTAATGTATACGATTATGATGATAAAATTGGTATCATAGCTGAGATTCCAGGTTTGTCAAAGAACCAATTAGATATCACTGTTGAGGAAGGTTTACTAACCATCTCAGGTGATAAACATGGTTTTGAAGATAATAATGCAAGGATACTCAGAAAAGAACTAAAACATTCATCTTTTAGAAGATCATTTGAACTAAGTGAAGAATTAGATGGCGAATCGGTTTCAGCTGATTTTACTGATGGTCTACTTAGTATAATGATACCTAAAAAAGAACCACAGCAGCCAAAAGCATTTAAAGTAAAAATTAAGTGAGATTAGTTGCAATTAATAATGTTTTATATAAGATAATACAGCAAGTTGATCAATCTAAAGGTTACACTGCAGAGCAGGTTAAAGATCAATACACACTTGCTGATACGATTCTTAACAGTAACGGAACAATGTTTGTTGCAATGAAAATAATCGATGCTGAATGGGAATAGGTTACGAGTGAGTAAAGTGGAGGGTAATAAAAGTTTATGTTTTGTTACCCTCCTGTATATATAAATATATGAAACACAAAAAACAACCTCAAAACGAAAAAAGGAGATTCGAAATGAAAGGTGGTTATTTCATAGATGGTATAGCTTACATGGATTGTAAAATAACAGGTGATCCTGTACCAAATGTAAGTACTGAAGCTGTCTCAGTAGTAGGAAGTAGAGCATTTTTAGCTAGAGTTGATAAAATGTTTCCAACCAAGACAAAAAAAATAGAAAAATCAGGTAGACCAGCAGGATGGCACTTTATGTCTGAGTTTGTTGATAAAGATGGTTCTGTATATCACAAAGGTAAAGAACAACCACAACTTCATGGCACTTTATCACCAACAGTAGTAAAACCTAGAAAAAAAACGAAACGTAGATCGAAAGAACAAATACTTATAGATAGACATAAGGCAAAACAGGCCGCACTCAAAAAAATTAACAAATAGGTACTACTAAATGGGTAAAAAACACCTTAGAGTTACAGCTAGTGTAAATCAACCACTAGATAGAGATTACTTTAAATATAAAAACCAATCAAAGCCAAAAGATACAAAACGACTTACTGAATGTTGTAATACAGATATAGATGAAGATTCAATATACGTAACTAATAAAAATGATTGGCGTCTTATCGAAGAACATATAGAGCAACATTTATTTAATTATCCTTCTGTTGAGACTATGACCCCTATATCTTGTACTACCTGTGGTAGACTATTGAATTATCAAAGTACCCTTAACAAGAAAGCATGGAGAATGTAAATGAGTAAACAAGTATATAAACATGGATACAGTTGTAAACTAGATAGAGTTGTTGATGGTGACACATGTGATGCAATGATAGATCTAGGATTTAATGTATGGATCCACAGTCGAATACGATTTTATGGAGTTGATACGTGGGAAAGTAGGACTAGAGATCTAGAAGAAAAGGAAAAGGGTCTTGCAGCAAAAGAATATGTCAAAGACCTACTTGAAAACTCTGATAATGGAAAGTTTAGTATAATTTCTCATGGAAAGGGAAAGTATGGTAGAGTACTTGGTGAAATTTTTGTAAAAGGTCAAGAAAAATCAGTGAATGAACTATTGAAAGAAAATGGTCATGCTTATGAATATCATGGCGAAAAGAAAAAAGTCTTTGGTAGTTAAATAAGGAGAAAGTTATGAGCGAACTTCAAGAGTCGATCGTGCGGAGTCAAGCACTGTTGATGTTAGCTAGAAACTCAGGAAAAAAACACATACTAAAAAGGATAATAAAAAGATTCTTAAAATGCGTAAAATATTAAAAATTAGTGTATAAGCCGCTTCCAAGGTATGTAACTGTGTCAAAATCAGAGATACATGGTTTAGGAATCTTTTTAACTACTTCTATACCAGCATATTATATTTTAGGCCTGACACACATAGTTGATAATAGATTTGAAGACAACCTGATAAGAACACCGTTGGGTGGTTTCTTAAATCATTCCGAAGATCCTAATTGTATTCTTCTAAGAGAAGAAGAATTTTATTGGTTACAGACATTAAGTGATATAACACAGGATATAGAACTTACTGTAAATTATAACAAATATAATGTAACTTATCTAAAGGAAAAAAATGCCTAAAAAAACAAATTTAGGAGTCATAAAACATAAGACAACTAAGAAAAAAACAAGACAAGGTTATGGTCGAAATACAAAAAAATCCAAGTTAAAGAAATACAGAGGTCAAGGAGGACCTAAACGTAGTAGTAAAAAATAATGTTAATCAAGGGTTATGTTATTTAAGCTGGAGAATAACATGAGTAGTAAATCACAAATAGGTGCTATACCAAAAATTGTAAATAAATTCGAACCCAAAACTGATAATCAAAAAGTATATTTTACTAAAATGAGTGATTTCAATAATCAACTTATCTTTTGTCACGGAATAGCAGGTACAGGTAAAACATATGTCAGTTGTTACAAGGCTTTACAAGATGTATTAAGAAGAGGAACACCATACAATAAACTCATAATAATAAATCCAACAGTAGATGTAGGAAATGAAGATAAACTTGGTTTTTTACCAGGTGAGTTGAGTGCAAAGATTCAACAATACAACGAATCAACCTTTACTATCTTGAATAAAATATTAGGTAAAGAAAAGGCGTCTAAGATGATAAGTGATGGTAAGATTGAAATAACTGTACTAAATTTTCTAAGAGGTGTAAACCTTGAAAATTGTTATGTTATTTTAGATGAAGCTCAAAACGTATCTCCTATGCAAATTAAGACACTCATGACAAGAATTTCAGAAAACTGTAAAATGATAATACAAGGTGATTTATCTCAGTGTGACAAATATAAAACTAATGGAAAAGTAGCTTTTCAGAAGAGTGGTTTCTATGATGCATGGTTTCGATTAAAAGAAGTAAAAGGTGTTGACTTTATGGCATTTACTAGGGAAGATTGCATAAGACATCCGTTAGTAAAACGAATCCTTAAGATGTATGAGGATGAGGGACCAATTGACTTATGAGAAAAAAGCATACAATAGATTGGAAAAACCTTACTAGTATTATTGGTTTCGTTGGTGCATTAGGTGGTGGCTACTATAAACTACAGGAAGATAACAAACAAATGGTACAAGAACAGATTATAATTCAAAAAGCTGAAAAGGCAAGATGGCAAATAGACTCACTTCGAATTGATAGAAAGTTCAAGGAACTCAGGTGGGAAATGAAAGATACACTGAGGATGGAAATAGCTAAACTAAAAGACGAGTTAAGATGAAATATCCAACTATTAAGAAGGTTATATATTGGTGGTGGAAGTACTGGAATTTTTCAGGAGTAAAACAGGAACCAATAGAAACGGAACATGAACATATTAAAATAAATAAAAAATACAAGGAGGTCTACTTTGATAATAGGAATTGATGTAGATGGTGTACTTAGGAATTTTCATGACAGACTTATGTTATTAACAAAAATGAAGATGCCGGAAATTGTACTTAAAAATGAAATTGATCATTACTATTTTAAAGGTGTTTTTGATGTTGATTCTAACTGGTTTAGAAATGTTTATAACAAACAGTGGGGTGAACAACTATTTCAGGAAGCTCCTCCATTCCCATCTAACGTGCTTTATTTAGAAGATCTAATTAATAACAGTAAACACGAATTTTGGTGTATAACAGCTCAGTGGAAAGGTAATGAATCCTATACTTTACATTGGCTAGCAAAACATAACTTAAATTTTAAAAAGGTAATATTTTGTTCAGGTAGGAAAAAAGCTCATGAACCAGTAGATATGTTAGTTGATGATTCAGTTGAAAACTTGAGGGGTTGGAGGATGCATAGAGGAACTGATGACGGATTTATACTCATGGATGCTCCTCATAATCGTGATTACACATATAATAAAAGAATAAAAAAACTTAAAGAAATATCAAAATATATGAAATAAATTGTTGCCTCGTGTTGTTTTTATTGGTATGTTTGTATATGTTAAAAAACGAGATAATAAAGGAGTTACAAATGGAAGAAATTTCATATTTAGATAGTTTACTTACAACAGGTTTTGATGAACCTTATGATCATTCAATAGATACCATCGATCCTGATGAACCTACTGACCTTCCTGGTCCAATTAAACTTACAGGTAATATAGTTGATATTGATATATCAGAACAAGATGAGTTTGTTGAAGGTGGTGAATATAATGGTATTCCTGAAATGGAAGGTACTATGGATGAATTGGAATATTTGATAGATGGAATTGTTGGTGATCCTGAATTCTTAGGAGGAAGATAATGTTATCACAGTTAATAAGAATGGTCGATGAGTTAAACACAACTAACTCTAAAAATGAAAAAATGGATATCCTAAAAAAATATCCTGATTGTAAAATGGAACTAGAATACACGTATAATCCTTATAAGAAATATGGAGTAACAAGTTCACAGTTAATCAAGAAGAGTGATATTATTCATAATTGTAGATATAGTAATCTGTTTAGTTTGTTAGATGACTTAGCTTCTCGTAAACTTACAGGACATGAAGCTATAGGACAGCTAAATGGTTATATTGATGAAATAGATGAAATGTATGCTGATGTCATTTATAGAATTCTTGATAAGAATCTTAAAACAAGAACAGATGCTAAACTCATTAATAAGGTTTGGCCAAACTTGATACCACAGTTTAATGTTGCATTAGCTCAAAAGTTTGAGGATCATAGTCATAAGATAGATTGGAATGAGGAAACTTGGTTGGGTAGTAGAAAATTAGATGGAGTGAGAGTATTAGCTATAAAGAGAGATGGTGAAGTAAAATTCTTTTCTCGTCAAGGTAATGAGTTTACAACCTTAGGTAAACTAAAGAATACATTAAAATATACAGGTAGTATGATGGCTGGTCCTGAGGACGATTGGGTATTGGATGGTGAATTATGTGTAATGAACGAAGATGGAAGTGAAGATTATAAATCAGTTGTTAGTCAGATTAAACGAAAAGATTATACAATTGAGAATCCAATGTTTATTGTTTTTGATCACCTAACATTAGAAGAGTTTGATAATGGTTTTTCTCCTGTGAGTACAGCAGATAGAGTGAAAAGAATAATAGGAGGTGAATATCATAAAGCATTAGAGATGGAAATTATAACTAGTGAAGAACAGGCTGTTGAAAAACTAAACAATGCTGTTGAAAATGGTTGGGAAGGATATATGATTAGAAGAGCTGATGCTCCTTACGAAGGTAAGAGAACAAGAGCTCTACTAAAAATGAAGAAGATGCATGATGAAGAATATACAGTAAAAAATATTGAGACAGGTCCATTTAGAATGATTGATAAAAGTACAGGTTTAGAGAAAACTATTGAAACCTTAACAAATGTGATTATAGAACATAAGGGAAATGATGTATCTGTAGGATCTGGTTTTAGTCTTGATGAAAGAGTAAAGTATTACACAGATCCATCTCTGATAATTGGTAAGGAAATTACAGTACAATACTTTGAATTATCTAAGGATAAGGATGGTATTGAGTCATTGAGATTTCCTGTAGTAAAACATGTATTTGAAGAAGGAGTAAGAACAGTATGAACTATTCATTAATATACAGAGAATGTGAGGATTTTCTTAAATCTAGAAAAGGTCTAGCTAATCCAGCAAAGACAACAGATTTTCCTATATTTGTTAGAGAGTTAGCAGGTTTACTAGCTGGTGTTGCTCATGAACATAAAATATGGGATTATGATGTTGTTAACTTCCTCAAACTAGCTAAAACACATGAATTAAAACCTGTAGACATTTCAGGACAGGTTACGGATGTTGAGGAACTTTTAGATGACAGTATCACAAGTCATCCATTATATAGTTGCCTCGAATATGACTTAATGTATTTTAAGCCAGGAAGGACACAAGTAGGACCAGGTGAATTCTTCCTATGTTTTTTTGATGCTTATTCAGAGTTTGGTATAGACAATCAATCAGGTTTTGATATACAAATAGATGAAGTAAATACTGAACTAAAGAAACATGGTTCAAATTTTACTACTCCAGAGATGTTTGATAAGTATGAAAAAAGTAGTGATGTCCAAAGATTACTAGTTATAAAACCTGTCAGTAATGTAAAAAATCCAATGATAAGATCTAAGTATGCATGTATTGATTTTCGTCAAAATACTTGGAAAAAGGCTTTTGGACACAGAGGTAAAGCAGGTACCTTACATTATCTACTTGATTAATAGACACTCAGTATAATTTAATATATCATTCTGATATTTACTAATAGACACTCATACGATTTTAATATATCATTCTGATATACTTTTATGGTTGTAATATTCAACTGTAATTATATACAACTAAACAAGGAGAACTATTATGTTCAAATCCGTAAAAAAATACTTTGGTAATAGAAAAGGTAACACGTTAGCTGAATTTGCTGTAACAACAGCAATGATGGCAACTTTAGCTACTACAGCTGCACCTAAATTTTCTGGTGTTGGTGAAGGAGCAAAGGAAAAGAAAACCTTAGCTGATATTGACAAAATAGTTAAATCAGCAAATAATTTCTATAATGCAAAAGTAACAGAAGAAGGTCGTGGAAGATTTCCTGGTCAGATTAAATATGACGAACAGATAGGTGGTTATTCTACTTCTGATTTGTTAGAGACTGGTGTTGCTTCATTCTCATCTTATGATGATGAAGAAGGTGCTAAGTGGGTATCTGTATTTGGTACACTCAATCTAGAAGCTCCAGCTCCAAGTGGTAACAATATCAGTATAGCAGAAAATCCTGATAACGATGGTAGCTTTACAGTATCAAACGGTGGAGAGGAATTCTTAGACCAGTTTGGTGGTAACCCAATCAAGACACCATTTCAGGATGGTCATTACATCTATGCAGTTATACCAGGTGGTGGAAGTGGAGCAACTTCTTATTCACCTATTTTATATGTAGCTGATTTAGAAAATCCAAATAACTTCAAAAAGAAACTACAACCATAAGGAGAACTAAAATGTTGAACCAGAAAGGATTTACATTAATTGAATTAATAATGGTTACAATTATTTTAGGTATATTAGCTGCTGTTGCTATACCAAGATATATGACAACAGTCACAAAAGCTGAAGAGGCTGCTGAAGATGCAGTAATCAACACCATTCTAGCTGGTTTAGAAGTTTATGCTTTTGAACAGTTATTGGATAATGGTCGTAGAAGTTGGCCAACAAATCCTTGGGATGCTTTAGATACAAAACCAGCTGGTTATACTACTGATGTAACTGATGCTGATGTAGATGGTGAGTGGACTTACAATACAACAACTAAGAAAATCACACATCAACGTAATGATAATTCTAGAGTTGGTTGGCAATATGATGAAGGTACACAGACAGGAGATAATGCTGCAGTAGGAACTCTCGGATCAAGAGCTGATCTTTAATATATGAAAAACTCTAAAGGATTTACTCTTATAGAGTTGGTTGTAACAATTGTTTTAGTGGGGATCTTGCTGGGTACAGCAATCCCCACTTATAACAAAACTGTTATTCAGTCACAGATACAAATAAACAAGTCTAATATGACTGTGATTAAAAAGGTATTTATACAATATTTTCAAGATAATCACATGACAGGAAATCCTCATTTCCCAAAACAACCTGACAACAATCTCATGGATTCTACTTATCGAGAGTTAGTATTATCTGATGGTAGAACACCAGACATGTTGTTTAGTGGACAGTTGCCATACAATACCAATCATAATCCGTATAGATATGATTTGTTAATAGATACAACTAATGGATTAATAACAAATACTATTATAATAAGTGACACAGATCCTGATAGCCCATCTTACCAAGTTGAAGTTATTGGAGAGATGTAATGAGATATTTATTACTCTTTATAGTAACATTAGTATTCAGTCAAGATTCTACAGATATTGAATTGGATTTAGATGCTATGTGGGAAAATACTGTATGGAATGAGATACAAGATGTTGTTGATGTTGGATATGAAGTAGAAAAAGTAACTGATGTTGCTGGTGTAAGAGGAGCAGAAGCAGAAGATGAAGCTTTAGCATTACTATATTATAGAAGGAGTATGAAGGGTCTATCTCTTCTGGATCTGCAGAAAGCATATGGTAAGTTAATGAATAAAAGAGAAGTAATGATTAAGGCTAAAACAAGCACAAAAAAGATAGACAATTATATTATACAAATAAGAAAAAAAATTAACAATATGTGACAAAAGTTGTATGATATATAATTTGTGTTTTGTATTTATGATTGAATAGAGGATATGCTTAAAGGAAACCTTAAATGAAACACATACTGATAATGTTATTTGCAACTAGCCTTCTTGTTGGTGAAAGCAGATTACCCAAACCAAAAATAGGAAAAAAATTTAATCTAAGTTATTCTGAACTCCCAAGTTTACATGAATTTAAAACTGAAGGAAACATAGTTTGTGAGTTTACAATTAACAAAGAAGGAAATGTTATTGATCCTAAAATAGTTCAAACTTTTGCACCTGAATATAATGAAATAATTTTACAAAAAATATTAAAGACAAAATATAGACCAGCTTTACAAAATGGAAAACCTGTACCTATAAAATATTTACTCCCCATTCAGATACAAAAAAACTAATTGTTTTTAGAAATCATATATATGTATATATAAGTTATTTGAAAGTTATATTTCAAATATTAACCTTAGGTTAAAAAAGGCATCATCTTTACTCCTTTTTGGTGATGCCTTTTTCTTTTGGATAGTACTTATTATTAACCGTGATAGAAGAGGCATATCTAATAAAATGGTTTATATTATTACTAAAAATACTACTAGTCCTCTTCCTTTGGAAAATTTGGTGGGATAATTCATGAATCAAGCAGATAGAAAAGAGTTCGAATTAATACATAATAAGATTGATAATATTACTCAATCAATAGATGAACTCAAAAAAGAAATGGATAAAGCTCACCAACATACAAACGAAAATTTATCATTTATAAAAGAAAACCTTTTCAATCCACATGAAGGGTTATGGGCCGAAACCAAACTCAACTCACAGTTTAGAGAAAACACAACTAAATGGAGAGGAGTTGTTGGTATTGGAGTTATTGGTCTCTTTATTGAAAGAATCTGGAAAATATTTATATAATTAACTGTTGCCTCGCGTTGTTTTAAGGTGTATGTTTGTATATGTTAAAAAACGAGATAATAAAGGAGTTAAGTATGGAAGATATTTTTGAACCAATTAGTGATTGTTGTGGTGCTGATGTACACACAGAATATGATTTCATCAATGATGGTGAATTGTTAGAAATGACCTGTGATGATTGTGGTGATGACTGTGTTGATATTCACTTTGATTTTGATAAATATTGTGAAGATAATGCTGATTTTAATGATGCATTAAATGGTGAGGATTTCTTATAAATAATTGTTGCCTCACGTTGTTATTTTGGGTATAGTTATATATGTTAAAAAGGAGTTATAATATGAATTCAAACTACAAAAGATATACAGACTTTTGGAATCCATCCGATGATAGTTGGGTAGTGGATTCTTTTCTAAATGATGATCAACCTATTGTAAAGAAGGGAAAAGATCATGTTGCTCTAGCTGGTTACAGAAGAGCTATAAGCAACTTTGTAAATATTATTTCAGGTAAAAGTATTCCTGTGACATTCAAAGGAAGAGATAGTTATACAACATTTGATAAGGTAGTTCTTTCAGGTAATATTGATGAGAAAAATTTTGATTTCAACTGTGGGCTTGCTATGCATGAGGGATCTCATATAACATACACTGACAAAACTGCACTAGAAGCTATGCAAGTTATTCTTAAAGAAGAATTAGGTCCTGTGAAGAGAGATGGTCAACCTGCTAATTATAATTTTGAACTAAAGAAACTTGTTAAACAAATAACTAATTACATTGAAGATAGAAGGATTGACAGTATAGTTTACAAAAGTGCTCCTGGATATAGAGGATACTATCAAGCTCTTTACAAGAAGTATTTTGATGCTAGATCAATTACCAAAGCATTTAAGATGAAGATATATGATAAACCAACTGTTGCTAACTATCTTTTCTATATTACAGGAATGACCAATCAGTTTTGTAATTCTAACGATCTTCCTGGTTTGAAACAAATCTTCAAAACAATAGACTTGAATAATGTATCAAGACTCAAGAATACTACAGATGTCGTTAGATTATCTGCTAGAGTTGCAAAACTTATTATTAAAGAAGTTTTGAAGTATAATGATCAAGATGCTAACGAACCTAATCTGAACAAAGCTATGGAAAAATTTGAGCAGAATGATAATACTGAGGATTCTGATATGTTTACTAATGGGTCTCTTTCAACAAAAGATGGTAAGTTAGATAGCACAGCTTCTAATGCCTTTGATAAGGTCAAGAAACTCATAAATGGAGATGTTAAGAAAACTAGCTTGACTGCTAATGATCTTAGTACTATACAAGGAGTTGAATCATCAGGTTCTGAATACAAAGATGTTGAAGTTGAAGGTGTAACTCATAAAGTACTTTTGGTTAAGAAACTTACTCCTGAAATGTTAGAGAATCGTTATTCAAGTAATTCACACTATAATGGACCTGTTAATATACTAGGTTATAGCGAAAAGCATAGTTTTGGACTTAATAGAGTAGAAGATGCAATGAGACTAGGTACAATTCTTGGTAGAAAACTTCAAATTAGAAACGAAGATAGATCTCTAAAATATACTAGAAAAGATGCAGGAAGAATTGATAAGAGATTGATAGCTGAACTTGGATTTGGAAATGATAATGTATTTAGTAAGACTTTAGTAACCAATTTCAAAAAAGCTAGTTTACATCTCACTATAGATTTTAGTAGTAGTATGAATGGACGTAAACTTAATAATTCTCTCAAAAGTGCTGTTGCTATAGCAAAAGCAGCTAGTATGGTTACAAACATAAACGTAGTTATCTCAGCTAGAAATACTACTTGGATGAGGAACAGACGTGAGGCTAAACCTATGATGTGTATATTGTATGATAGTAAAATCAATAAACTAAGTCATATTAGAAAGTATTTTCCTTATCTTCAATCAGCTGGATTGACTCCTGAAGGATTATGTTTTGAAGCAGTCAGTAAACTAATGAAAGAGGGTAACAGCGAAGATAACTATTTTGTAAACTATAGTGATGGACAACCATACTCACCTAATTACAGTGGATACAGAGCTATCAAGCATACTAAGAGAATAGTTGATAACATTAGACATACAGGTACAAAGGTTTTATCTTACTTTATCTACGAAGGTGATATGTATAGACGAGATAAGCAAGACTTTAAAACTATGTATGGTACAGATTCACAGTTTATTGATCCAACTAACATGATGGATGTTGCTAAAACACTTAACAAAGCATTCCTAGGAAAATAATGAGTAAACAATTAGAAAGAATCTATATTATGAGAAAACTTCTTGATAGAGTTGAAGAAGAAATCCACGACCAAATGAATAAAGAAGAAAAAGAAATAGAAGAAGAAAGTACAGATTTTACTCAGTTTACAAATGACAGAGAGGC
>Ga0163111_10001914_pt1 | contig 13074 bp, 9 predicted proteins | sample CRUFie1St18metaG_FD_109645 | JGI IMG/M metagenome (GOLD analysis project Ga0163111, IMG submission 109645) | Marine microbial communities from the Costa Rica Dome - CRUD Field 142mm St18 metaG | ecosystem: Environmental > Aquatic > Marine > Oceanic > Photic zone | place: Costa Rica: the Eastern...
CCCTGCACGGAGGACCCCGCTCTGGGTGGAGTAGCGAGAGAAACAATTCAGCGCGCCATACCCAGCAGTGTTTTCGGCGGGCTAGCGCTGGCCGGCGGGCTGGCGCTGGCCAATTTCCTCCGCTTCTTGCTTGCCGCTCCACCGGAGGACAGCTGCGCCCTGCAAGCTACGTCACCCGACGCAAGACCACCGATTGCCGGCAGCGGCGCTTACGTCCTCGTCACCGGTGGAGCCGGCTTCCTGGGCGCACACGTGGCGCGAGAGTGCCTAGCGCTCGGCATGCGCGTAACGGTGGTGGACGATCTTTCGGGCGGATCCGCGCGCAACTTACCCGCGGGTGCCGCGTTTGTGCGTGGCGACCTGAGGGATGCGGCGTTCGTTGACGGGCTCTTCCGCAACCGCACGACGGCGATGCGCTTCAAATACGTGTACCACCTCGCGGCGTACGCCGCCGAAGGTCTGTCGCACTTCATCCGCTCGTACAATTATCGCACTAACCTGGTCGCGTCCGCACTGCTGGTCAACGCGGCGATCAAATTCGGTGTGAGGTGCTTCGTGTTCACCTCGTCGATTGCTGTGTACGGCACCGGCCAGTTGCCGCTGTCGGAGCGTGCGGCCCTGGCGCCCGAGGATCCGTACGGCATAGGGAAGCTGGCGATGGAACTCGACCTCGCGGCCGCCGGTCGGCAGTTTGGGCTCGAGTGGGTTGTCTTCCGGCCGCACAACGTGTACGGCCCGCTGCAGAACGCCGCTGACCGCTATCGCAACGTGCTTGGGATCTTCCTGTCGCAGCTGCGCGCTGCTGCCCCGCTCACCATCTTCGGCGACGGCGCGCAGACGCGCTCCTTCACCTACGTCGACGACGTCGCGCAGCCGATCGCGCGCGCGCCGCTTCACCCGCAGCTGTACCGGCAGACCTTCAACGTCGGAGCCGACGAGCAGACAACACTCAACGAGCTCGCTGCGCTGCTCTCGCAGGCGTGGGGCGCGCCGCTCCATGTGACGCGACTGCCACCGCGCAACGAAGTGCGCCACGCACGTGCGACGCACCACAAGCTCCGCTGCTTCCTCGGCGCGCATGCCGTGGCGCCGACGCCGCTGCGAGAGGGGATCGCGCGCACTGTCGCGTGGGCGCTCGAGCAGCTGCCTCCAACGACCGAGGACGTGGCACGCGGCTTCGGCGCAGTCGAGGTGCTGCGCGGGCTTCCGCCGTCATGGAGAGACGCCGGGCTACGGGAGGTGCCCGAGTACGTAGGTGCCCGAGTACGTAATGTAGTATAAAACCCTATTTATATGAGAAGGGTAGTTCGCTCTGCCCGGCCCCATGCCGCGCGGAGCTCGGCCTCCGCAGCAAACATCTCCGTCTCGCGCACGTCAAGACGCTCCAGGGCAGCCGCGTGCGGCAATGCGGCGGCGAGTATCGCGGCTCCCTGCTCGCGCAACCGATTGCCGCGCAAGCTCAGGGAGCTAATTGGAGCGCCGGCGCGGAGGAGAGCTGCGATCGCGTCCAATCCCGCAGCGTGAAAGGCGCCCCACTGCACGTCGCCGCACATGGCGTTGTGCGCGAGAGAAAGGTGGCGCAGTGTCGGCACAGAGAACAGCGCCGTCACGAGAGCGAACGTTCCCTCCGGGCCGAGGTCGCTCCTGTCGAGAGCGACGGAAACTAGCGCACGTTGGTTCCTCTCGATCAGGCGCGCGAGGACCAGCACGCCGGCAATCCCGATGCGGCGGCCGCTCAGGTCCAGCTCCGCAAGAGCACCGCTGCGGAGCTCAAGGAGCGGGACCCCACAGAAGAGCTCGAGGCCGCCGCTGCCCTCGACAGCATGCATTACCGCCGCTGCGGTCTCCGTGTCCATCAGATTGTCGCGGAGGTCTAGCTCCATTAGCCGTCCCGTGGCAACTGCGGGCGCTAGCGCCTTGACCACCGTCCCGCTGAGTTCGCAGCCGCGCAGTCGTGCGACCCGGAGCGACGTGCTGTCGCAAAGGGCGGCGGCGAGCGCGAGGGCGGCGGACGTGGTCAGCCCAACGTACGAGAGGTCGAGGGCATTCACGGTCGTGTTTCGGCCGACCGTGCTGGCGAGTGCGAGTACGCCACCCTCGGACGGTGAAGGTTGAGTGTCTCTGCCCAATTCGCACAGTGGATTGCGAGAAATGTCGAGCGATGCGAGATGCGTGCTGGGGAGAGCGGCGGCGAGAACCGTAGCAGCGGCGGCCGAAAGCGCGCAGCCCGCGAGGGCGAGCGTCCTCAGCGACGTTGCTGCACAGACGCCGTCAATGAGCAGTCGAAGGCCGGTGTTCCCGAGGGCACAAAAGGAGAGGTCGAGGTGTACGAGGACGCTCAGCTCGGCGAGCGAGCGCCCGAGGGCCGCCACTCCGCCCAAGTCAATCTCTCCGCCTTCGTCGTCCGCACCCACTTTGACTTCCCGTGCCCATGGCTGCGGTGCGCAGATCGGATTGGCCCGCAGACTGAGTGCGTGCAGTCCTGGGTGCGCCGGCAGCACGGCTGTAACCAGTGCGAGATCCGCGGCACCGAGCCTCCTCTCGGACAACTCGGCCACCAGCTGCTGCGCCGTGGAGCCGATTTCGGGGATTGGCAGCCACACTGAGTGGAGCCGGATGGCCGCGCAGCTTGGGTGGTGGCTGAGCGCTGCACCCAGGAGCGCGGCCGCGCGCGCACTGATGCGACCGCCACTCAGATCGATGGCGCGTAGTGAAACAGCCTGCGGGAGGACGGCAGCGAGAGCGACGACTTCGACGTCGCTGAGCCCGTCTCCCGCGAGCTCTGCAACCTCGTCACGCGAGAGGCGCGCGAGTGGCACGCCGGAGAGCTCCTCAATTCCCCCGTGTGCCTGCAGTGCACCTAGAAGCTGAGCGCCTGCGTCAACGTCCGCCGAGCAGTCGGGTAAAGAGAGCGACGAGAGAGCCGGAGCACCCCGCACCAGCGCCGCGAGCAACTCGACGTCGGGCGAGTCGAGGCCGCGGAGCGTAAGCGCACCCGACGGCTCCGTAAAATGCCACCTGCCGCAGCCGAAAGAGGTGATCGGAGGCTCGCGTGCGCGCAGGAGTGCGGCCAACTGGCGCTTTGCCACGGTGGAGGTGGAAGCGCCAGCAGTGAGCTCAATGGAACGTAGGTCGCGCATTCGCGGAAGTAGCAGGCTGAGGGCCTCGAGCTGAGCTGAGCCAGGATTGAGTTGAGCAGTGCCGAGCGTGAGATTGCGGTGTGCCAGAAGCTGCTGGGGTGTCGTGTCCTTGCCGACGGCGGCTTCGCACAACACAAGCGCCGCTGTGCACACCGCTGACGGCATGCCGATATGCCAATCGATGCCGCCCGCTGCGTCCACTGCGAGCCGAACTTGCAGCAAAAGTCGCTCCGCGGCTTCGGCGACGTCAGCTCCCGAGGCTAGCCGTTCCGCTGGCGGCGCCTGGGCGAAGAGGCGCGCCGCCTCCGCCGGGAGCGCCGCGACAGCGCCAAGGGCGGCGGAGGCTGCATCGGACTCGGTGCCGCGCCAAAACGGCAACGCGGGCGCGCCCACTTTGGCAGCGAGCTCGAGCAGGAAGACACATTGGCGCGACGCGCCGATCTCGCGGTCGAGGAGCACGGCGAACGTGCCACACGAACGCGCCGCCGCCAGCTCCTGTCGCGAGCCTGCAGGCTCGTCGCCCGCAAGCAGCACCTGCACGTCGTCACGCAGACGACGGATTTCGCGTTTCAGCGCGTGCGCGAGCGCAACAGCGGTGGGACCCTCGGTGTGGATCACGAAAACGCACAGAGGTGCGGAACTATGCGCGAGTGCCCCATCACTGCTCACCGCCGCGCCCTCGGTACTGCCCGAGACAGTACGACCCAGCAACGAACTCACCCAGCCACCGCGGCCGCCCGATCCTTGTCCCGAGGTCCGAGGGGGCTCATGTGAAGCATCATCCGCCAATCGACTTGCAGTTGCTGCAGAATCGGCCGGGCTGCGTGTGGCCGAGCCGCGGGCCCGAACATGCTCGCGACTGTGTGCGCCATCGCCGCCGGGCAGACTGCTCTGGCCGACCTGCGCTCGGAGCCGCACATTGGCGGTCGTGAGTTCGACGACGCGCTGGTGAAGTCCTTCATTCTGCGTGGCCTGTGTGGCGAGGACAGCCTCTAGCCGATCAAGTTGTCGGCGCTGAGCAAAGAGCGCGTGCTCAATCGCATCACTCCGAAGAGACTGTGCCACCTGCACCTCGCGCAGAAGGTTTGACTCCTGCAGCAACATCTCAGACGCGTGCCGCAAGTCCTTGGCAACAGCGACAAAAGAGACCACGTCGCGCTCTGTGCGCTCGCTCAGTTCTTCCACGCGCTGCGCCAGATCGGAAAGGTGGCGAGGCGCATCTGCCAAGGCGCTACCCTGACGCCTCATGCTCGCCGGCTACCAGGTGTGTGCCGTCGTGTGGAGGCGCCGGTGCGATTTTGTTCATGGTGATCGGTACCCAAGGTACAGTACTTGTACGTGCAGCGAAAGTAAAGCTCTAGAGCTCTCGGTACTGTATAAATGTACTTTATACGCCGCGGCGTACGAAAAAGTAAAGCTTTACACTTTCGCGCGTCGGACACTTGATTATACTGCATTTTTCAGAGGCCCAAATAGGAGCCCAGGAAGATGCGCGCGTTCCACAGGGCATGTACGAGCACGGGCACGAGCAGATTGCCCGATTGGACATACAGCGCTCCCCAGAAGGCGCCCGTGACAGAGAGCGGCAGCGCGAGGCCGAGCTGTAGGTGCTGAATGCCGAAGAGGACGCCACTCAGCACGACCGCCGCGCGGAGCGGCACGACAGCCGTGAGCGCCTGTAGTATGAAAGCGCGGCTCTGGACCTCCTCGTACAGCGGCGCGCCAACGCATGGCGTCAAAGAGCCCACGAGCAGCGCGGAGAGCGACTTTCCCGGCGGGTTGGCGAGTTTCGCCACCATCCCCTCCTGCATGTACTCTAGGTGCGGCCACAGCGCCTGGTTCAGCGGCTCGACGAGGTTGAAGAGCGCGACGGAGGCGGCGTAGCCGCCGAGCACGGGTGCCGCCCACGCGCCGCGCCACCTCCAGCGGGCCCATGCGCCGTCGCGAAAAAACGGAGCGTGTCGGCTTGCGAGGAGCTTGAGAAGTACGACATATACCACGGCCTGCTCGAGCAGCACGCGCGCGCCCAGCAGGCTCGCCTCGCCCATTGGGAGCCCCAACGCGGCGAAGACGTACAGCAACGCCTCCAGCAGCGGGCTCAGAAATGCAAAGGCGATCGGCGCGACCAGCAACAGTGTGGCCGTCCCGAGGAGTGCGAGCTTTTCGCGCTGCGGCAGCGCGCGAAGATCGAGCATCGAACGCGCCTCCTCCTCGCGTGAGTCCGAACGCACCCACGCGGGCAGCGGGTGCCCTGTGCGTGCCGTGCCGCGCTGGGCCACCATGGCGAGGACGCCGAGGCCAACAATCGTGTCCAGCCCAACCCGCCTCCCAAGTAGCGGGAGAGCTCGCCGCGAGAGGACGAGCACGTGCACCAGGTAGCCCGCAAGGCACGCCGACGCCTCCACCGCACAGCGCAGAAGTGCCGGCAGCAGCGGCGCGGAGCTTTCAGGCCCGTGTTCAGCCGGCACCTCTTCCGCAAGGGCGGCCAGCGGAAGCGGGGCGCGGCAGGTAGCCGACATCGGGCGAGCCAGCGGCCTCGCAGGCAGCGCAAGAGGAGGCAGGACGAGCGCGAACGCGAAACCACACGCGAGGAAAATCATCGCACACCAACGCCTTGCAAGGAGTTGCGTGACCACAAAACCGGCGGTGCTCCTGTGACGCGCGCGATGAAACCGTGGCACGAGTCAATCCACTGAGAGCGACTCGATCACCGTGAAATATTCCTACCACGGGTGGTGAGGTACCGCGCTCCTAGGAATTCCTACCGCGAAGGCCACAGAGACTTGCGGCGCCGCAGCTGGAGTGTTTTACCAGAAACGAGCGAGAACGTCGCGCAGGTCTGCAGCTGGCCGCGGTCCATGTTCGTGGTGATCGCCGCATCCGCATCCTGGGAGGCGACTGCGCTGGGCCGTGGCTCGCGGGTTTCGCGACACCCACGAGTCACTGTGTCGGCGTTGGCGGGCACTGGCCCGGACGGCGCGACAGGTGATGTTCTCTCCGCAATCTACTGCAACCGCGCACTCAACATGGAGAAGATTCAGGCGGTGGGCTTCGACATGGATTACACGCTGGCGGAGTACATCCCGGAGACATTTGACCTGCTCGCGTTCAATGGCGCGCTCACGAAGCTGATCCACGACCTCGGCTACCCGCCGGAGATCCGCTCCTTCCGGTACGACCCTCACCGGTACCAACGCGGGCTGCTGATGGACAAGAAGCGCGGCAACATCCTGAAGCTCGACCGGCACAAGTACGTGAAAGTGGCGTATCACGGACTGACGAAGCTGAGCTCGGCGGAGCGGAAGGCGGTGTACGACGAGTCCTACGAGCGGGAGTCCGGGTTCACCCCTCCCGAGTACGCGATGGTCGACACCGCGTTCATGCTCGTCGACGTCCACCTCTTCTGCCAGCTCGTCGACTTCAAAGATGCCCACCCGGGTGCCCTCGAGCAGTCGTACGCGCAGATCGCCAAGGACGTTCGGCGAGCGGTCGACCTGTGCCACTGCGACGGCGTGATCAAGGACCTCGTGGCAGCGCAGCCGGCGCGCTACGTCGCGCCGTCGCCACGACTGGCGCAGATGCTCGGCCAGCTACGTGCGTCTGGGAAGCAGGTCTTCCTGCTGACCAACTCGCTCTACGACTACACGGAGGTGGTCTGCCGCTTCCTGCTGGGCGAGCGGTGGCTCGACCACTTCGACCTTGTCATCTGCGGCGGGCGAAAGCCGGGCTTCCTTCTGGACCCGTGCGTGCCGGAATCGAACACGGTTCCTCTGCTGCTCTCGAACCCCGCCTTGTGACCTGCGACAGGTATCTGCCGATCTTCCAGATATTTCCGGATGGCTCCCTGGTTAACATCGAGGTCGGTGGAATGAGCGCCGCAGAGATCCTCCGCAACGGCAAAGTTTTCCAGGGTGGCAACTGGAATCACCTGCACAAGCTCCTCGAGCTGCGATCTGGGCAATCGCTGCTGTATGTGGGCGACCACATGTACTCGGATATCCTGCGCTCAAAGCGCACGCTCGGCTGGCGGACGCTGCTCATCGTCCCCGAGCTGCAGCACGAGCTCCGCTCTGCGAAGCGCGCGGCGGAGCGACAAGTAGCGGTGGCGCGGCTGCGCGGCGAAGTGTCGGTGCTCGACGAGATGCTGCAGGAGCTCGCGCTGCGACGGCTCGCGCTCGAGCGCGAGCACACGGCCGACGATGCAGCTCGACTCGACGCGCTCTCTGACGAGACGACGCTGATGCGCGAGCGCCATGGGCGCGCGGCTCGAGACACGAACCTGGGAACCCAGCGGTCTCACGCATCTCACGGGTCGCGCCTCCTGCGACAGGCGCAAGCGCGCTGAGCTGCGCGAGGCCATCCTTGAACTGCACGAGGCCTTTCATCCTGTGTGGGGACAGCTCTTCAAGGCGGGCCACCAGAACTCGCGTTGGGCGCAGCAAGTCGAGGATTATGCCTGTCTTTATACGTCCCACGTCAGCAACCTCGCCGACGCGTCGCCCGAGGTTTCCTTCCGCGCGCTCTCAGACCTCATGCCGCACGACCGAGGAATCAAACCGTGAGGGCCGCGGACCGAGAGCGTGCATATATGAGTACTCGTTCAACGTAGTGCACGCTACCTAGGCCTGGACGCTGTACAGCCGGTACCGCATGATGTGGGCGAGCACGGCGGGCGTGAGTAGGCCATCGACCATCGTAAAGTTGCCTTGCAGCATGTTCGCGCGCTCGTCGTCGCCAAACTGGTGAACGTGCTGCATCCGCATCCGCTTGCGCATCTCCGACGAGGACACCTCTTGCGTGACGATCGTGGTGCCCTCGGCAGCGGTGAGGCGGATGAAATTCGGCGGCAGATCGGCAGGGATGAGATAGCCCGGCCGGTCCATGACGAGAAATCGGCATTCGCGGTACAGCCGCTCGCCGGCGTTCTCGACCCCGGGCGCGTCCCACGACTTGAGGTCGGCGATCAGATCGGCTCCGATCACGAAGCGAAACTCTTTGTCGGGGTACTCGGCAGAGAGGCGCTGCATGAGGTGCCAGCACGAGAGTGCGCACCGCTCCTCCATCTCGATGTCGCACACGCGAATCGGGAAGGACGACCCAAACGAGGTGTTCACTGCGAGGTGACACATTGTCAGCCGGTGCAGGAACGGCGTCTTCAGCGACGGCTTGTCCGGACGCACGCCACACGGCACTATCCACACTTCATCCGCCTTGCGCGCGTGCACGATTTCACACGCACACTTGAGGTGGCCGTCGGTGATTGGGTCGAAGCTGCCCCCGAGCACCGCAACGCGGGTGCCGCGCGACGCAGTGGCGAGCGAGACCGAGAGTGCACCATCCCGTGGCGCGGAAGGAGCCGAATGGAATGCAGATTGCAGCGTTGGCGAGGTAGCACCGCCCTGCCTCCCGAGCACGCACTGGAGGCAGCGCATGACAGGTGTGAACGGTTTCGAAATTTACAGAACCGTATAGTGAGCAGCTCTTGAGCTGCACTAGTGCTGCACTGTTTAGCCTACACCGAGCAGCACATTTAGTCCCTCACGCCACGCGCTGGTGCTTCGCCGCTGGGTTCTCGGGTTCCGGCAATATGTGGCCGCGCATGTGCGTCTTCAGGTTGTACTCTTGCGCGAAGCGCTTGCCGCACCCCGGGAAGGAGCACGCGTACGGGCGCTCCCCTGTGTGCGTGCGCATGTGCGATCGCAAGTTGAAGTCGAGCGAGAAACGCTTGCCGCACCCCTCGAAGGGGCACTCGTAGGGCCGCTCTCCGGTGTGCGTGAGCGAATGGCGCTTGAGTTTTGACTGGTCGAGGAAGCTCTTGCCACAACCCTCGACCTGGCAGACGAACTGCTTCTCGCCGTGGGTGTGCAAGTGCTTGCGCAATTGGCTCGCATCGGGGAAGCTGCGGCCGCAATCCGGGAAGGGGCAGGCATGGCTCTGCGTGTCGCCGGTTTGCCGCTTTGTCACGAACATCGGCGCCTCGTCTGACGCCCACTTGCGCACCATGATTTCGCTCGTCAGAGTCTTCAACGGCACCAGTCGGTAGGACCAAGATCGCGTCCTGTTGTTGCCACGCGCCTGAGTGGGAGCCTCCGCAGCCGTTGCCTCAGCCATGAGAATGGAAGAGCGCTCAAGGAGCCCGTCTCGATCGCGACCGCGAGAGAGGAATTGGTGAGGGTAAGAATTGCGAGAGAGGAATTCCTACTTCCCCGGCTACTGCACGGGCCTCTACACCTACGGTACACAGCTAAAACCCTCCGTCCCAGGTGGCGACCTCGGCGCCTCGCAGCGCATTCGGCACCGAGTACTTAAGGCTGATCGCCGTGTACCCCTGCGGCGTTGTGTCGGGGCCGTCGGCGAAGTCGGGCAGGTGCGGCGTCTGCACGGCGCCCGCCTCCATGTTCTCCCAATTCACCTCGCCGAAGAACGGGTGCCCGCGAATGAACGGCCCAAGGAACGGCGAGCGGAGCAGCCCAAAGGAGCGCATCCGCTTCGACTGCGCCTTGATCAGCAGCTTCGAGATGAGGTCGGCGCCGTCGCGCGAGAGCGTGCTCGGGTAGACGACCTTGTACCTTCTCTCCGAGGAGGTGATGTTGGTATACAGCGCCTTGCACGTCTTCACCTTGCCGCCGTCCATGAACGGCGTGATGCCGACGACCAGCTCGTAGAGGATGCAGCCGAGCGACCACCAGTCCGCCGCGTACGAGTGCCCTTCGTGCGATAGCGCCTCGGGCGACAGGTACTCGGGCGTTCCGCAGCACGTGTAGGCGCGCTCGCGCGGCGGCAGCTGCTTGCACAGCCCAAAGTCAATCACCTTGAGGAAGCCGCGCGCGTCAAGGAGCATATTTGCCGGCTTGAGGTCGCGGTGGACAATGTGGTGTGTGTGCATATGGTCGAGGGCGAGCACCAGCGACGCAGCGTAGAAGCGCATCGCCTGAGAGCGACGGGCGAGAGTTGCTGGGTGCGGGGAGGGCGGGCGGGGTGGGGCGGGGCGGGACGGCGCGGGGCGGCGGCGCGCGGCGCGTGCGGCGCCTTCTCTGTGAGCTTGCCGCCCTGCTTGTCGAGGAGATGCTGCAGCTCGCCGCCTGGCGCGTACTCGAGGAGGAAGTAGAGCGAGTGGTAGTCCTTGAAGGTGCGGTGCAGCCGGAGCACGTACGGGTGCGAGAGCGCGAGCATCGCCTCCTTCTCAGCGAGGATGTGCGCCTGCTGCTCCTCCGCCTCCACCTTGTGTCGGTCGACCACCTTGAGCGCGAACCGCTTACCCGAGTCGGCGCCCCAGCCGAAGGTGACGAGCATCACGACGGCGAACGCGCCACGGCCGAGCTCGCGCACCTCCTTCAGCTGCGTCACGCCCCGCACTTGTGAGAGCGACTGCTTGAGCGACTCCTCCTCCTCCGCCGCAGCTTTCACCGCCGCCACCGCCCCGTCGCTCCGTCCCTCCGGGTGCGCGTTGCGCAGAGCCGAGAGGAGCGGCGCGGGAAGCTGCTCGAGCTGCGAGCCGCGGGCCGACAGAACCACCACCGGCTCGGCGGCGACGATCGCCGCGGACGACGGCTTGTGGAAGAGCGCGCCGCCCTCGCCGAACCAAGACCCGACGTGCAGCGTATGCGCCGCCATCGTGCACGAGCCTGCCACTAGCAGGTAAACCGCCGGCGACGGCTCGCCGGCCCTGCACAACACGTCGCCCGTGACGAAGCGTGCGGGGCTGAGCGCCGCCTGCGCCGCCGCGAACTCGTCGGGCGAGAGCGAGGAGAGTAGCGGCAACCGGCGCGCACCCGCCATCGCACCCGCCTCGCCCGCCGCTGCGGCCGCGGCCGCGGCCTCGCCGCCAACTGACGCGGCGCGCACAATCTCGGCGGCGCCGAGCAGCTCGAGCAGCTCAGAGGCGCCGCACGCGACGAGCCGCGCGGGCGCGACCGCGGGCGCCGCCACCTTGAGGGCACCGAGCTCGGAGGGCTCAGCGAGGTGGAGCTCCGCGTTTGTCGTGTGCCCGAGCCGCGAGAGCAGCGCCGCCAGATGCGTCTCCGCCGCGCCAAACGCATCGCCGCGCTTCAGTGTCGTCGCGTCGCTGTCGCCGTCACGATGCAGCGTAAGCTCGCCGCGCTCGACGAAGAAGATCGCGTCGGCTGTCGCGGCCGACGTCGCGCCCGCCGCAGCCTCGGTGCCGCTACCCGCGAGCGCCGACCACTGCGTCCCCGCGTACTCCGCGGCGGCCGGCAGCACGACAGGCTGCAGCAGCTCGGCGACGCCTGCCGCCTGCTCTGCGGTCAGTCCCGAGAAGACCTTCTGCTCCTTGACGAAGTCGACGAGGCGCTGCCGTTGCGCTTTCGCGTCGCGCAGCAGAAGGTCGAGGTAAATGAATCGGTCCATTTTCCACAGGCGGCAGGAACTCATTGCCCTTATCGTAGCCGTCCGTTGCACGTTGTACATCAACGCCTGCGCCGCGCCATGAGCATGCAGTCAGACGCCGGCCTCGCGGCTGGTGTGCTTTGGCCTCGCGCCAACGCGGCGTTTTCGGCGCGGCTTACGAGCTCGCCGAAGCCTGCCGCGCCGTTAGCACGCACTCAGACGCGGGCCTCGCAGGGCGGCGGCTGGTGGGCGGTGGCGCGGCTTACAGCCGCCCGGCCCGCGAATCGTCGCGATTCGCTCGGGATCGCCGGTCTCCTCTTTCTGCAGCAACACCTGCAATGGGGAGAGCGACAGGGAGGTGGTACGTACTGGGATCGCCGCGCTCCTCTTGCTGCAGCGGCACACCTCGAGCTCGCCCGACTCGACGAAGTAGCACGAGTCGATGAGCGTGGAGCCCTGCGCGAAGACCACCTCGCCGGCCGTCACGTGCTGGGGTGTGAGCAGCTGGACGAGGCCGTCAAGCCCGGCGTCGCCCAGCTTCAGCATCGAGAGGAACGAAACCTGGTCGGGCTGCGTCTCGAAGAGCACTTGGCGCAGCCGCGCAGCCTCCTCGGGCGCCATCCCGCCGGCGACGACGGGCAGCGACTCGTGCGGTGCGTCGGGCGACGGACCGCACACTGCCATCCGGTGCAGATCGTCCCGGTTCACCTCGAGCCCCTGGTAGTCCTTGCTCTGCTCCGCGAGGAAGACGGGCATCGACGACCACCGCGCCTTCATCGCCTCGAGTGAGAAGCCACGGCTGCCTGTCGGCGAGCGCCGGTCGCCTATGCTGCCACCGCTGCCGCCGCGCACGCCACCAACAGCAACGCTGGCAGCGAAGCGCGTTCTTTTGGCCGTGAGCTCGGCGCGAACCGTCCGCCCGCGATGCAGACTCTGGATCTGGGTGGCAGCCGCCTCCTCACGCGCCGCCTCCTTGTGCGCCTCGGGCGGCGCCGGCTTCCCGGTGGGTGGCGGCTCACCCGGTCGCGCCACGCCGGCGGGTACCGACGATCCGCACCCCATGATGTGTCGGGTTACAGGCTTCCCAACAGATAGCACCGAAGAGGCGCCGCTTTCCCGGCAGGAAGCGTAGAAATTATAGTTGGGTCCCAGCGGTCATAATGCGGGGTCCCGCATTATGAGAGCCGGCCTCGCCATTATGAAATTATGAGAGTGGCCGACGAAAAAATCGCGCAGTGTCCGCGCGGATGGTCCTAGGCTACAGCGTGAATGGTGACTCCAAAGTCAAAAAATTCTTGTGTGACTTTTTGGGCGGAGAGCTCGCGCCGCTGCGCGGCGCGAGCGGGCGTTGCGCGGCGCGGAGCGCCGCGAGCGGTAAGCGTAAGCGTCCGCCCGCGCAGCGGAAAATTTTTGGCTTTCATAACCCTCACTATCGTTTTCCTGATACAGAATTATCGGGCATTCGTGCGCGGACCCTATTTACCCTTGTGGGGCTGAGGGTAAGAAAAAAAACGGCCGCCGCCGCCGCCGCCGCAGCAGCTCGTGCCCGAGGAGGGCGCGCGCGTACCGCGCACGCTCAACTCGCGCG
>Ga0163111_10001915_pt1 | contig 13070 bp, 8 predicted proteins | sample CRUFie1St18metaG_FD_109645 | JGI IMG/M metagenome (GOLD analysis project Ga0163111, IMG submission 109645) | Marine microbial communities from the Costa Rica Dome - CRUD Field 142mm St18 metaG | ecosystem: Environmental > Aquatic > Marine > Oceanic > Photic zone | place: Costa Rica: the Eastern...
TCCGCGGAGGCGACGGCGCCCGTGCCGAAGCGCTCGAAGCACGAGGCGGTCCTGATGCTGCAGCACCTGCACGAGCTGGAGGAGGTGATGCAGGAGCGCGGGTAGTGCGCAACGGCGCACGCAGCACGACGAATAGGATAGGTCATCACCAGCCGGCAGCGCTTTGCAGTAGCCGCTTAACGACCCGTGAAGCGCAAGCGCGACAGTGGCCTTGGGAGGGACGGAATTGCGCACTACCTCGCTCCTGCATCACCGGGGTCACTGAGAAGCTCTGAGAGGTTTTCCGTCTCAGTAGAGAACGGCCCCGGGACGGCTCACAGCCATTATATACTTGGTAAGATGGGATTATACTTGGTAAGATGACCCATATATGGTAACTTTACGTGTTTTACGCGTTTACGCTTTTGGTGCCCTCCCTCCCCCTGTTCGCGACCCCCTCGGGGACGCCGATCTAGGAATCAAAACATCGCTCGAATTCTAGTACAGACACTTTATGAGCACTTTAGGCCGTTGGTTTGCACTCACCCGTTCCGTTTTCATCACCCGTGAAGCCCGAGGGCGACAGTGGCTTGGGACGGCCCGGAACCGATAGTAATGCTTAAAATTATCCGCCTCTGGTTGAGTAACTCGTAGAGCCTCGATTCTGGGATGAAAGGGCGCGCCCCGAAGGTAAGGGCCGTGATCTCACTAGGAATTTCCACACAGCACAATCCAGCGGTCTGTACAACTGGTGCGAAAACTGCGTGTGCAGGCCGTTGAGTTGCATTCACTTCGGCCCGCCCCGCGGCCCCACAACTCCCCGGCCAATCTCCGCTCCATCGCACCCCCTAATTGCAACGCCAACCCGTGCAGGAGCCTTCTACCGACCGATCTCGTTCCAGGATGGCTCGTACGCTCACGGTGCATCGCAGATTCAGCGCGCAGAGAGCGAGCCACGCGCCGCCCACTCGAGCGCGCGCCTGAACGCGTTCGCGCCGCGCGCACAGGGTGGCGGCTTCGGGGTGCAGGGCATGCTGAAGGAGGGCCACAAGCACTTGACCGGCCTGGAGGAGGCGACGTTCAAGAACATTGAGGCGGCAAAGCAGCTCAGCAGTTGTATTCGCACGTCGCTGGGCCCGAACGGTATGAACAAGATGGTGATCAACCATCTGGAGAAGCTCTTCATCACGAATGACTCGGCCACGATCGTGGCCGAGCTCGAGGTGCAGCACCCAGCGGCGAAGCTGTTGGTGATGGCGTCGAAGATGCTCGAGGCGGAGGTCGGAGACGGCACGAACTTCGTCGTCGTCTTCGCCGGCGAGCTCCTTCAGCTCGCCGAGAATCTGCTGCGGGAGGGGCTGCACGTGAGCGAGGTGATCGGCGGCTTCGACGCGGCGGCGAAGAAGGCGCTCGAGACGCTCGAGACGCTCGTGACGTTTACGGCGCCCCCTGAGACCTTCAAGTCCGCCGAGCTCCTCGCGTCGTGCCTCGTGCCGGTGATCGCGTCGAAGCAATGGGGCCACGAGGAGCTCTTCGCCGCGCGGATCGCAGAGGCGAGCGTGCTGGCGATGCCGGAGGACCCTGCGAACTTCAACGTCGACAACGTGCGCGTCGCGAAGATCGTCGGCAACAACGTCGCAGCGACGACCGTCGTGCCGGGGATGTGCCTGACGCGCGGCGTCATCTCGTCGCTCACCGAGGCGTCTCAGGCGAAGATCTGCGTGTATGGCATCCCGCTTGACTCGGTCACGACCGAGACGAAGGGGACGGTGCTCCTCAAATCCGCCGCAGAGCTCAAGGCGTACTCGACGTCGGAGGAAGAAGCGCTCGAGAAAGTGATCAAGGCGATTGCGGACGCGGGAACGAAGGTCGTCGTCTGCGGCCAGGCGGTCGGCGAGCTCGCGCTGCATTTCGTCGACAAGTACAAGATGGTCTGCCTCAAGGTCCCGTCGAAGTGGGAACTCCGCCGGCTGTGCCGCACGACGGGCGCGACGACGCTTGTGCGCCTCGAGCCGCCAACCGACGCCGACCTCGGGTACTGTGACCGCGTGTATGTGAAGGAGATCGGCTCTACGAAGTGTACGATCTTCGACCAAGCCAAGACCGGGACGGGCCGCGTCGCCACAATCGTCGTGCGCGGCTCCACCGTCAACATCATGGACGACGTCGAGCGCGCGATCGACGACGGGATCAATGTCGTCAAGTCGATGGTGAAAGACGCGCGCTTCGTACCTGGCGCCGGCGCGACGGAGCTCCGCCTCGCCGACGCGCTGCAGCAGTACGGCGAGGCGCAGCCCGGTCTCGACCAGTACGCGATCAACAAATTTGGCCTCGCACTCGAGGTGGTGCCGCGGACACTCGCCGAGAACGCCGGCCTCGATGCGACAAACATCATTGCGGCGATGTACGCCGAACACAAGGCGGGTCGCGGCGGCGTCGGCATCGACGTCGGCGGCTCGGGCACGGCCGACCTCGGCGTGCGCGACTTGCTGCACACCAAGCGCGAAGCGCTCAAGATGGCCGCCGAGGCCGCCGTCACTGTGCTCCGTGTCGACCAAATCATCATGTCGAAGCCCGCGGGCGGTCCCAAAGCGCCCGAGCAGCCGATCGACCACGATTAGGCGCGCGGTGGCGGGCGCAGGGTCGGGCTGAACAGACACGAGCCCCAGCCCGCTCCGGCTTGCCCCCCCGTCGACTTTTCAACTGCGCCGCCGTCGAGGGCGCTGCTGTACCGCTCGCGTACACTCTCACATGCGAATCTACAGTAATCGTTCTCGTCGTACTTACTACGCTACTGACCTCTTACTGATGATCTACCTGGTGTCTAGCCAGGATCGTAGATCTTCGCTCTGCGCCGTGTAAGATTTGGCTGATCAGGGGAGAAAACACCCACACCCTCTGGCCCTCGTCGTGGGCTGGCCCGAGTTCTGCAGGCCCAAAAACGCGCAGCCAGCCGCTCTCGCGCTGGGTGGTCGTAAGGAAGGGGTAAGCGAGACGAGAATGGAGGAAAGCCACGCGACACACCCGTCCAAGTACATCGTTGCTGCGTCGCCACTTTACAAGCGGCGCGGTCGCCTCACGGCAGCCGTCAAGCAGTCTGACTGGGTGGAGCGCATGTTTGTCCTCACGACAGAGGGCGCACTCTTTTGGTTTCAGATTGGCGACGGACTCGTCGTCCCACGCAGCGAGCCGATCGGCACGCAGCATGGCCGGCTTGAGATCCGCCACGTCCACTCGATCTCGCCAAGCGAGCGCGCAGGAACGAATACAACACGGCCGGACGAGCTTGTCATCCTGGGCCCAAAGTACCAGCTAGAGGTGACGACGGTGCTGGCAGGGCCGGAGCAGACGCACGTGATCGGCTGTCCTGACAAGGCGCGAATGGACGCGTGGCTCAACGCGCTGTCTCGCGCGGTCTCGCACGCCTTCCCCAACCCGACTGCCGATGGGCGGCTCTCGGTGCGTGGTCGGCCGCACTCGCCTGAGGGCGTGGGTGGGGCTGGCGCCGGCGCTGGCACCGGCGTCGGCGCGCTGCTGAGCGCGGAGGTAACGGGCGTGTTGGCGATGGGCTACCTTGGCAAGGCGCGCGAGGGCGCGATGAAGGGGTTCAAGGACGGCTGGTCGACACGCTTCGTCGTCCTCACCGGGACGACGCTCATCTTCTACAAGCGCGAGGACAAGAAGGCCGAGGCCGCCGAGGAGGGTGTGCTGCAGCGGCTGCAGGTCTGCCGCTGCCACTTTAACCCGCTCGTGGCCCGAGCCTCGCACCCAGCACAGGCGTCTGCGCCCGCGCCTCGCAGATCGGTACGACGCTCTCGTCCGGCGAGTTCATCTTCGGGACGGAGCGCGGGCGGATGCCGCTGCAGTCGGCGGAGGTTTCGATGGAATCGGCGCAGGAGGGCGGGCAGATGTGGCACCACATCACTCTCACGTCGTACCTCGATGGCGTCTCGCACGACTCCGGTGTGTACAAGGCGATCTCCACGATCGCAATCGGCCTCGGCGCCGGGAACGACCGCTTCCGTGCGGTGCTGCGCACTGCCGACATCACGCTTGCACAGGAGTGGGTCGCCATCCTCAAGTACGCGTGCGGTTTCCAGCGCGAGCGCGAGACGCACCGCCTGCTGGATATTATAGCCGCCGGCGACTCGCAGCGAGCGGGAGCACTTGCGGAGGACCTCGCGCGCCAGGCGGCGACGGCGCCGCGCGACCGCACGCGTTCGTCGGTCGCGCAGGGCAAGACCCGCGAGCGCCGTCCCTCGGATGAGACCTCGTCGGATCCCGCGGGTATGTCGGGCATCCGGGAGGAGTTGCCGCTCTCAGCGCGCCAAACGAGCGGTTGTGGAGGCTCGGTCGCGAGCGCTGACGCGGCGGGCAAGACTCGCACGACGCCGAACCCATCGACAGACGATGGCGCGGCCTCGGTCGCGTCCGAGTCCGGCGATGAGGACGACCTGACGACGCTGTCTGCGGCCTCGGCGGCGGCGGGGAAGCGGTCGAAGTTCGCGGCTCAGGCGCTCGCCTTTGAGCAACAAAATCGGGAGCTCCTGCAGCGCGTGGAGGAGCTGCTGCAGGAAAGCGCTCCGCGTGCACATGGCCACTCCCGCACCCCCATTCCATCGAGGCCCCAACGCACCTTGATCTGCCTGTGCAGGAGAAGGGCGTGCTGCTGAGGAAGCTCGAGGCGGCAGAAGCAGCGGTGCGGGGCATGCAGGGCACCTTGCTGTCGATGGCTGACGGCGCGAAGGCGGCGGCGGTTGCAGCGGGCGGCGGCGTCCCCGTCGTCCCCGGCGGCGCGCCGGCCGCTGCGCCGGGGTCGGTGCACGTTGAACGCCGCGCCGCCGCTTCCTTCCTCGGCGAGCCCTCTTCTGAACTCCGTCCGCGGCCGGCGGCGGCACCTCGCGTGCACTCGATCGACTCGCCGACGCCGACGATCGAAGTAAACCTCGCCACCGCCGCCGACGCACCATCCGGGGCTCGGTCGCCGCCGGGCATCACCGCAGCACCGCCGGTGGCCGCTGTCGCCGTCGCTCCTGCCGCGTCGCCAGGGGATTCGCGACCCGTGGCCGGCTTCACACAAGAAGGATTGCCAGTAATCACGGCGCGCGGTGATGGCACAAGCTTCGACGTCCGCATCGGCCCTGACTATCGCCGCAATGGCAAGAAGGCGGCTTCCCTGGCCGACACGTGCGCAGCGACTCACAGCGACCCCGTTGCGCGCCCCGACCCCGGGCTAATATTCCTCCCGTTGATCTGTTTGCCGGCAGGTACGAGTTTGTCACCCTCGACTGCGTCAAAGGGCCGAAGATTCAGAACGACGTCGCCGCGCGCGTGCGGCTGCCGCCTCCGCCAGAGGGCGTAGGTGCGCCGAATGACTCCGGGCTGCCGCGGCGCATCATCTTGAACATGATCTTCCCGAACGAGGCCCCGGCACTCGTTGGGTCGAAATACGATGGCCACTGTGTTCAGGCGAGACAGCGCACCCGCGCGTGAGCGTGGCGCGCCCATGAGCACACCGCATCCCGAGCTCTGAGGCACCGCTTTGACGCGCACAGGCGGTACTGTACTTCCGCGCGTCGGCGGCGGCGCTGTCGGAATGGCGCGGCGAGGGGGGTGCGGCAAGCCGGCTATTCGCGCGCTGGGTGCGCGACTACGCGCACGACACCGACGTGAAAGAGCGGTTCAAGCTGCTGTGCAAGTGCGAGAATATCAAGGAGCTCGGCTTAGGCGGCTTCATCGAGAAATACAACGGCAAGCCGGCGCTGTGCACAAAGTCTGCGTCCATCTTCGTAGGCGACGACTACGTGGAGATCGATGTCAACCTCTTCCGGTACGCGTACGTGACGAAGAAGGCGCTTCAGCACGTGCTGCCGAGAATCGGCGAGATGGACCTCCACGCGGCCGTAACGCTCGAGGGGCGGGACGACGACGAGCTCCCCGAGCAAGTCCTGCTCACTGCGCGGATCTGCCGCTTCGACCTCCTGGAACGCGCGAAGGAGGTCGAGCTCTGAGCCCTCACGACTTCCCTAACTACTTCCCACACTCCACGCCCGGCAATAGCACGCGCTGGTCTTATATAGTGTGATGAGCACGCCACGTGTACACATCCCGTCTCTCGCGCGCGCTCTCTCTCATTCGTCCTCGCCAGCGTCTCCGAGCCCAGCGGCGAGCGCCGCTTTTTTCATTGAAGGTGTGCGGAGAACGCTTCCGTATGATTGAAGGTCGGTCATGCCGTGCTCGACGCGCGGCGACGCCTGCCATTGCGAACGTGTGACGGGGTGATGAAAGTGGGAAGAAAGTGTGAAGGAGGGGAAGGGGGAGGCGTGGGCACCTGCATCCAAGAGTCGCCTACCCATACCGCTACCCCGCCCACTCCGATGAGCAGGAAGCCGAGTACGCCAGTGAGCCGCGCCACTGCGGTCCCTGTGGTCACGTGCCAGTCGCGATCGACGTACCACTCGGGGGCTGCAGTGCCGTCGTCCCAAAAGAGCTCATGCCGCTCAGGCAGCACCGTGTTCGGGTTCTCCCAGATCTCCTTTTCCGAGATCGTGGGGTAGACCGCACCCTTGGAGCCCACCGTCGAATGCTCCGCAGAGTGCCCCGCCGGAAGCTTCGAGAATTCCTCCTCGACTACAAGTGGAGACGGCTTGTACTGCTTGTAGTCATTCCACACCTCCCCCTGGCCGTCGGACGGGGGGACGACTGCCGGTCCAGCGAGTGCGCGGCGGGATACCGCCACAACCCCTCGGTGCGCGCTGCGGGAGAGTACGCCTACTCTCAACATACCGCAGGCGAAGCTCGCACGCAAAGCGCGTGCACAACGTATCCTATGGGAAAGGAGTTCGAGAGCGCGTCCTTTAGGAGCTCCTATCTTCCTCGACTGCTTCTTACCGTCCTTACCTTCCTCTCTTTCTTTTCCCACCCAGGGTTCCGGCTCCTTCCCGAGTAGGGGGTCTGTGGACGCTGAGCTGGCGATTTGAGTAGGTAGGTAGGTGGCCCTTTTTCGCTGTAAAAGCGAGGCTGGGTAGGTAGGTAGGTGGCTATACTTGCCTATTTAGGCATTCTCACCGCCGTGGGACCGGCGTGGAGTAGGTAGGTAGGTGCCTTTGGTCACAGTTGGGGAGCGTTCACAGACCCCCTACCCGGGAAGGAGCCGGAACCCAGTCGGCGCCACGCGCGCCGCCATAACTCAAGGAGTTCGAGAGCGCGTTTGTAAATTGCCCTGGCGCACAACTCCCCCCCCCCCCCCGCCGTCTTCCCGGGAAGGCGCGACCGGCTCCCGGAGCGCGAACTGAGCGCGATGTGTTGTTCGGCGCTAGAGGTAGAGCCCCTCGGGCGCGCCCTCTTTCTTTTTGAACATGACGTAGTCGCGTGCCTTCTTGAACTCGGCGTGGGACACCTTCATGCGCCGCTCGCGCAGCGCCAAGAGGCCGGCCTCAGTGCACATCGCCTTGATGTCGGCGCCCGAGAGCTCGTCCTTCGACATGATGAACTCCTCGAGGTTGACGTCATCGGCGAGATTCATCTTCGACGTGTGGATCTGGAAGATGTGCCGGCGGGTCTTTTGGTCGGGAGCGGGGAACTCGATCTTGCGGTCGATGCGCCCCGGGCGGATGAGCGCTGGGTCGAGGGTCTCGATCTTGTTCGTCGCGAGGATGACCTTCACGTCAGTCCGCGCGTCGAAGCCGTCGAGTTGATTCAACAACTCGAGCATCGTCCGCTGAATCTCGCGCTCGCCGCCCGACGACGAGTCGTAGCGCTTCGTGCCGACGGAGTCGATCTCGTCGATGAACACAATCGTCGGCGCGTGCTCCTCGGCGACACGGAAAAGCTCGCGCACGAGCTTCGGTCCATCGCCCAGGTACTTCTGGATCAGCTCAGAGCCAGTGACGCGCAAGAAGGTCGCCGATGTCTGGTTGGCCACCGCTTTCGCCAGGAGCGTCTTCCCCGTCCCGGGCTCCCCATACAGAATGACGCCCTTCGGCGGGCGGATGCCGATGTCCTCGTACAGCTGTCGCGGCGGGCGCGTCGTCTCGTTGCGAGGGGCGGTGAGGGGAGGGTGGGGCGGGTGGGGGGGCGGAAGCAGGCGGGAGGACGGCTGTCGGTGGGCAGAGGGTGGAGGTAAAGGTGAGACGAGAGCCGGGGCGGATGGATGGGGGTTGAGGGGAGCGGCAGTGGGACACCGCAATCGGTGGTGGAAGGGGCGGCGGCGGGCCTCAGGGTGAGTGAGCGGCAGCTCGACGGCCTCCTTCATCTCCTGGATCTGCGTCTCGAGACCGCCGATGTCGGCGTAGCTCTCCAGCGGCGCCTTGTCCACCTTCATCACGGAGACCATTGGATCGGCTTCGTCCTGCAGGATTCCGACGATCGAGTTCACCTTGTTGTGCGTGAGGAGCGACGAGCCGGGCTCGAGCTGGTCCTTGTCGACGAAGCTCATGATGTTCACGTAGTACTCGGGGCCTACCGAGGACGAGATGATCGCGTGGTTGTCGTCAATCATCTCCTCGAGCGAGGCAACGCCCATCGGGCTGCCGCGGATGTCGTCCACCTTCGTGCGCTCCTCTTGCGCCGTCTCCTCCTGCGGCTTCACCTGCTCCTGCCGCGCAACAAACTCTTCCTCCATGAGGAGGTAGTCTTTCACTCGCTCGAGCTTGAGCAGCCGAAGCTTGCACTTCGATGCCGGAACGATTGTCGGCACCTTCGCGCTCGGCGCCGGGCCCGGCTTCTTCTTCTTCTTCTTCCCGACACGCGTGGGCGCCGGCTGCTCATACTTCGACTTCTTCTTTTCCTTCCGCTCCTCGTTTGACTGGCCATCATTGCCGCCGGCGCGTGAGCCAGACTGGCCCATGACCGGTGGCGCGAAAGCCGAGTGGCCGGCAGCGAAGCGGCGCAAAGCGGCGAAGCAGCGGCTGCGCCTGGAAGGATCCTACAGTCTAGGAATTCCTACAGAGTACACGCTCCGTGGAGAAGATCTGATCTTCTTCCAGCCGCACCACCTTCGCCGGGGCATACATGTCTTCATCACATGAAAGCTTGTGGCTTCCCATGAGCGAGGTGTACGGTGCGTCTGGTCCTGCAGGCACGTTCGACGACACCTCCCTCGCCAACCTCGACGACACCGAGCAGAAGCAACTGCTTGGTGAGACGATCTACCCCATGATTGAGGCTGTCCAGCCGGAGCTTGCGGGGAAGATCACGGGCATGCTGCTCGAGATGCAGGTGGGCGAGGTGGTCGCGATGCTCAACTCGCAGGATGAGCTTCTCGGGCGGATCGCCGAGGCGCTCGACGTGCTCGAGGAGGAGGGACTCATCCTAGCCGCGGCGGACGCTCGCTCCACTGCCGCTGCCTCAGTACTTCCCACGAGCATCGCCACGGAGGACGCGCCGGTGGTGGCGGCGGCGGCCGCGGCGTCGACGACGCCGGCAGCTGTCTCGCCCGGTGGCCCTCCGATTGACGACGACGAGGACTCCGAGCTGCTGCGCCTCGCCCGCGAGCAGAAGGAGGTGCTTCGCAAAAAGCTGCACAAGCGTGTGCGGCAGCTCGCTCCGGAGCGCGAGGCACTTCCCGTCGTCGGCGCGCTGCTCGCGCTCGAGAACGAGGTTCTACAAGCGCTCCTACGCAACCGGCAGTCGTTGACCGCCGCGATGGACGCAATGCGTATGCACGATGCTTGTGATGGCATCTATGACCTGCTGCGTGCCGGCCTCGCGATGCGTCGGGCCTGATGTGGTGGCGTGCCGCTCACATAAAAAACGCCGCAGGGTTGTGGCGAAAACCGCCTTTGTGCGCGTGTAGTCTGGTCACCATGCCTTGCCATACGCGCTGGATTCCGCACTCTCCTCCGCCCTCGGCGGCCCGACCGCCGCCGCCGCTGGCGCGATGTCGGCGCTTTCATCCGCGATTCGCTCCACGAGCCATCCCAGGGAGGAGGAGAAGGGCTCGCCGCTCTTGCTGCCGAGTTCACCGCTCATCTCTGCCGCCATCTCGAGTACCGCCGCGCGGGAGCCGTACTGCGCGCGGACCGCGAGCGTGCGCCCGAAGAGCTCCACACCGTCGAGTGCACGCGCCACCTCCAGCGCCTCGGCGGGAGACCGCGCGGCGACGGTCGCGACGCCGCGACACCGGCCGAAGCGGTCGGCGGCGACACGCACGGTCGGCGGGCCGCGCACCTGGGCGTCGGGGTAGGTGGCGCGGCGGAGCGCGGGAGACGCCTCCGCCATCGCAGAATAGAGCGCGCGGCGCGCCGCGCCCGGTGCCGCCGCGTACGACACATTGAAGACGACGATCGTGTACGACGACGCGCCGCCGCGCCCGGCGCCGGACCGCCGTGGCGTGCTCTGCTCTGCGGCGGCGGTCTTCGCCCTCGCCGTGGCCTCCGCCGTGGCGGCGGCGGAGACTGCTGTAAGCACCTTCCGCACGCGGGCGACCTGCGACGAGGCGGAAACGGAGGTGATGGAAGGAAGGCGGGGAGGGGGAGGAGGGGGTACGCGCGCTGTGCTTGGCCCGTGCCGGTGCACACTGGGAGTGGCAATGAGAATCTGCACCTGCGCAAGGCGGAGCTCCTCGCGCTCGGATGCGAGCATGGTCGCCTCGATCTCGCCCTGCACCTCGGGGTCGATCTCGTCCGCGGCGCCCTCGAGCTCAGCCAGCTGTGCCTCCATCTTACGCGACGCCTTCTGCAGCCGCGACGCCGTCGCGACTCCCGCACGCCGGTCAAGGCGCACGAGGAGCTGACGTCCATCGAGCGCCGTGCCCTGCATCGCGGTGAGTGCGCGCTCGGCCGATGCGGCGTCGGGGAAGCGGACGGTGCCGAACCCGGTAGCACGCCCCGCACCGTCGCTCCCGAGCGTGCACCACACGCGCTCGGCCGGCACGCCGCCGGCTGCCGCGAAGGCCGCGCGCATCGGCGACGCGCGGGTGGACCACGAGACATTGCCCACCCAGAGGCAGCGCCCGCCGAGCGGCACCGTTCGCGTCGCCGCCGCCATGTCGGGCTCGAAGTTGTCAGCCAGCCGCACGACCAGCGCACGTGCGTGGCCTCCGCACGTCACGCGCCGTCCGTTCAGCAGCACGCGGGCGCGCTGCGCCTGCGCGGGCGTTGCGAGCTGCACGAATCCATACCCTCGGGGCGAACCGTCTCTCCTTAAGAGCACCACCACCTCGGCAACGGGCTGGACTTCGTGCGGCAGCGCAACGCCATCAAATATCCGCCAAAGCTCCGCCTCCGTCATGCCGTGTGGGATGCCACCAACAAAAAGGCGCGCCGCCGACGGGTCGGGCGAGCTAGAGGCCGAGGCCGAGGGCAGCTCCGCTCGCGCCGATGGCGCGAGCCCGATGCCTGCCACTTGGAAGCCGCGCGGCGCGGCGAGCCAGCCCACCATGCAGGAGAATCTCCTAAAGCTAGTGAAGACTCGAGGCCCACAGAGTAGGAATTCCTAGACACCCCCCTACATTGGGAGCTCCGAACCTCCGATCTGTGACCGCCCACCGCCGTTTTGATTATTCCCAGCGAATACGGGTGTATCGGAATGGCCGTTTCCAGGTGGAAACGGCGTGGACGCGTCTCCGCGCACGTTAGGTGAAGCCGCCGAAGCTCACGGGCTGGCAGTCGAGGGTGGCGAGATTCACGAGGACGCACGTCTGTGTGCGGCCGAAGTCGGGGACGAGGATCGCACGCGTTGCCTGCCCGTCCGATCCGCGAACGAGGCGAGAGTCGAATGCCGGCTGGTTGGCGGCAAAGTAGACGTGCGGACACTCGCCGATAATGAACGGGTCGGTTGTCGTGTACGGCCGGCAACCGAGCGTGTCGGGCGCGGTGGGCGCGACGTGCTGGAAGTGGAGGGTCTCGACGAGGGCGCCCATCCGGTCCTGCGTCGCGCCGCCGGTGCAGCATGAGTATCGGCGTCGCTGGTGAGCGGGCTGCAGGCGAGGCTCCCGTGGCGGCTCGCATTTCCGTCGACGTAGCGCAGCAGATCATCAACGTTCTGGCCAGAGCATCCGAGGATGTCGGCGCCGCCAACGGTGCAGGCATACGGGTTGGTGCACAGGTTGAGCGTCTCGAGCTGGGATGCTTGCGGGAGGAGGCAGCGATGAAAGGGCTGCTGCGGTAGCAGGAAGGAGCACGGGTCGTCGGCACCGGGCATGAGATCGACGGGCACCGTCGCGCAGACCGCGGTGAGGAACTGGTCGAGCTGCGCGGGGAGGCGAGAGGGAGGGAGTGGTGCGGAGGGGAGGGGGGCGGGCCGGTCGGCAGGGAGGGCCTTCTTGTATTGAGGTTCTCGGCACCGCCGCACCTCGCGGACGCACTGCGCGAGCGCCTCGTGGTCTACGGTGCTCGTCCTCTTCAGAAGGTCGGCGCCACCCGCGCCGTCGCCGCCGGAGGCCGCCGCCGACGACGCAGGGTTCGAGGTCGCGTTGCCGGCGATGACCAGGCGGACGACGGACTTCTGGAGGAGGTGGCCGTCCGCGCCGCCGAGATGGCCGCCGAGCCATTCGGCGAGGAGCTGCGTCGGCAGCATCGGCAGCGTCGGGTGGCCGAGGTGGAGGCCCGAGACGATCGCCAGCCACTGCTCGCCCTCCGCAGCCGCCGCCGCCCCCAGCGGCCGCTGCGGCGCCAGCCCCGGGAGGCAGACGTCCACCACCTCGAGCTCGCCCGCCGCGTTGAGCGCGCCCTTCACCCCGACGACTGTGCCCGTCACGAGGAGCGTCACCGCGCCGAGAGCCGCGCCGCACAGGGCGAGGCGGCCGGACTCGTCCTCCATGATCACCGCGTCGGCCTCGCCGCAGTACTTCTCGCCCGGCTCACGTGCCGGCCGAGCCTCGAGCGCGTCCGCGTTCATCTCGTCCATGATGCTCGGCTTCGCCTTCATGTCCTTGTAGAGCGTGCCGATCACGATCACCTGCTGCTCCGGCTCAACGTCGAGCGTCTTCACGCGCTCGATGTCGCCGGCCCACCGCTTGAGTGCTGCCGCCTCCACACGCGGCCGCTGTGCGACTAGCCGCTGGAAGTACAGATTGGCGTACTGGTGCTGCGACTCCACCGCGTTCGCGCCGACCGGCCTCGGCTCGAACGCCGCCTCTGCGCGCTCCA
>Ga0163111_10001916_pt1 | contig 13069 bp, 10 predicted proteins | sample CRUFie1St18metaG_FD_109645 | JGI IMG/M metagenome (GOLD analysis project Ga0163111, IMG submission 109645) | Marine microbial communities from the Costa Rica Dome - CRUD Field 142mm St18 metaG | ecosystem: Environmental > Aquatic > Marine > Oceanic > Photic zone | place: Costa Rica: the Eastern...
CGCCGCCTGCGCCGCCGCCGCCGCCGCGCTGCCGCGCGCCGCCGCGAGCGGCGCGTACGCGCGCGTGGCGCTGCTCACCTTCGACCACAACGTGGCGGTGTGGCGGCTGCGCGGCGCGGCGCCGCCGCTGTCGGTGGTGCTGCCCGTCAGCACGCAGATGCCCACGCCCGTCGCCGCCGCCGCCAACCTGCTCAACCTCACGCAGAGCGCCGCGCCGCTCGCCGCGCTGCTCGAGCGCCTGCCCGAGATGCACGCCGCCGCGGCCGACGGCAGCGGCGCCGCGGCGCACGCGGCCGCGCGACGCGGCGCCGGCGGCGCGGCAGACGAGGAGGAGGCGGAGGCGGCCGCGAGCGGGGCAGCGCTCCCCGCGGCAGTCAACACGGCCATGGCCCTGCTCGAAGGGGCGCCGGGCATGCTCGTGGTGCTCAGCGGCTCGGGCGCGACCGCGGGCCCTGGCAGGCGCGCCGAGTAGGATGGGTGGGATGGCTGGGATGGATGGGATGGATGGGATCGATAGCAGATGGCGCGCGCCTTGCGCACATGCACGTGCACACGCATGCACATGCACACGCACGTGCACATGGACATGCACATGCACATGCGCACGCGCGCCGCCTCGGCGACGGGGTGCTTGCTCGCGCGCACCCGCGTGGGCTTGCGCTCGCGCGCTCACGGACGCCACGCTGCACACGCGCACACCAGGCGTACGCGCGAGCCTCCGAGGGGTGACCCTCCCGCGGAGGCGGAGGCGGCGGCGACACACGACGCGGCGCTCGAGCGGCTGGTGCGGCCGGAGGGGCCGATGCTCGAGACGCTCGCCAAGGGGTGCGCCGATGCGCAGCTCGTCGTCGAGCTGGTCGTCGCGCCAGGTGAGACCGCGCACCCCCACGCACACACCCCGCGCCCGCCCCCCCCACGCGCACCCCCCACGCACCCCCCGCGCACCTCGCGCGCACCTCGCGCGCACCTCCGACTCGCGCCCGCCCCACCCTCGTTGGTGCGTGTGGTTGCAGCCTCCGAGGCATGAGGCTGCAGCCTCGGGGGCGCACGGTTGCAGCCTGTCGCACCCCTGGTTGCAGGCGTGGCCTCGAGCTTCTGCGACGTGGCCTCTCTCGCGACGCTGCCCGCGAGCACGGGTGGTCAGCTGCGCCACGTGCCGGGCATCGCCGAGGCCCGAGGCGGCGGCGGCGGCGGCGGCGGCGGCGGCGGCGGCGGCGGCGGCGGCGGCGGCGGCGGCGGCGGCGGCGGCGGCGAGGAGGAGGGTGTGAGGGCGACGCTGGAGGCAGCGGTGACGGCGGCGGTGCTGGGGCCGGCAGGCGGTGTGGGCGGCGAGGGCGGCCACGTGGTGGCGGGGCATGACGCGGTGCTGCGGCTGCGTGCCTCCTCCGGATTGAGACCCCGCCACGTGGTGCAGACGAGCGGCGGCGGCGACGAGGCGCCGGCCGCCTCCGGCGTCATCGCTCTGCCGATGGTCGACCGCCACCTGAGCTTCGCACTCGAGCTCTCGCACGACCCGAAGGTGCCGCCCCGCGCGGTTAGCAGAGGCTGCAGCCTGCACCCGCTTGCACCCGCACATGCGTGCACCCGCACATGCGCATGCACATGCATGCACATGCACATGCGCATGCACATGCACATGCACATGTCACATGCACATGTGCAACACGTGCCCAGGTGCCCCTCTACGTGCGGGGCGGCTGTGTCTTCGTGCAGTCGGTGCTACTCTTCTCCGTGGGAGACGAGCGGCGGATCCGCGTCGTCACGCGCCCGCTGCAGGTGGTGGAGGTTAGGGTTAGGGTTAGGGTTAGGGTTAGCCCTAACCCTAACCCTAACCCTAACCCTAACCCTAACCCGCTGCAGGTGGTGGAGCACCTGCCGCGGCTCGCGCAGTCCATCCACCTGCCGACCTGCCTCGCGTTACAGACCAAGCAGGCAACCCCATCGGTCGACCTCTCACCCTAGCCCCAGCCCTCAGCCCTCACCCTCACCCCAACCCCAACCTCGACCCTTAGCCAGACCCCCAACCCTAAGCCTGACCTTGACCCAAACCCTTTAACCAAGCAGGCCGCCGCCGCCCTCGGCAAGCAGCCCGCCAAGACCGTCTCTGACAAGATACAGGCCGACGCCGTCGCCGCGCTCTCGGCGCAGCGCGAGCTGCTTCCCCCCCCCTTCCAGAAGGTGGCCGACGCCGCCACCCTTTACGTGCCCAGGCTGTAACCCATGCGCTCAGGCTGCACCCGCATGTGTCCAAGCTGCACCACACATGCGCCTGTGCTGCAACACACATGCGCACGCAACGTGCGCCCCAAGCTGCACCGCACATGCCTCGTGCCTCCAGGTGGCCATGGTCTAACCCTAACCCTAGCCCTAACCCTAACCCTAACCCTAACCCTAACCCTAACCCTCACCAGGTGGCCGACGCGATGTTCCTCACGCAGACCCTCGCGCTGCTGCCTCTCTTCAGCCTCGCCCTCGTGCGCCTGCCCGCGCTCAACCCGCTCACGCCGCAGAGCCGCTCGCTCAGCCCCGACGCCGCCGCCGCGCAGCTGCTCGCGCTCCGTCTGCTGCCGCCGCACCTCGCCTCGCGCATCCTGCTGCCGCGCGTGCATGCGCTCCACCTCCGCTCCGAGGGCGAGGGCTTCCTCGCCCCGCCGCCGCCACCCGCGCCGGCCGCCGCCGAGAAAGCCTCGCCCGCCGCCGCCTCGCCCGCCGCCTCGCCCGCCACCGCCACCGCCGACGCCGCCGCCGCCGCCGACGCGGCCGGGGCGTCCGCGCTGGCTGGCTGGCGCGAGCTACCCATGCCGAGCGGCGCGGCGGTGGCGCAGGACGGCGTCTACCTGCTCGACGCGCTCGAGCACCTCGTGCTGTGGGTGGGCGCGCAGGCCCACCCGAGCTTCCTCGAGGGCCTCTTCGGCACCGCAACGCCCGCCGACGGCGCTGCGCCGCTGCCCGCCGCCGCGACGCCGCAGGTGCGCGCCGCGCGTGGCCCGCGTGGCCCGCGTGGCACTCTCGCCCTTATCTCGCCCTCGTGCAGGGGGCGGGGCGAGGGCTAGCTTGGCTGTCGTGCTGATGCCACCGCCCCTCACTGTCGCAGGCACGCGCGCTGCACGCTGCGCTCGCAGAGCTGCGCGCAGGCAGACCGCTCCCTGCGCCGCTCAAGGTGGTCGTGCAGGGCAGCCCGCGCCAGCAAGCGCTCTTCTTCGGCCGGCTGCATGCCGAGGGGTACGAGGCGTTCGCGCTGCATCTGCACAACCAGCAGGTCGAGCACTACCGCCGCCGCCGCTAGCCGGCCCAAGAAAGCACTCTGTCCCGCTGGTTTTTTGGTCGAGCGTCGATCACAAACTTGGTCCTTGGTCGAGCGTCGGTCACATAACGGACAGGTGTGCAGGCTGCCGCGTCGTGTAACCTGTTAGCGATTTGGTGGCAGAACGGGTGCACGGAAATTAGGGGAAACCTCGTTTCGGGGCGCAATTGGCAGAGCAGTACGTCGAGCTACTTCGAGCTACGTCGAGCTCATCGGCGCTCGCTCAGGGTGCAGAGCGAAACAGGATGATGTTGGCGATCAAGATGACCAAGGCCGCTTTGCTCGCCGTGGCCTGCCTGCCCTCCGCAGAGGCATTCGGCTCTATCCCCGGTGATGAGCTGCAGCCCCAAAAGTACATGCACTTCCCCGAGTTCTACGACATCCCACGGACCATGAACGGGGCGACCACTGCCGGCTGGACCGAATGGAATGCTGGTGAGTCGTGTGCATCCCGTGGAGGCCATGTATTTGCGCGTCCCGAGACGCATCCCGACTTCCGATCGTGGGGCCTGCTGCCCGCTCTCATTTTCACGGGGTGGGGCGAGCTCGCTGGAGTGATCTTTGCTTTGGACAAGCGCTTCATATTGCAGAGCGCTACCGATATAGAGGCCGCGCCGTGGTCGCATGGCGACCTGCGGGGACAAGTGAAGTACTTCGTGGACCCAATGGCTGATCTCTGCGCGCCCACAAGGCCGCCAGCCATTGAGCGCGGCATGTGGTACAACCTCCCCGAGTGCATGCCTGGCAACGACCGGTGCACGACTGGGTGGCGCAAAGCCGCCGATGGGTGGGCAGATGACGCAGACCTGAACAGCCAGCAGAACAGCAACTTTGCGGACCACCTTTGTCAGGAGGGCATGGGCGACCACCTCACCATGGGCCACTGCACGCGTGCCTTCTCTTACGCATTCATGGGCGATGCAAGCGGGCGGCGTGTCGGGCTTGTCAACGGCATCAACATGGACATCGCAGCCATGGAGAACTACCTGAACAACGAGCTTGCCGATGCACCAGCTTGCCGTCCCTCGTGCACTTGGAAGCACATGATGGGGGTCGACGCGGGGATGCCTCACGTGGACGCGTACACATTCCCGCGGAGCATCGAGGGCCACCCCTTCCATTCGTTGTACGACATTGTTTTTGACACCGCTAAGGTTGCAGGTGCAGATCCTGTCCACTCATCCGAGTTGCCACTGTCCACATGTAAGGTGTTGATGCGTGCGCAGGCGCTGTAGGCACCGTGTGCGCGGAAGGCCACCCTCTACAAGGCTGCTTCCTCTGTCAGGAGGCGCCACGCGTGCTTCTTCACGTGTACGAGGGCCTCCCCAATCTGGACTGGCAGAGCTGCGAGAACGGACACCATCAGTCGAGCATGGATACAGCGCACACCCGCTGCGACTGGTGTCGGCTAACGATCAACAAAATCGCTGCAAAGACGCCCACCGGGGGACAGTGCGACGCGGCGACAAACATGTTCGACCGCTCGTGCGCCCGCGCCGACCACTACAACGGCGACCCGACAAGCGACAGCTTCGCTCTGACGTCCCTCCCGGGAGGCTGCCACGCCGACGAAGCCACAAGCAGCCTGCCAGCAGGATACAGTGTCAGCTCGCTCACCGATGGCCTTGCTTGCTGAGATTCCGCGGACGGGTCACGCGCTGGTCCAACAGACACGCCAGACACGGCCCAGAGGACCTTGTGTATCATGCACACAGTTTTGCAGGACCAGAGCACCAAAATCCTGAATCCAGACACCCGTGTCGACACTTTACCGTCGCACACTCGTGAGTCGTGTGCGTATATCTCCCCCTACCCCCTGAGAACTCCTGATAATAGTCCACTGTGTGTGTGTGTGGCTCGGTCGTCGCACGTCGCACGTCGGTGTGAGGTGTGACGCATGTGTGTTGTGTGTGTCTCTTGCTCTCTTTTAGGTGTGTCGGTGCGCGCGTCAAAGGACAAAGCTCATAGCTCAAACTACGTGATACTAAAATGCATGTGTTGGTTCTTCGTTGATCACAGAGAGCTTTCGTCCTGCTAGCACTCGCTCGCCCAGTAGAGAGGGTGCCCGAGAGCCCCAGTGGCAGTGCCAGGGACATAAGGTATGTCTCATGTGCTCACCTCCCCCCACCCCTCGCCCGTCGGCCTTCGTTCGCCGTCGCCCCCGCCTCACTGTCGCTCGCCCCCTCGACCCCCCTCACTGTCACTCTCACCCCTGGCACGAGCGCCCCCTGGCACGAGGCCCTTCTCCTCAAAACTCTCTCAGCTCCTCCCAACGACGGCTGCCTTATTCACATAGCGGCAGAACTCGTCGAAGGAGATCTTGTCGTCGTGGTTCGAGTCGGCCTCGTCGAAGAGCTTGGCCATGACCTCGGGCCGCGAGGCGCCGGTCACGCCCAGGCGGGAGAAGATCGCCGCCATCTCGGCGCGGTCGAGGGAGCCGCTGCCGTCCGTGTCGAAGAGGTCGAAGGCGGCGCGTAGCTGGCTGCCGGCCGTCGAGTAGAGCGGCGCCACCCCCGCGCAAAACTCGGCGAAGCCGACGGTGCCGTCGTGGTCGGTGTCCATGGAACTCAGCAGCCGCGCCGCCACCTTCTCGTCCGCGCCCAGCATCCGGACGAGCCTGCGCAGCTCGGGCAGCTCGAGGCTGCCGCTGCCATCGGTGTCGAGAGAGGTGAAGAGAGTGCGCAGCTCCTCCTCTGCCGCGGCGGGCAGTGCGCATGCCGCACGCCCCGCACCCGTCTGAGAACGGGTGCGGGCCTCGAGGGCGCCAGGCAGCTGTAGCACGAGGGCGGCCGCGTGCACCGCCCCACGCCACGTCTTCCTCACCTCGTTGAAGTCGCGCAGCATCGTCTCTGAGCCGGGAAGCGGCGCGGCGGAGGCGGCGCCTTCGCCCTCCTCGCCGCCCTCGCCCCCCTCGCCGCCCTCGCCGCTTACCCAAGCCGAGGCGAGGATCTGTTCGCAGCTGAGCCTCTGGGCGGCAGAGGGGTGCAACATCCCGGAGATGAGGCGTTGCGCCGCCGCAGAGACGTGCTTCCACCTGTCGGGGAAGTCGGAGAAGCCCCACTCGGCCGCAGAGATGCGCCGCTGCAGCTCCGCGTCAGAGGCATTGCCCTTCGGGTCAAAGGGCTGGTACCCCGAGAGCTGGGTTGGATAGGGTTAGGGTTAGGGTTAGGGTTAGGGTTAGGGTTGGGATTAGGGCTAGGATTTGGGTTAGGGATGGGGGCTAGGATTGGGTTAGGGGCTGAGGTGAGGGCGAGTGCGGTGCGAGGGCTAGGGCGAACCAGGTTGAAAAGTATCACCCCCAGGCTGAAAACGTCCAAGCCCGGCCCGACGGGAAGCGCGCCCTCGCCCAGCGCGCCAGGCCCAAGCAGCTCTGGGGCCATGTAGGTGATTGTGCCCGCCACCTCGTTCTTCTCGCCCCCAGGCGGCTCACCCAGTAGCGAGGCCAGCCCAAAGTCAGCCACCTTGACGTGTGCCTCAGCGGCCTGCGAGACCAGCAACAGATTCTCTGGCTTGAGGTCGCGGTGGACCACGCCGAGGCCATGCACGTGCTGCAGCGCGAGCACCACCTGCCGCACCACGGAGGCCGCGTCGGCCTCGCTGAACGGCCCGCCGTCGCAAATCCGATCGAAGACCTCTCCACCCTCAGCGAGCTCCAGCACGAGCACCCAATTCGACGGTTGCTCGAAGCAGTCGAACAGGCCAACAATATGCTTGTGCAAGCCGATGCGGTCCAGGATATCGCGCTCACGCTTCGCCTGTTCCAGATCTGTGCCATCCTTATCAATGAGCTTGATCGCATAAGCATCGCCGCTTTCAACCAATTTGGCTCTATGGACCGTGGCGAACGCGCCCTCACCGAGCAGCTCGCCCAGCTCGTACTTTTGGCCGTCAGTGCCGCCAAGCCGTGAACCTGCAGCCGGCAGCGGCGGTGGCGGCGGCGGCGGTCGCTGCTCAGTCGCCAGGCCAGCAGCTTCGGCGTCGCGCTTGGGCATGTTCACGCGCGGCGTCCGGCGAGCGCGCGCGGTTGCCGCGCGAGTCGCGCGCTGGCAGGAGATATTCGACCACCCCGTGTAGCTAAAGCTTGATCAATGCGCGCCGTAAGTAAAGTAAGTAAAGTAAGTAAGTCACACCGTCCAACGTTTCATACCAACGGTCCTATAGCAAGAGCCCCCAGGGGGTCTCTCACACTCACTGCACCCCAGCAAAAAGCGTGCTCATGACCAGCGCACGGTCCCTGCGCGCCTTCTGCTGCAGCAGCCGCTCGGACTCCCGGGCCATCGCCGAGTCCTCCGAAGCTGCGGGTGCGTCGGCGTCGGTCTGCAGCAGCTGCGTCCTCGACCTGCTCACCGCCGAGTCGCGCGGCGCCTTGCGCCGGCGCGCAAGCCGCGCGCTGCTCGTCGCCGCGATCGCGGCGTCGCGTCGCGTCGTGTTGCGCCGCGCGGCGCGCTTGCCGACGCCGTCGTCGCCGCCGGCGAGCCCGGCGGCGGCGTCCCGGGCGGCGGCATCCGCCACAGCATCCGCCCTCGCGGCGGCGACGGCGGCCTCTTTGGCGGCGGCGTCGGCGACGTCGGCCGCATCGGACGCGGCCTTGGCCTTCGCGAAGCGCTCCTCGATGCCGTTGTCTACCCTAGACGGCGGGGCGTCGGCGGCGTCGGGCGTGACGCCGCACGCGTCGCGCGCGATGAGCAGCACGTCGTCCACCTCCGGCTCCATCGCGTCGTTGCCCTCGAGCCAGGGCAGCACGACCCACGCGTGGCGCAGCCCGAGCTTGGCCGAGAGGAAGCGGAAGCAGTGGTTGGGCCCGGGCCGGCCGTCCCACTCGCCGTACTCGGCGCCGCTCCACAGGCCGTACTCGCCGGGCGAGACCTCGGCGGTGCCGAAGCTCTGCGGCGCGAAGAGCATCATCACCATGCCGGCGCCGTGAGGGCCGACGAGGCAGCGCGACGAGCGGAACACCTTGATCTGCTGGTCGAGGGTGCCGCTCCCGTCGACGATCCGGAGCGAGGCGCGCCGCTTGCCCACCAGCCAGCCTTCTCTGCTCGTCTCCTTCTTCAGGGCGGCATGGACCTCGTTGTGGTTGAGCAGGCGGCGCGTGTCGGGCCGCTTGTACAGCAGCACCGTGTTGTCGTGGTGCGTGGGGGCGAGGTCCCGTGGCAGCATCGTGAGCATCTTGCGCATCGGAGTGACCTGTGTGCTGCCGCACGGGGTGGGCGAAGGCCAGACCGCCTCGCGCATGTTGCGGTAGACCCGGCCCTCGGCGTAGCAGAGCACCTGCGACCTGGGCACCCCAAGGATTTTGAGCGTCTCGTTGATGAACCCTCTGAGCGGCGGCTCCTTGACCCCTGCCACCTGGTCCTTGCTGCTCCAAGCTCCGCAGTCGATCAGCAGCTTCGTCCTCGGGTTGGCGCGCAGGTGCGGCATGCCGAGGACTACGCGGGGCACGACCTCCGCCATCCAATGGAAGAAGTCAGAGCTCCACCGAGAGAGCACCACCACCGTGGCCTCGCCCTTCATGTCGACCTCGCCGGCGGCGTAACTCCTGGCGTACTTGAACGACATCTGCTCCTGAATGTTGTCGGAATCGAGCCAGCATCCGTGGTACGGCCCCGGCTTGGCCCCGCTCGAGCTCCGGACGACGCCCTCGGCATCCACGAAGCCGTTTGCGAAGTGGACCACGAAGGAGTCGCCGTGCCGGTCGTTGATGGCCACGTCTGAGCTGCGCTCCGGGATCGCGATCCGCTTGTCGAGCGTCGGCTCCGGGGTGGCCTGGATCAACATTTGCACGGCCGATATGTTCGCCGCGGCATGGCCGCTGCCGTCACCGCCCGCGCGCCTCCTGCGCCGGTGCAGACGAATCCTCGGGTTGACGGGCAGCCCCTGCTGCTCGTCCTGCTGCTCGTCGGCCACCTCGTCCTGCGACTGGCCCGCCACGAGTGCGGCCTGCTGCACCGCCTCGCGAGCCGCGCAGCAGCGCAGGAGGAGCAGGCCCAAGCTCACCTGGGACCACCGCATTGGGTCCCACGCCGTGCCCCGCGCGATGCCTACTTTTGGCAACGCCTGGGTTTTGCCTCCACCCTCGCAGCGCGCCAGCCCCTCCCCGCTCGGTCCAATGCTGTTCGCGGCCGTGGCCCTCGCGGGCTACGTGCACCCGCGGTACATGCATCCCGACCGGCCGGCCGGCCAGCACGACCAGCTTGGCCGGCCGACCCCCCCTTCCAAGGTCGCCATGCTCCAGCCGGAGGGCAAGTCGATCCAACCGGCGGTTCTCGACGTCGTCGCGTCTCAACCGGCAGTGCTCGACGCCGTCACGCATGATGCTGGAAGCCAGAAGGGCTGGGTTCCCATCGGTGCTGCGTCGCTGCGACAGGCACTTTGCCCCGAGATGTGCGAGGCGGTGTACGATTCTAGCAGCGAGAATGTTACGGCCGCAGCACTCAGCGAGGCGGATTACGATTCTAGCAGCGAGAACGTTACGGCCGCGGCGCTCAGCCGCGAGAATGTCACGGCCGCGGCGCCACCTCTTGCTGTCGACTTGTCCTCCGTGCCTTCGTCCTCCGTCGCGCTTCCCGTCATCAAAAGGAAGGGACAGATCGAGCCCTTCTGGCTGCCTGAGGGCACCCTGACACAGCTCCTGAAGTGGAAGTCGAAGAAGAAGTGCGTGTTCAAAGGCAAGCACTACTCGTGGAGCATGGTCAGGCTTTTGGGCAAGACCATGTCCCTGCCGACGAGTGGCAACCAGTGGTTTGACCAGTTCGTCGTGACGGTGAATGGTGAGCCTGCACTCGAGGTCTCCCGGGTGGACGGCGCCACGGTGGTCAAGATTGGCGGGCGCGAGGCGCCGGGAAAGCAATGGAGCGTGAACGGCGTCGAGATCATGGTGCTGGAGTCCGAGAGTGAGGGCAAGAGACTCTTGCGAAAGCAGCGGAACCGTGAGACAAACCGCTTCCGGAAGAGTTCCGCGGGAGGCGAATACAGCCACAAGATCGGCAAGACAATCGTGGCCAGGGCCGCAGGTGCAGAGATGCACATCTTTGCGTCGGCGGACCCCGATCACCTGGAAGGGGCCGACCGCGCAAAGTACACGCACCTGAATGTGGTCTTCGAGGGTGGGCTTCCGAAGCACGGCTTTGGCCTCTTCGCTGAGCTCGCCGGCATCCAAAGGATGACCAACGCGACGCGAGCACTGCTCGTGCCCCCCCATGCATCGAACGAGATGGATGCGAGCGAGGCGAACGTGAGCGAGGCGAACGTCGTGGATCCTAGGGTGGAGGCGAACGCTGCTGTGGTGGCTTCGCTCGCTCAGAACGGCACGGCTTCGCTCGCTCAGAACGGCACGCTGGCAGCGACGCTGTCGCCGGCGACGTCGCGGCTTTACGCGAAGGCTATCACCCTCATCCATCACGCGAGGACCCGCTCTCACAAGAGGCAGCATCGTCATCGGGCAGATCGCGGGGTCCGTGGGGTGAGCCTGATGCAGCACGAGGCCATGGCGGAGAAGGTCACGTGCGTCTGTCCAAAGGAGATGCGAGAACAGGCTGAGAAGGAGGCGGCGGAGGCGGCGGCGGCGGCGGAGGCGGCCCACGCGAGGGAGGAGGAGGCTGCGATGAGTATGAGCAACGCGATGGCGAGCGCAGATGTGGAGGCTTTGGAGAAGGCGATGAAAGCGGCGGAGGAAGCCGCGGCTGCGTCTGCCGCGGCTGACAAGGAGGCGGTGACGAAGCAGGATGCAGCCATGAAGCTGAGCGGCCGCTCCGTGGACGACGTCCTCACCCCGGCTGTCAAGTCGGAGGTTGCGAAGGCGGAGGCAGAAAAGCACTCGCCTCCAAAGGAGCTGGCCGGGCGCCCGTCAGCAACGGTGTTTGCTGGCCGCCCGCTCGCGGAGCAAAAGGCCGATGCCATCGCGCGCGATGCGGTGATCCCTCAAAACGATAACGGACAGTCAGACCACGGAGTGAGCGACCAGCCTCCAGCGCGCGCGAAGGCCCAGAAGCTCTCGCTCATTGATGTCGCCGCCATGATGGCGATGTAGTTCGGCACGTGTCCGTTTTTTGGGGCGAAGTAGTTAACCGATATCGAGTTCTGTCCGCGTTTGCCCCGGTGATCGCGCACTCATGGTGCGGCTCTTCGCGGCGGTGGTACTGTTGTACGGCGCGGCCGCCGCGTACCGGGTCCCGGCGCCGCTCAGGGCCTCGCCACACCGCTACCCGCGCGCGAGGCAGCTTGTTGCGGCCGAGTTCGGGATCCTAGAGACGGTCTTGGAGAAGCTGACACAGCTAACCGATTTGCGCATTGCTCGCGCGTCGCACATCCTCGTGAAGGGGAACGACACGGCCACGCTCGAGCAAATCGCCGAGTGGAAGCGCGAGATAGGCAATGACGAGGAGCTCTTCGCAAAGTACGCCACCGAGCACTCCGTGTGCCCCAGCCGATCGCGTGGCGGCGACCTCGGCTACTTTCCGCGTGGGAAGATGGTGAAGCGGCCGGCTCCCATACGTCGGCCTCGCGCGCTGTGCCCCTCCATTCATGCTGGAGCCCTCTCCTGCCTGGCCCGCCTGTGCTTGGCCCGCCCGTGGTGTGCAGCCTGCTGCAAAGGCTCACCCGGTGCATCTCTCCCGCGCACACAAGGTGATGGAGTTCGACCGCGTGGTCTTCAATGAGGAGCCCGGCGCTGTCTACGGACCCGGTGCCATGCCCACGCCGTGCGGCGCCCGGGAGCGGGTCTTGGCGCGGGGTGGCGGCAGGGAGAGCACACCTTCTCGCATGCGACTCCCAGCACAGCCTCCGCCCGCACGCGGCGCAAGCCACCGTCGCGTAGAGCACGCGCGCACGCGGCCGACAGGCGCCCGTGGTGCGACGCGCCCCCGCACCCCCCACCCCCACCCCCAACTCGCCCGCGCGCACGCTGCGCAGTGCGAACCGACTTTGGCAACCACCTGATCTTTCTGCACTCTTGTCGGCGAGAGGGCGACATCCCGCCCAAGCGCCCAGGGAGGTAGCGGGCAAAAGCTACTCCGAGCTCCAGCACGACGGTGCTGGGTGCCTGCAGCTCTGTCTCGAGGAGGGCGCATGTCAGCGCGCGACAGCCGCGGGCACCGGGGACAGACCAGGGGGCACGCTCCTCTTTCGACCTTTTTCGGTGCGCAGCATTCTCGTGGCGCCGCCTGTTAGATCGATGTTCGGTGTTGAACCTGTATTATTTGCTCGTGTAGTTCATCATCCGCTGCTTTTCATCCCGAACTTCGCCGGGGCGCGGCACGCGGCATCGCGGCGAAAGCGCGCGCCCATGGCCGACGTGAAGGGCGTCCCAGTGGGCACCCTAGTCGTGCAGGAGCCGGCGGACGGCGACGCTGGCAAGGAAGGGTCGGAGGCGGCTGACCTGGACGGCGCGGCCCTGTTCTCGACTAGACGGCCGAAGGACGTGGGCGCCGGCGTGGCCTCCGGTGCGAAGACCATCATGAAGGGCGTGGTGGCCGGTGCGATCGGGCTGGTCGCTGCGCCCGTGATGGGTGCGCGAGAGGGGGGCGTCAAGGGCTTCGTCAAAGGCATGGGCATGGGCGTGGCTGGCGCGATCGCACTGCCTGTGGCGGGCACGGTCCTGGGCTGCGTGCAGGTGACGCGGGGCGCGCTCAACACTCCCGACGCGATCAAGCAGCGCAAGGCGGGCAAGGTGTGGGACGAGGACACGCGGGAGTGGGTCGTCTACAACCTGAGGGACGAGGCGCGCGAGCTGCTCTCGACGAGCGAGGCGGAGTGGTGCGCGCAGCA
>Ga0163111_10001917_pt1 | contig 13064 bp, 25 predicted proteins | sample CRUFie1St18metaG_FD_109645 | JGI IMG/M metagenome (GOLD analysis project Ga0163111, IMG submission 109645) | Marine microbial communities from the Costa Rica Dome - CRUD Field 142mm St18 metaG | ecosystem: Environmental > Aquatic > Marine > Oceanic > Photic zone | place: Costa Rica: the Eastern...
GGTGGTATTATTATACTTTAATACCACAATACACTTATAGTGTACATACACATGTTACAGTTTATTGTGACAATGGATATTATGTTAGTAAACCAAGAGGTCCAAAATTTAACAATAATAGAGGGGGTATATACAAACCTATTAACAAAAATACTGTTAAAAATAACAGAACTAATATTAGAACTAACACTAATAGAACTAATGTAAAAGTTAATACAAATAGAATTAATATAAAAACCAATAAGAACACTAATAAAAGTAATGTTAATAGAAATAACATAAATAAAAATAATATTAAGGTTAACAGGTCTAATCAAAATAGAACTAACATTAATAAATCTAAAAATACCAATAGAAGTAATAGGTCAAATACTAGAAAACCAAGATAATTTAAACTTACCTCCTTTAAAACCCTATAGACTCTTGGTTTATAGGGTTTTTTATTTTATATTTGTAAAGTAAAGAATGGACCAGTAGCTCAGCTGGATAGAGCATCAGCCTTCTAAGCTGACGGTCGAAGGTTCGAATCCTTCCTGGTTCACAAAAAATTAAATGGAAAAAAGATATTGTAAAATAGTAGCGATTTACTTTGGGGTTAGAAGATATTACCCCCAAAACGAAGATAAAGCTATTGAGATGCTTAAAGATTTTGTAAAACACGAAAAAAATATAGACCCAGGTGTACCAAGTATGGATTTAATTTTTATTAATCATGATTGTGGTAAATTTAAGGGTAAAAATTTTTTAGATAGTTTAGACGGTACAGAAACATATAATGGAAAAATAAAAGTAATTCATAGACCTTGGGATAAAGGTAAAGGCGTATGTCTAGGTTCTTTTGATTATGGTGTTAAATTAGTTAAAAACCAATACGATTATATTTTTTTACAAGAAGATGATTATAAAATAATGCATCCTGGGTATTATGGTGAAGGTGTTAAAATATTAGAAAATGATAAAAAAATAGCTTTCGTTGGTTATGATATGTATTTTTGGAAAAATATATTTAAAAATAAAAATATAACACTGGAAGAAATATTTAAGAATAATAAAAAAAAGAGAAATGAATTAGTCACACAATTACGTGTACTTGAAATATTATTCACACCTCTAATTTTTATATTTGGATATTGGAAATATATTTTACCTTATTTAAAAACTCTAAAAAAAACAAAAAAACTAATTAAGGATGGAAAAATACCTTTTTGTAGTGGTATGATGGGTTTAACAAAAACAAAATTTATTAATGAAGTTTTAAAAAAAGAAGGGCAATTACCATATCCACACATAGATTATAATGAAAATCAAAAACCATATCAAAAAAGAAATAAAATAGGTAAACTAAAACAAAACGTAAAATTTGCTTTATTATGTGTGTTAGGTGAAATGGAGTTTACTAGAATTTATACTGATTTTGGTTACAATATTAAAAGTTATAGTAATCTAGATAAATTAATATTCTCATACAAAAAGAATAAATTTAAAAAATAAACAATGGAAATATTACAAAAGTTTTATTACCATTATAAAAAACAATAGAAGAATGAAAGGAACATACGAGAAAGAATTAAAAAAAGATATTAGTATTATAAAAAAAGACTTAAGAGCTATAAGTATTAAAACAAGAATTATAGCTAGAGAACTAGAACTGGATGAAAACAAAAAACAACCAAAAAACATTAAATTGTCTTGGTGGGATAAACTAGTCAATAAAATTAAGGATTGGTTAGGTAGAAAATAATAGTGTATAAAGAAATTTTTATAAAAGGACATTATAGAAGTGGTGGAGTATTTGTTAGTCCCCACATTAGAAAAGTAAAAGTTAAAGGATATAAACATTTGAAAAACACTGTAAAATCATACATGTCTACCGACCCAGGACAACTGACATTTAATTTTACAGGAAAAACATAATAAAATGAAAACAATAATTTGTGACATAGACGGAACAATCTTCAAATACCAAGGAGGTACACCAGAAGTAACTAATAATCGAGTAGAGCCACTCCCAGGGGTCATAAAACAAATGAATCAGTGGGAAATGGAAGGTTCTAGAATAATAATTATAACTGGTAGAAGAGAATCCTTAAGAGAAAAAACAGAAAAAGATTTACAAAGATTTGGAATACCTTATGATGTTTTATTAATGGGTTATGCAGATTCAGGCAGAGTATTAATTAATGATGAAGGAAGTATAACAAAAGCTCATGCAGTCTCACTAGAAAGAGATAAAGGGTTTAAGGAATATGATTGGAGAAAAGTTGGGTTAACATTGTACCCACGACCAACTAAAAATGAAATTTTAAATGGGTTTTAATAAAAGATATATAGATAAAGAAAGAATTGTTCACGCCTTTTCCCATAGAGGGATATTAGGTGTAAGAGAGTTGATGGGGTTAGAAGGTTTGGGTAAAATAGACGCTATTATCACTCAAGACGACTTTAGTGAAAGAGTAGTCACAGCTTACCAAGAAGGAAGAGAAAATGATGTAGCTGAGGAGATAACTGATGGTATCCTTGAAAAAATGAAAAAAAAAGAAAAACCAAAACCCCTAAATGATTTTGAAAAATACTGTTTAGATAATAATATTGACCCCTATCTACAAACAAAATAAAATGAGAAATAAATTAAAATAAAATGGCAAAAAGATTAAAAGGAGTTATATTAGCGGGAGGTACTGGTAGTAGATTATACCCACTAACAAAAGTTACAAATAAACATTTATTACCAGTTTATGATAAACCAATGATTTATTATCCATTAGAAACTCTTAAAAAAATGGGTTGTAAAGATATTATGATTGTATCAGGGAGAGAACACTGTGGTGACATATTAAATTTATTAGGTAGTGGAAGAGACTTTGGTGTTAGACTATCGTATGAAATACAAGACGAAGCTGGTGGAATCGCACACGCTTTAGGATTAGCAGAAAGATTTGTCGGTTCATCCAATGTAGCTGTATGTTTAGGGGATAATATATTTGATGATAAAATTACATTAGAAGAGTTTGAAGAGGGAGCGAGAATATTTTTAACTTCAGTCCATGACCCAGAAAGATTTGGGGTGGCTGAACTAGAAAAGGGTAAAGAGTGTAAGGTTATATCAATAGAAGAAAAACCAAAAAATCCTAAGTCTAATTTTTGTGTTACAGGATTGTACGTTTATGACAATAAAGTTTTTAATTATATTAAAAATTTAACACCTTCAGATAGGGGGGAATTAGAAATTACTGATGTGAATAATTTTTACGTTAGAGATGGGTTAATGACATGCCAAGTACTAAAATCTTGGTGGTCAGATGCGGGAACATTTGAAAGTTTATTAAAAGCAACTACTCTGGTAGCCAATAAAAAAATGTGTGAGTGTGGACCAAAAGATAATAAAGTAGAAAGAAATACCAGGGCTGGTGCTAGTGGTCAGTTTGGTGGACCATTAAAACATAGTGAAAGATGAGTGATGGAGTTTGGGTAACAATAGTTATTGTAACAGTAGTTTATTTTGGTTGGTTAATTTATGAAGTAAAAAATGCTCCTATAATGCCAGATGACTATGATATAAATGAAGAAGAAAATAATAAAGATGGAAATAGTAATGATTAAAAAACAAGGATGTATGCCTTGTACACAATTTAAACCGACTATAGAAAAATATGCTTTGGAGAACGGCATAGAATTTAGAACAATTCAAACAGAAGACATGCCAGAAAATATTAGACCACCTTTTTATCCTTATTTTTATTTGAGGTCAGGTAATGATGTACTGGATGAGTGGGGTGGAACCAATGAAAGAAAAATGGAATCTATAATAAAACGTAATTTGGGAAATGAAAAATAAATATCAAATAATATTAGAATGGGTAGTAGTATTAGTGATACTAATATTTTCTTTTATTTTTATAATATAATATGGAATTATTAAACACACACCCCGTTAAAAAATCCGATTTAGGTTTCCATGGTAATTTATTTGGTGGTAAACTTCTAGCCTGGTTAGACGCAAGTGCTGCGGCATTCGCAGTCCAAGCTTGTGACACACCTAGAATGGTAACAGTCGCTATTGACAAATGTGTATTTCATAGACCAGCTAAAGAAGGACAACTAGTTAAGATATACGGTAAGATAGAATCAATAGGTAACTCTAGTATAAACATTAAATTGGAAGCAAGAACCCATAATGTTTATAATGGTAGACAAAGTGTAGTTCTATGTACCAACATTACATTTGTTAGGATAGATGAACAGGGAGAATCAATACCAATAAGTGATAGAGTAAAAGAAAAGTACGGATTTAATTAATAAAAACTAAAATAAAATGAATAGACCATTAATGTTTATAAATAATAACGTAATTGTAGAACAATTAAAAGAAAGAGTCTGGGAAGACTATAAAAAAGTACCTAACTGTGATTTTCAAGGGTGGTTTGAGGGTTTAAGCCCTGTAGAAAAAACAGCATGGGAAGTAAAATTTGACGAAATACAAGAAAAAAATGAAAGAAAATAATTATAGACCCTTACCAGAAGGATTATATATAGGAAATTCAAAAATAGAAGGTAATGGATTGTTTACATACATAGAATTAAAAAAAAGTGAAGAACTGGGAATATCACATATAAGATATAACTCAGATGATTTTCATTCTAACTATATAAGAACACCTTTGGGTGGTTTTGTAAATCATAGTGACACACCAAACTGTGAACTATATGAGTGTGGTGCTTATTTAAAAATGAAAACATCAAAAAATATAAGACCAGGTGAAGAATTAACCCTAGCATATAATTTATACGACCCATGTAAAAATTATGTAGAGGCAAATGAGTAAGATAGTAGAAGAACAAGTTGTAGAAGTTTTAAAAACTGTATACGACCCAGAAATACCGGTTAATATATACGAATTAGGTCTTATATATTTTGTAAATGTTAAAGAATCTTTAAGTGGTGATGGATTTTTTGTGAATATAGTGATGACAGTGACTAGCCCTAACTGTCCAGCTATTGAGTCCTTACCAGAAGAAATGACTTATAAGGTTGAAAAATTAGAAGAGGTAATTAAATGTGATGTGGAGGTTACTTTTGACCCACCTTGGGACAGAAGTTTTATGAGTGATGAAGCTAAATTAGAATTAGGATTTTTATAAAAAATAAACAATAAAAAATAAATAAAAAATGAAATACGGTGGGATTAAACTAACAAAAAAAGAAATAAAAAAAAGAAGAAAAAAAGCCGATAAATATTTTGCTTCTTTAGGTATTAATCCTGATACTAAAGGAAATATGCATCAGGAAAGAATACTAGATAGAAAACCAATATATAAACCAGAGGGTGACATTGTGAACGCCAAAGCTATGATTGAAATAGATTGTTATTTATTTTATACACACATAGAAATTACGATGCAAGTAGGTGATGATACATATGTATTTTACGGTAATTCTGGTGGTGTAGGATTACCAGGTGGAATGACTCAAGTAGGGGATGTAACCTATTCAGATTTAGAAACTTTATTAGCTACTACTACTTTTGGGGTATTTTTTGCTGGAGATGAAGGTGGTGGTGTAGAAGTAACATGGGGAAGTCATGGTAATTGTCTTGGTGCTGGAACTGCAGATTGTTTCCCTTGTTGTGCTGGGTCTTTTGGTGGAAGTGGTAATTGGGTTAAAAAAAATTAGAATGAAAAAAGTAGAAATAAAAATATTAGGTACCGGACATGAAATTACTCGTAGTAAATTTACTTGTGAAGAAATTAAAAAAGTAAGGGAGTATTGTTTAGAAAATGACGAGGATATGGAATCAGTACTAACTAATGACTTAGAAGAAGTATTGGAAGACCGAGGTCAATGGTGGGATTGTGATGATTTAGGACATTTTATGGGTGGTAATTTAAATTGCAAAATTTACGTTAGTGTTGATGACGAAGAATACGAATTTGATTCGGTAGATGTAAAAACAGAAACCAAATCAAAAGACCATCCAATATTTGAGGAAGGTGTAATGGTAAGTTTTATAACTTGGGAAAAAGGTACTATGGACACTTACGAATTTGAAATTGATGATAGTGAAAATTTTGACGTAAATAAATTAAAATTAGTGGTTAACCAAATAGAAACGACTGATAGTATTTATGACCTTATACAAGAATTATATTATGATGGTGAACCATTAAATGGTGATGGATTTTCAGATACGGACGGAAAAGCCTTTGAAGTAGAAATAGAAGAATGTGACGAAGATGAGTAAAATGAATCAAAAATTTATGGAAAAATATGGAAGTGAACTTAGTGACGACATTGATGATTTCATAGATGATGATTATCATTATAAAAAATGGTTACTAAAAATACAATCTAAATCTAATAGTAAACTAAATATTAAAAGTAAAAAAAATGGAAAATTACATAAATTACTGGTTAAGAAAAATGGTTGAAGAAACACCAAATGACGCGGAATTGGGTTCTAAAATAAGAAATGTTTATTGGGACGAAAATAAAAGTACAGAAATAAAAAATAAACATGATGAAGAGGACAGATGGATATTTGAAAGAAACCCAATCACCGAAAAGATTAGAAAAAGAAAAATAGTTCAACCATCAAAAAGAAAGTAACATGCCTATAAGGGAACCTAAAGTTTTATTATTTTACCCACCAGAACAAAGATGGCCAGGGTTTATGGTCAAACCCAATGGTTCTTTAGCATATCCAATGTTAGCAGCCGCTTTAAAACAAATTAAATGTCACGTTGAAGTTTATGATGCTTGTGTGGGAAATGATGATGATGACATAGCTAATTTTTATAAATCAACTGAATTACCAACCGGTTTACTTAGAACGGGTGTGAGTGATGAAAGAATATTGGAGGTAGTAGAAGACTTTGATATCATAGGGATAACATCAATATTCTCATCTCAAGAAACAATGGTTCTACATTGTGCTAAATTAATTAAACAAAAATATCCAGATAAGTTGTTAATAAGTGGTGGTGGACACGCTAGATGGAACGCTGAAAAATTTTTAAACGAAGGTTTTGAAATTGTGGCTACATCAGAAGCTGAAGAAACTATAAAAGAAATAATACAAGAGTATAGGAAAGGCACCAACGACTGGTCTAATATTAGACAAATAATGTTTAATAAGGATGGTAAAATTATTGATAATTCATCAGGAGGTAGGGTTGTTATGAATTTAGATGAATTACCTTTTCCAGATTGGAATATTTTACCATTACAAAGATATTGGGAAATAAAAAGAGGTCATGGAGTTGCATGGGATGATAAAGAAGTAGTAAAATGGGCATCTGTAATGACTTCATTAGGTTGTCCATTTAAGTGTACCTACTGTCATTTAAGTAAGGAATTTGAAGGTTCTTTAACTGGTAATATAGGTAGACATAGGATTAAATCTGAGGAAAGGGTAATGGAAGAACTACTTTACCTAAAAAATGAGGTAGGTATAAAACAAATTTTTATTGAAGACGATGCTATTTTCGGAAGGAAAAAGAGAGCTATAAAAATACTAGAAAAAATGATAGACCTCAACTTCAGGGTAATGGATATTAATGGAATTAACATAATACATTTAGTAAAAAATAGTAAAGGACAAAGTAAGTTTAAATGGGTACCGGATTTAGAATTAATAGAATTAATGGCTAAAGCTGGGTTTAGTGACTTTTCGTTTCCTTTTGAATCGGGAAGTCCTAGAATAATAAAAAAATGGGCTTCTGGTAAATGGGATGTAGAAAATACTGATGTAGAAGGTTTAATTAAAGCATTTAAAGATAATAACATAAAAATGCATGCGAATTATATGATTGGGTTTCCAGATGAAACTAGAGAAGAGATAGAGTACACAATAGAATTTGCGAGAAAGAATGCTGAATTAGGGGTGACCACCTCAGGATTTTTTATTGTAATGCCTTTACCTGGTACCAGTATGTTTGACTATTGCATAGAAAATGGACATCTGCCTAAAGATTTTAATATAGATAAAATGAGTTGGAGAAAGGCTAATATGATAAACATAGGTGTAGAACCAGAAGAATTAGAAGCTTTGAGAGATAAAGCCTGGGAGGAAATAAACTCTGATAGTTGGAAAAAAAATAGAAGAGAACTTATAGTAGCAGACCCTAAAGCATTACCTCTACCTCAAGAATTAAATGTGGTAGAACCTTAAAAACTTATTGATTAAGATTTAAAATTTTTATATATTTAAAATAAAAAATAGATATGGCTAAGAAAAGAAAATTAAACTCAAAAAACCCAAAATATTTTGGGGCAACTAAAGAAACTACACAAAAAATAAAAGAAAAAAAATTACTATGTAATATTCCAGTTAGGAACACTAATGGTGATATAGTAGAAGGGACCACAATACCAATGTATGGTGTTTGGTACGAAAACGACTAAGATGGTTATAAGTAAAGAGGATAAAAAATTATTAGAAGAAGGTATAAATTTACTTGTATCTTATGATTATGATAGTGGTGGTGTTTATATAGATGAAGATAAAATAAGAGAGGAGTTCGAAAATAAACTAGAAGAACTTTTAGAAATAGATATATGTAAATGTGGATTCTGTGGAGAATCATTAGAGGAAGATACAACATATTGTTCTAGTGAATGTTATAGGGCAGATATTACAGAAGGTGTATAAATTAAATTTAAAATAAAATATAATGAATCAAGAAGAAAAAGCAAAAAGGTACGACTGGTTATTAGACCAATACAAAGGAATTGAAATGCAAATAAGAAGAATTCCAAAATTACCAATGGAAGCAACCTTACAAGACTTAGAAAGTAAAGAATATAGTCCTGAAAATCAGGCAAAGGTAAATTATTTAAAAAACCAATTAACATTAATAGACGCAGAAGTTAAGAGACTGTTTTAATATGAAAGATAGTAGAAAATATAGTGATGCTGCCACAAATGCATTTATAGGGTGGGTAGGTGTAATTGTAACCACCATAGCAATTTTATTAGTAACTTACCTTCCTGGGTGTTCAGAATTTAATCAAGAAATTAAAGAAAAATTAAAAAATGACCCAAGACCAAAGAGTCATCTATACAATTACTTACCACCAAGTTTTTATAGAGATTTAGACACATTAGAAAATAATTTAGATAGTTTAGATGAACGTTTAGATAAATTATTAAAATTAGAAGAAATTATTGATAGTTTAATAGAATCAACATATCTAGAAATAACTCCAGATTGTAATGAAATGCACTATTTAGATGAGGATGTTATGTGGATAGGTGGTGATGGAGACACTATATGGGAATAATGAATAAAAAACTTTTAACAAATATATGGTTAATATTGTCTGCATTTGGTATTATGTTTGCTGTACTATCCTGGATACAAGATTCTAATATCATTAACCCAAATATATTATACGGTTCAAATAAAGGATGGGTAGCTTTAGTAACAGGTTCATTACTTTATAGGTGTGTAGCTAAAAAAATGGGGTAAGTTATGAAAACAAAAATTATAAATTTATTCGGAGGACCAGGTATAGGAAAATCAACCCAAGCCGCCGGTCTATATGCCATGATGAAACGTAATGGTATGTCCGTAGAACTAACATCAGAGTTTCCTAAGGTCATCGCATGGGAAAAGAATCATAGTGCAATCAGAGACCAGTTATACATTACGGCCAATCAGCATAGGAACATTTCAAGACTATACGGACAGGTAGAATACATTATTATAGATAGCCCGATTCTTTTCGGTCTGGTATATAAGGGAAAGTACGGTGACGGTTATCCCGAGAACCTATACGGGGATAGTTTCGACAAGTTCATTATAGACTTATTTAAGAAGTACGATAACATCAACATATTATTACATCGGAACGATGCCGGTTTCCAAAAAGACGGGAGATTCCAAGACTTAGAAGAATCAAAAAGGGTAGATAAAGAACTAAAAGAACTTATGATTAACAATGATATAGAGTTCCATGAATATGCCGTCGATTATAATACAATCAATAAAATATATAAAGATTTCTTTAGAAAGAACGGGGAGATAATACATATATAATCGTGGAACTTAAATTGCCACTTTCAAAGATAATAACAAGATATGATAATCGTAAGTTAGTAATTAGAAATAATAGAAAAGATTACTGGAATAGATTAGAACAAAGTTTATTAAAAGAAGGTTTAAATACAAAAAAATATTCACCAGTCAAAGCTTACAAAAGTTTTCTCCATAAAGACAAGTACGAGTTACTGAATGGAAATCACAGGGTGTATACCTTAAAAAAGATACACAACGAAAATAAGGAGATAAAAGTAAAAGTAATTTCACGAACAGAAGTTATATTATTTTATATTAAGGTTCCGTTCTTATTACTAAAAGAATTCATAAAATATTAGGCCAAGTCACTAAAATTTCTTATCTTTGTAGTATAAATAAAGAGAAAGACTAACCCCATAAAACCTAAGATTATGAACAAAGAACTTCTAAAAATCACAGAGAAAAATATAAAATACTTAAAGAGATGTTTAGATTTAACTGAATCACACATCACGTGGGGTACTAAGAATGTAAAAGAGAAATATTCTAAGGTTAAAGAAAGATTACAAAAGAAATTACAGGAGGAGAAAGTATATAGAAACATATATATGAATCCCCCAAAGAAACAAAGACCAAGTCAAGAGAGAATAGATACGGTAGTTAATCTTTTAAAACAAGATAATAGATTTAAACACTTATTTGTATAAGGGATATCATTTGTGAATCCTCATGTTTATTCCCCCTCACTCACGTTCAGGGATAAGCGTTCGGGTTCACTAACGTTCCCCTCACTTAAACATTCAGATTCCCATATAATATCCCCATAAAAATCTCATTAATAAGGGACCACTTAAATGACACTATATGGGTATATACATAATACCACTATATAAGTGTATACACACAATAAATTAGTATAATTATAATACCCACTATATATAACTCCCATACATAGATTTATAACTTTAACCCCTGCAAGGGGTTAACCCTAAAAAATACTATAAATTAATGAGTGTTTTATACGGTCATACCCTATATGGTCCCATAATTAAGGGACTGTCTATATGACACATTTTATTATGCTATATAAACCCAGAAAATAATGACACCATTCGGTGTCCATTGAAGGGTTTAATCTTGTCCCCCCGAGTCCTTATATGTTTAAAAAAAGATAGTCTCTTAAATCGAATATATGGTATACTGAGAAGGATTTAAACGTCTTATAGATACCTTAAAATTAACGTGTTCCCCTAACTACCCTTTCTATCGTAGTACATTTACCACATTTTACCACTACTTACCACAACATTACACATCTAAAATTCCCGATAGGGGCGTTCTGTACGGTGCTTTTCACTTTTTTACCACTAAATCCTTATTTTACATTACCTTCAAAAGCCTCCAAAGTCTCTGACCCCTTCGCGACCCGTGACTGACATTCTGACAATATCAAGTAATTTCACTAAAAGTTATTAACAAAATTCCCCCTGACAATGTGTCACAGGGGTTTTTAAACTGGACTAGCTAGGGACCATAACCGGGGTTTATGTACCAGTTATTAACATTGTCATATAGTCAGGTGAATAATTTGGCCATGTCAAATAAAAGTTGTACCTTTAGGTTGTGGGAGGGCGGGTCATATAATAATAAAAACAAAACGCTTATTAAGTCTAATTCTAAATAAGGTCCCCCAAAAAGAAAAACCCCCACTAGAGAGTGAGGGTCGGATATATAAAAGGGCACTAAGGCCTCGGATAGTTATAGTTCTGAAGTGTGTACCAACTTAATAGTTCCAATCTTAATGTCACCTTCAATACCAACCAACTTTAGGAAACGACGTAGGTCATTAGCTCTACGGTTAGCGTTGTAGTCATAATCATCATTCAGTAAAGAATATCTGATAGCATTCCTTGGGACTTTAGGATTACCCCAACCACCACGTAGATTATAGTACCACTCACCATACTTGTCCATACAATCTCGGACTACAGGTTTAAACCTTTTATCTATTCTTTCATCTTGTGATACACTACCCCAACCTTTAGCAGGTCTCTTCTTAGTTACTAATTGTGTTGTGTGACCTGAACACACAAGATTAACCACAGTAGTTCTCCACTTTGCGTCATTAGTGGTTGGGTCTTCCTTACTATAGTTTAGTTTAACATTAGTGATACGGTACTCGTAGGTTGTACTTTTACTATTCCAGTTGTGTACCGTAGTTTTAAATCTCCTGTCTCTGATAAGTTTCCTAAGTTGTTTGTTGTCTATGTTTTTCATACTACAAAGATAAGAAAATAGTATGGACTGGCCAAATAAATATAGTAAAATCTTTTGACACTATCCAGTTCTATTCCTTATTTAGAATCATTCTAAAAACACAAGATAATAATAGTCCCGTACGGCAGGGAGGGACCTATACATATAACACCAATATAGCCCCCATATATATAGCCCCTGCTTTAGCCCCCTAATTATGGGGGGCCTCCCCCCTGTCCGTATCCCCTCTTATATATGGGTATTTAGCGGCGGGTATAAGGGGGTCAGAGCCTTCCCCAAAATATTAGCGATTTTTTAATTTAGCCGCTAAGCCCTTAAAAAAAATTTTGGGAAAAAATTTCTAAAAATTGGACTTACCTTTATAAGGGAAAAATAGTATAATTATATATGAGTGATAAGGAACCAGAAATAGTAGAGAAAGGATTGTGGGACCACTATTCAGAACTACCTAATCCAGCATGGTACGAGTATAAAGAAAATATGAAAAAGAAATATCCAGATAATATAGTTTATAATGAGGAAAAGGATAAGTTCGATGCTAACCTAAAACAATATCCCACTACAGTGGGTTCACAAAAGTTTGAACCTGTTTGTGTGGATAAGTCAGACTCTATAAAAGCTGACAAATATTTTCAATCTAGATTAAAGGAATTAAAGGATGAATATAAACGTTTAGTTGAGGAGTATAACTGGACAAGTTTAGTCTATAATTCTACATATAATTTTCAACCTATTTTAGGAGAACATTATCACTTATATGAAAACAAAAA
>Ga0163111_10001918_pt1 | contig 13061 bp, 13 predicted proteins | sample CRUFie1St18metaG_FD_109645 | JGI IMG/M metagenome (GOLD analysis project Ga0163111, IMG submission 109645) | Marine microbial communities from the Costa Rica Dome - CRUD Field 142mm St18 metaG | ecosystem: Environmental > Aquatic > Marine > Oceanic > Photic zone | place: Costa Rica: the Eastern...
AAAAATATTTACTAAATGTGTTTTACCTGAAAATTTTTCACCACATATATTAAGAAAGTTTTTTTCCCATCGTGGCCAACTGTTCAATAAATCCAAAATATGCTTATTACTTTTAGAAATAAAAAAATCCTCATATGACATGTTTTTTTCATAATCAAATTTTATTATTTGCTGATCTGTATCTCTCATATTATTCTAAGGACCAAATTTTATTTTGAGTATCAAAATTAAGATTTTTTTCCTTCATCTTTTTTAAAAAAACATTAGGAGCTCCATTAAAAATAATTTGATAAAAAGTAAAGTCTCTATCAAATTTGGTAATATAATAATCGTAAATTAAATCAATATCATTTAAATTTTTTTCAAATTTTAAAATTTTGTTTTTATTTTTGTTTTTAACTTGGATTTTTAGAGGATATTTAATTGAAGTATTAATTTGATTAATTTGTTTCCAATAATCTTCGTACATCATTTTTAAATCTTTTATCAAATCCTCGGTTTGTTTCTTATTTGATATATCTTTGTTTTCGTAAGATTGATTTTTCAAAATTACGTTATCCCCATTTGAAATCCTTGATAATACTCTAATTCCTTTATCGTATTTAAAAATCAGCGCTACTATAGCGTTATTTAAATTATATTTAGAGATTATTTTTTCGAAATTGTATTGTTCAATATTTTCATAATTTTCTTTTATCATCTTTATATCTTCTAAATCCTCAGTAGGTAAAATATATTTTATAAGATGATTTTTTTGTAATTCTTGATTCCACTTATCAAAAATTGTATTATTTTCAAAAATTAATAAATCTCTTTTAACTTCATCAATAATAATTGGAATGAACAAAAATTTTTTATTTATTGGTATTGATGGAAAAATATTTTTTTGCTCCAGATAATTAAAAATTTTTTTTTTATTAAATGATACACCTAAATTTACATTATAAATTTCATTAATAAATTTTTCTTCTTTAATCGAAAAAGACTCGATCATACCCTTAATTTCATTCAATTTTATTTTATTAATTTTTTTCCTGTCCGTAGATTTGACGATAATTGAAATTAATTCAAAAAAAGCTTTTTCAAAACCTTCGTCTATTACCTCATTTTTATTAAAATTTTTTTCAAATGGTCTGGATATATCAATATTTTCAACATCAAAAGATTTTGCTTCTATTTTTTCTGTGGAAAAAAAAAATATATTTAGAGATAGAATTATAAAAAAAATATATAAGAATTTTAAGTTGTATTTTTTTTTTTTAATTATCATGTCACATAGTAATGAATAAAAATCTATTTACATATAAAAAAAGTGGGGTTGATATTAATGCTGCTGATAAATTTGTAAAATTCATATCTAATAATTCATCAAATAAAAAAGGCAAAAAAAAGTTTAAAAATATTGGTGGTTTTGGTTCTATAACAAATATTCCAAAAAATCTTAAAAATCCAAAATTGGTAGCTTGCACTGATGGAGTTGGAACAAAAATAGAAATAGCAAATGAATTAAATAAATTTGACACTATCGGCATAGATCTTGTAGCTATGAGTGTAAATGACTTAATTGTACAAGGTGCAAAACCACTTTTTTTTTTAGATTACATTTCAATAAATAAAATAAATTTAAAAAAACTGAAATCAATTATGAAAGGGATATTAAATGGATGTAAAATTTCAAATTGTGAACTAGTTGGAGGAGAAACAGCTGAAATGCCAGGAACTTATGAAAAAAATAAATTTGATATCGCAGGTTTTGCTGTAGGGATTGTTGATGAAAAGAAAATTTTAAAAAAAGAGAAAATTAAAAAAGATAATCTTATTTTGGCTGTTCCATCAAGCGGATTGCACTCAAATGGATTTTCATTAGTTAGAAACTTAATCCAAAAAAAACAAATTAAGATAAAAAAAAATTTTTTTTTAAAAAAAGAATTAATAAGACCAACTCAAATATATGTTAATGAAGTATTAAACTTAATTAATAAAAATCTTTTAAATGGCTGTGCGAATATTACAGGCGGTGGAATTGAGGATAATATAAAAAGAGTAATACCAAATAATCTTTGCGCTTCAATTGATCTAAAAAGAATAAACACATTAAGAATATTTAAATGGTTAAAAAATAATAATATTTCAGATAAAGAAATGTTAAAAACTTTTAATTGTGGAGTAGGATTTTGTTTAATAATTAATCCAAAAAATTTAAAAAAAGTAAAAAGTTATTTTCCAAAAAAATATGAACCTTATATTATAGGAAAAATTATCAATGGATCTCGCAAAGTTAAACTTAATGATAAAATCACTTGGTAATAAAAAATTTAAAACAGCAGTATTTATTTCTGGAAATGGCAGTAATTTGAAAAATTTAATTGATTTTTCATTTTTAAATAAATCACCTATAGAAATAAATTTAGTTATATCTAATAACAAAAAATCAAAGGGTTTAGTCTTTTCAAAAAAAAATAATATAGAGTCTAAAGTTTTTAATTTTAAAGAAAAGAAAATTGCTGAAACTCAAATACTTAAAATGTTAAAAATAAAAAAGATTGAATTAATTTGTCTTGCAGGTTTTATGAAGATTTTATCTAAAACATTTATTAGAAGTTTTAGAGGTAAAATTTTGAATATTCATCCCTCTTTATTACCTAAATACAAAGGGTTAAACACTCATAAAAGAGCAATAGCAAACAATGAAAAATTCTCTGGATGTACCGTCCATGTTGTTAATTCGAAACTAGATTCTGGAAAAATAATTTTACAAAAAAAAGTTAAATTAGATAAAAAGGAAACTGTTAAAAAACTTCAAAAAAAGATATTAAAACAAGAATATATTTTATATCCAAAAGCTATTAAAAAATTTTTATCTAATCTTTGAAGAAAAAATCTATTTCAATTTTTGCATTTTTGGGACTATCAGACCCATGAACAGAATTTTTATCAATAGAAATACCATACTTCTTTCTTATTGTTCCTTCGGCCGCATCTTTTGGATTTGTTGCTCCCATTAATTCTCGATTAGCTAAAACGCCATTTTCTTTTTCAAGTATCATCACAACAATTGGACCAGATGATAAATATGTACATAAATCGTTATAAAAAGGTTTGGTTTCATGAACTTTATAAAATTGTTCAGCTTCAGATTTTTCTATCTTTATTTTTTTTTCTTTAATAATTTTAAATTCATTTTTTTTAAAAATTTCTTTAATTTCATTATCTAAATTTCTTTCAACTGCGTCTGGCTTTATTATCGATAAAGTTTGCTCTATATTACTCATAATAATCCTCTATTAGTTTATTTAACAATCTCACTCCAAACCCTGTCGCTCCCCAAGAATTTAAAGCACCACCATATTTAGAAAAAGCCATACCAGCAATATCTAAATGAGCCCAGGGAGTTTTATTTAAAATGAATCTTTGTAAAAATTGAGCTGCTGTTATTGATCCTGCACCACCAACATAATTTATATTTTGCATATCCGCATTTTTTGAGTCCATGAGTCTATCGTAATTCTTATTAAGTGGCATCCTCCATACTTTTTCATCAACTTTTAAACCAGACTCATATATTTGTTTAGATAAATTATCATTATTAGAAAAGAGACCAGCATGTTCTGATCCTAATGATACAATTATAGCTCCAGTTAATGTTGCTAAATCAACAATCATACGAGGTTTAAATTTTTTTTCTGTAAAAGATAATGCGTCAGCTAAAACTAATCTACCTTCTGCATCAGTATTCAGTACCTCAATTGTCTTACCACTATACGATTTGACTATATCACCAGGTCTTTGAGCATTTCCTCCAGGCATATTCTCAACAAGTCCTACAACACCTACTGCATTAATCTTTGCTTTTCTTAAGGCTAAATTTTTCATTAAACCAACCACAACTGCAGAACCTGCCATATCATATGTCATATCTTCCATAAATTTAGCAGGCTTAAGAGAAATACCACCAGTATCAAAACAAACACCCTTTCCAACAAATGCTAAAGGTTTATTTTTTGTTTTTGAACCATTCCATTCTATTGTTACTAAGTATGAACCTCTAATACTCCCTTGACCTACACCTAGTAAAGCATTCATTCCTAATTTTTTTAATTTTTTCTTGTCATAAATATTAATTTTAAGACCAAATTTCTTTAATTGGTTTAACCTTTTTGCGTATTCATCTGGATGTAAAATATTTCCAGGCTCAGATACCAAATCCTTTGTTAAAACAGTTCCTTCAATTAAAGAATTAAATCTTTTATTATTGTTATAAATTAGTGATTTATTATCTTTTGAAATATTAAAATAAAAAGTTTCTTTATATTTTTTTGATTTATATTTTTTAAAAACATATGATTTAAGTTGAACACCATGTAAAAATTCATCTAAAAAATTATTATTTTTTTGTGAGGTTGTTTTAATATTGTTATTAAACAAATAAAGATCAAAAATTGTATTATCTTTTATAAAATTAAAAAAATTTGCACCTATTTTTTCATTATCTACAGCTAGATTATTTTTTTTAATTTTTACTAAAATTATCTTTTGTGTTGAATTAATATTAAATATTAAAAAATCTTTCTTTTCTGATTTATTAATATTTATTGTTTTATTGATTTCTGATGATTGATTTTTAAGGATTAAATTATTTAGACCATTAATTTTAAAATTTTCATCACAAAAAAGAACGTAATTTTTGACCAGTTTAGGATTAAAACTCTTTTTAATGCTTATTTTTATTGACATTTTTAATATATATGTACTTTAGGTTGTATATTAATTGTAAACTATTAGTTGAAAATATATAAGTGCAATTTTGTTAGATTTCAATGAAAAAAATATTATTTAGAAAACTATTATTTGATTGTTTAACCTTTTTTCTCATTACTCTATTTTGCTCTAGTTTAATCATTTGGGTGTTCCAAGCTGTTAATTTCTTGGACATAATGATAGAGGATGGTCGTGATTACCTCGTTTATATAAATTACTCGTTACTTAATTTTCCAAAGATTATAACGAAAGTATTGCCTTTTGTATTCTTTTTTAGTTTTTTTTATGTGATTACTAAATATGAACTAAATAATGAATTAATAATTTTTTGGAATTTTGGAGTAAAAAAAATTCAACTTATTAATTTTTTATTTAAATTTTCAATTACATTAGTTTTAATTCAAATTATTCTTGCTGGTTTTGTTGTTCCAAAGACACAAGATTTAGCCAGATCTTTTCTAAGAACGTCTTCAGTTGATTTCATTGATAGTTTCATACAACAAAAAAAGTTTAATGATACAATTAAGGGAATCACAATATATAGTGACGTAAAAGACGATGAAGGAAATTTAAAAAATATATATCTTAAAAAAGAAGAAAATAAAAATGAAAATAATTTTCAAATTACATATGCGAAAAAAGGTAAATTTATTAAAAAAAATAACATTCAATTTCTCACTCTATATGAAGGAGAAACAATTAATGTAATTAATAATAAAATAACCAATTTTAAATTCTCAAAATCAGATTTTAATTTACAAAATTTAGAAACAAATACGACTACCTATATAAAGACCCAGGAAGTTTCATCAATTAAACTGATAAAGTGTATGGTTAGATTAAATAATCTAAAATTTTTAAATATTAATACAAAAGATATAATTATTGAAAACTGTAAACTTGAAAATCTAAGTAATATTATTAAAGAATTATATAAAAGATTCATCATTCCTTTTTACTTGCCAATTTTAATGCTCATAATTTTATTTTTAATTTTAAAATCTAAAGAAAATATAAATTACTTAAATTACAGAATATCTATTTTTTTACTAGGTTTAAGTACAATAATTTTTTCAGAGATCACTTTAAGATTTATTGAAAAAGATTTTCTTGAAAACACAAAGATTTTTATCATTCCTATAATAACTGTAGTTTTGTTTTATATAATTTTTTTTGTTAATTTAAATTCTTTAAAGGAAAAAAATGAGAACCTACATTAAATTTTTAAGTCTTATTTTTATAAATTCTTTTTTTTATGTATCAGCAATAATGTTGAGTTTAATATTCATTTTAAATTTATTAAATGAATTAGATTTTTTTAAAGATATAAATGTAGACTCTATTTTTCCTATATATCTTTCGTTGCTAAACTCACCAACATTAATTTTTGAAATGTTTCCATTTATATTTTTAATTTCTACCCAATTATTTTTTATAACTCTTTTTAATAACAATGAGATAACTATTTTCAAATATTCTGGTCTTAAAAATTCTAAAATACTTTTAATAGCAAGTACAGTTAGTTTTATTCTGGGTATAATTATAATTACTCTTTTTTATAACTTATCATCTAATTTAAAAAACTTTTACTTAGATCTAAAAAGCAATTATACAGATGATGGAAAATATTTGGCAGTTATTACAAAAAATGGTCTATGGATTAAAGACATAATTGATGATGAAATATTAATTATTAATGCTGTAAAAATTGAACAAAATCAATTAGTGAACTCGTATATTTCCGTATTTAATGAAAATTTTGAAATTGAAAAAAATATTGTTAGCTCAAAAATTGATGTAACTAATAACGAATGGTTAATTTATAATGCTGAAGTTTTTGAAGATAATAAAAAACAAAAGATTGAGGAATATATATTGAAAACCAACTTTAATTATCAAATTATTCAGAATCTATTTTCGAATTTATCCTCACTTTCTTTTCTTGAGCTTCTTGAATTAAGAAAAAACTATAAATCTTTGAATTATTCACTGGTAGAAATAGATATTCAAATTATAAAAATTGTAACTTTTCCAATATATCTTGTCTTAATGACGATTTTCTCAGGTATTATAATGCTAAATACAAAACAATTTAAAAGTTCGATTGTTAAAATATCTATTGGTCTCTTTTTTTCCGTCATAATTTATTATTTTTTTAATTTCTTTAAAGTCTTAGGGGAAACAGAAAGAATAAACTTAATTATCTCAATCGTTGCTCCTCTAGTATTGTTGGCTTTGGTAAACACAATAATGATAAGAAGGTTTAATGATAAATAAACAGATATCTTTAATTTTACTGTTGTTTATATCTTTGTTTATACATTCTTCATTAGTAGCCAATGAACAATTTAACTTTAATATATCTGAAATTAAAATTTTAGAAGATGGAAACAAGATAATTGGATCAAAGAGAGGGGAAATAACTACTAATGATGGTATTAAGATTAGTGCAGACAGTTTTATTTATGAAAAAATTGAAAATATTTTGGAAGCTGATGGTAATGTTGTAGTTGTAGATGAGGTGAATGATTACAAAATCTCTGCTGAAGAAATTATTTATGATAAAAAGGACGAAACAATTTACACAAAAGGAAATACTACAAGTGAAATTTATTCAAGATATAGCATAAAAAGTAAAAATATAATTTTTTTAAAGAATAAAGAAATTTTAAATTCAAATGATAAAACAACAATTATTGATAATGAAAATCAAACTCTTTATAGTTTAAAAAAATTCAATTTTGGCTTAAATGATGAGCTTTTAAAGGGACAAGATATTTTAGTAACTTTAAATTATAATCAACCTACTAATGATAAACTATATTTTGAAAATGCTATCTTTAATTTAAAAGATAAAAGTTTTATTGCTAAAAATATAGAAATTAACTTAAAGAAAGATATATTTGATAATTTAGAAAACGATCCACGTTTAAAAGGAGTTTCAGCAACAAGTGAAGGCAAAATTACAAAAATCAAAAAAGGTGTTTTTACTAGTTGTAAAAATGACGAAGGTTGTCCTCCTTGGGTGATAACTGCAAAAGAAATTACTCATGATAAAAATAAGAAACAATTAATTTATGATGGGGCGTTATTGAAAGTTTACAATGTGCCAATATTATATTTTCCAAAATTCTTTCACCCAGATCCGACTGTTAAACGTCAATCTGGTTTATTAAAACCACAACTAAATAATTCTAGTATATTAGGTTCATCATTTAGCTTACCCTATTATAAAATCATTGCTGAGAATAAGGATCTTACTTTTAGACCAAGAATTTTTGATAGCGATATAAAAATGTTACAGAATGAATATAGGCAAAAAAATAGAAATTCTTCTTTAATAATGGATTTTGCTTATATTGATGGATATCAATCCTCGCTCGAAAATAAAAAGAATAGTATTAGTCACTTATTTGTAGATTTTGAGGCAAATTTAGGTTTAGAAAATTTTACTAATAGTAACTTTTTCTTATCTTTAAAAAAAGTTACTAATGATACTTACTTAAAGATATTTGATGGGAGTATATTCAAAAGTGATGTAATACCAACAAATTATGACATGTTAACATCTGAAGCAAAATTAATTTTAAACAATGAAAATTATAATTTTACAGCAGGGTTTCAGTCATTTGAAAATTTATCACTTTCTAGTTCTGATAGATATCAATTTATATTACCTTATTATAATTTTGATAAACAATTATTTGATAATTATGACAACGGATTTATTAATTTTTCATCAACAGGGAGTAATGATTTAAATAATACAAATAATTTAAAAACAAAAATAATTAATGATATAAATTATAGAAGTCTAGATTTGATATCAGAGAGTGGTTTTAAAAGTGGTTTTAACATTTTTCTAAAAAATCTAAACACAATAGCTAAAAATGATGAAAAATATAAATCTAGTCCTCAAATGGAATTAATGAGTATTTTTGAATTTAATTCTAGTTTGCCTTTAATTAATCAATCAAATAATAGTTTAAATTATTTTACTCCAAAAGCATCAGTAAGATTCAATCCGGGAGATATGAAAGATTATAGCTCAAACGATAGATCTATAAATGTTGATGGTATATTTGATATTAATAGGCTTGCTTTAGATGACTCTTTTGAAGAAGGTAAATCATTAACTTTGGGCTTAGATTTCAAAAAAGCAAATATTTCAGATATAAATAAGTATTTTGAGGCAAAAATTGCAACAGTTTATAGAGATAAAGGGGAGTCATTTATCCCAACTACAAGTGGAATAAATGATAAAGACTCGAATATATTTGGAAAAATTTCAAACAACTACTTAGATAATCTTCAATTATCTTATGATTTCATTTTGGATAATGACTTAAACACTTTGATGTATAATTCTTTAAATGCCACAATAGATTACGAAAACTTCAAAACCACATTTAATTTTGTAGATCAAAATGATCCATTTGGTGACACTAAATCACTAGAAAATACAACAACTCTTAAATTTAATGATCAAAACTATTTATCTTTTAATACAAGAAGAAACAGAAAGATTGATTTAACGGAGTACTATAACTTTATATATGAATATAAAAATGATTGCTTGGTAGCAGGTATAAAATATAACAAAACTTATTACGAAGATAGAGATCTAAAACCTTCAGAAAATCTATTGTTCTCAATTACATTAAGTCCTTTGACAAGTTTTGAACAAAAAATTGATCAATAATGGAAGTTCAAAAATTATGAAGACTAAAATAGTAATCATAGTATTTAGTATTTTATTTTTTTTAAAACAAGTTTATGCAGTCGAAAATAAAATACTATTTAAAGTAAATAATAAGATAATTACATCTATCGATATTCAAAATGAGATGAATTATCTAAATTCGGTCAATCCTTCAATAAGTAATCTTGAAAATAATAAATTATTTGAAATTTCAAAAAATTCACTAATCAAGAATAAAATTAAAGAAATAGCTTTAGAAAAAATAGTTGAAAAAATTGAATTAGATAAAACAGATTTTGAGAGAAATTTAATTATGAATTATTCAAAAATTGGAATAAATGATATGAATAAATTGCAAGAACACTTGTCACAATTTGATTTAAATATTGAGTCACTAAAAAAAAGAATTGCTATAGATTCTTTCTGGAATCAAGTTATATACGATTTATATAATAAAAACATAAAAATAGATTTAGAACAAATTAAAAAAAATATTTTGAAAAATAATATGCAAAAAGAATTTCTTTTATCTGAGATTGTTTTTAACTTAGACCTAAACGAAAATTTTGATGAAAAAATCAAAAATATTAAACAATCGATAACAGAAAAGGGTTTTGAAAATACTGCTTTAATTTACAGTACATCTGACACTGTAAATACTGGTGGTAAACTAGGATGGGTTAGTGAAAATTCGATTAATCAAGAAATATTAAATGAAATACTAAATACTGAGACAAACAATTATACAAAAGCAATCAAAATACCAAGTGGATTCCTGATTTTAAAAATTAACGAAATAAGAGAAACAGAGAGAAGTATCAAACTTGAGGAAGAATTACAAAAGATTGTTAAAATTAAAACAAATGAACAATTAAACCAATACTCTAATTTATTTTTCAATAAAATAAAAAAAGATATCACAATCAATGAACTCTAGACCAATTTTAATAGTCGCTGGAGAGCCAAATAGTATTTTTTTAGAAATACTATTTAAGATCTATAAAACAAAAAAATTGAGGAAACCTTTAATTTTAATTGCATCGTATAATTTATTAAAACTTCAAATGAATAAACTAAATTTTAAAAAAAAAATTAGACTCCTGGATGAGTCAAAAATAAAAGAATATAAACTTGATAATAAATTTATTAACTTAATTAATATAAAATATAATCAAGGAAAGGCATTTGAAAAAATTTCAAAAAAATCAAATGATTATATTGAAAATTGTTTCAACCTTGCATTAAATCTCATAAAAAAAGGTGTAACAAATAAATTGGTTAATGGACCTATATCAAAAAAAAATTTTTTGGGAAAAAAATATTTGGGAATTACTGAATATTTAGCTAGAAAAACAAATAAAAAAAAATTTGCAATGCTTATATTTAACCAAAAATTATCCGTCTCACCTATAACAACACATTTACCAATAAATGATATTTCAAAAAAATTAAATATACAATTAATTATTGAAAAAATAATCCTAATAAATGATTTTTATAAAAAAATATTTGGTTTCAAACCTGTTATAGCTGTAACAGGTTTAAATCCTCACTGTGAAAGCATTAAAAAAAATAATGAAGATGACAAAATTACAAAACCAGCAGTAAGACATTTAAATAAACGGGGTTTGAAGATATTTGGACCTTATGCAGCAGATACTATCTTTTTAAAAAAAAATAGATCTAAATTTAATGTAATTGTTGGAATGTATCATGATCAAGTTCTTGCACCAATTAAAACACTTGTTGAATACGATGCTATTAATATTACTTTAGGTCTACCTTTTCTAAGAATTTCACCTGATCATGGACCTAATGAAAAAATGTTAGGAAAAAATTTATCAAATCCTCAAAGTCTTTTTTATGCAATCAAATTTTTAGAAAAAATAAAGTGATAAAAGCGAAAAAAAGTTTAGGTCAAAACTTTTTAATAGATAAAAACATTATAAATAAAATAATTAATACTACAAAAATCGAAAATAAATCAATCCTCGAAATTGGACCAGGAACAGGAAACCTTACATCGTCAATTTTAAAAGAAAATCCAAAAAGATTATATGTAATTGAAAAGGATAATGATCTTTCAAAGTTATTAAATAATCAATTTAAAAATAGACTGGATCTTTTAAATAAAGATGTCTTAAAAATTGATGAAAAAAAAATATCTAAAGAAAAATTGATAGTTTTTGGAAATTTACCTTACAACATTTCTACTGAAATATTATCAAAATGGATATTGAATTTGCATAAAAACAATTTTTGGTTTGAAAGTTTGTCATTAATGTTTCAAAAAGAGGTAGCAGATAGAATTATTGCCAAGTTTAATACTTCTAATTATGGAAGATTAACGATATTAGCTAACTGGAAGCTAGATGTAACTAAAATTTGTGATATCAAACCAACAAGTTTTTCGCCACAACCAAAGATTCAAAGTACTTTGTTGTTTTTTAAACCAAAAAAAATATTTATAAATTTTCAAAATCCTAGAAATCTTGAAAATATTACAAGAATATTTTTTAATCATAGGAGAAAAATGATCAAAAAACCTTTTAATCAAATATTTAATGGAAATGAAGATATTATAAAAAAACTAGATTTAGATTTAAATTTAAGACCACAAAATTTAGACATACAGACCTATTATAATTTAACACAATTCTATGAAGATTTAAAAAGTTAGTTTTTCAACGTGTTTTCTTATAAATTCTTTATCATAATCTTTCGAACCATTATTAATTTCAGCTTCAATTAAATTAGAAATTTTTCTAAAGCAATTATCCAAATTATCATTAATGACTACATAATCATAATTTATCCAATGTAAAACATCTCTACTAAATTGGTTCATTCTCTCTTCCACGAGTAATTTATCGTCCATATGCCGATCCGATAATCTTTCAAATAAAACTTCTTTACTTGGTGGTAATATAAAAAATGTGATTAATCTATAATCTAATTTTTTATTTTTAATTTGGTCAGCGCCCTGCCAATCAATATCAAACAATATATTTTTACCCTTATTAAGTTTATCAATTACAGGTGTTCGAGTTGTACCATAAAGATTATTGAATACTTTTGCATATTCTAAAAATTCCTCATTTTTTATAAGTCTCTTAAACTCAACTTCACTTACAAAATAGTAATCTGTATTTTGTAGCTCATTTTTTCTTGGTTGCCTAGTTGTGTGTGATATTGAAACTTCAAAATTAGGTCTCTGTGACAACAAACGTACCAAAGTTGTCTTTCCTGCTCCAGATGGAGAGGATAAAATGATCATTACCCCATCATTTGCTGTGGGCATTAAATATTAGTTCGCTTTTCCTTCAATAAATTTTACAGCATCCCCAACTGTTAAAATTTTTTCAGCTTCGCTATCAGAAATTTCTGAACCAAATTCTTCCTCAAATGCCATTACTAATTCAACAGTGTCTAAGCTGTCTGCGCCTAAATCATCTATAAAACTTGACTCCTCAGTAACTTTGGCTTCATCTATTCCTAAGTGATCTGCTACTATTTTTTTTACTTTGCTTGAAACATCTTCTGACATATTGATCCTTTGTTGTTTTAAATTCTTAATAGTTTAAAAACATGTTTTGTCAAG
>Ga0163111_10001919_pt1 | contig 13059 bp, 10 predicted proteins | sample CRUFie1St18metaG_FD_109645 | JGI IMG/M metagenome (GOLD analysis project Ga0163111, IMG submission 109645) | Marine microbial communities from the Costa Rica Dome - CRUD Field 142mm St18 metaG | ecosystem: Environmental > Aquatic > Marine > Oceanic > Photic zone | place: Costa Rica: the Eastern...
TGGCAGACAAGAAATTTTACTTGCAGAGGATGAAATGCCAGCTCTTATGCAATTGAGAGAAAACTATCGTGATGAACAGCCCCTTGAAGGTGCAAAAATTATGGGTTGCATTCATATGACAATTCAAACAGCAGTTCTTATAGAAACATTAATTGATTTGGGCGCGGAAGTTAGATGGTCATCATGCAATATTTTCTCTACTCAGGACCATGCTGCTGCGGCTATTGCTGCAAATGGTATACCTGTTTTTGCTTGGAAAGGCGAAACAGAAGAAGAGTATGAATGGTGTCTTGATCAAACAATAAACAAAGATGGTAAGCCATGGGATGCCAATATGATTCTAGATGACGGAGGTGATCTAACTGTTAAAGTTCACAAGGAATATCCAGATATGCTTGAAAGGATTCATGGTATATCTGAAGAAACAACTACAGGTGTCAAAAGGCTGAAAGAAATGCTTGAAACTGGCGAGCTTAAAGTTCCAGCTATAAATGTTAACGATTCTCTTACTAAATCCAAAAATGATAATAAGTATGGCTGTAGGCATGGTCTTGATGATGCTATAAAAAGAGGTACAGATATGCTTTTAGCAGGTAAAAAAGCACTCGTAATAGGATATGGAGACGTAGGTAAAGGCTCTGCAGACTCCCTTGCACAGCAAAAAATGATTGTTGATGTTACAGAAGTTGATCCAATATGTGCCATGCAAGCATGTTTTGATGGTTTCTCTGTAGTATCTGCTTACGAAGATGGTGAAGTTACCAATGATGGAACAAAACTTAACCAAGAATTACTTAAAAAATATGATTTAGTTGTCACAACAACTGGTAATGTGAATGTGCTTGATAAATTTATGCTTGATGCTCTAAAGTCAGGCTGTGTGATTTGTAATATTGGCCATTTTGATAATGAAATAGATATTAAGCATCTTAAAACCTTTGACTGGTATGAAGTTAAGCCTGGAGTTCATAAGGTTAGAAGGTCTGATAAAGACTATTTATTATTATTGGGTGAAGGCAGGCTTGTTAATTTAGCATTAGCTACTGGCCACCCAAGCAGGGTTATGGATGGATCATTTTGTAACCAAGTTTTAGCTCAGATAGCATTATTTAAAGATGGTTTTGCTTCAAAAAGCCCAGTGGAGAGAGAGCTTTATGTGAAAGTTCTTCCTAAGAAGCTTGATGAAGAAGTTGCAGCTTTAATGGTTCAAGGGTTTGGAGGCACGCTAACAAAACTAACAAAACACCAACAAGACTATATTTCAGTTAATGAGGATGGGCCGTTCAAAGGTGATTCTTATAACTATTAGTTTAAAATAAACCTTTAAGGCTGAGTGGCAGAGTGGTTATGCAGCGGACTGCAACTCCGTGTACATCGGTTCGATTCCGTTCTCAGCCTCCATTTAGGTATTTTTTAATTACTTAAACATTTATAAATGTTATTATTCAAACCATATAAATATGGATCAAAAAATGGCAAAAAAAATTGGAATAATAGGTAAAGGTTTTGTAGGTAATGCAGTTGCAAACGGCTTTTCAAGTGGTACTGGTTATGATGCAGAAGTGCGAATTTATGACAAAAACCCTGATCTCTCTCAACACACTTTAGAGGAAGTCATTGACCAATCAAATTTCGTATTTATATCAGTACCCACACCGTCAAATAAAGATGGCAGCATTAACTTAGAAATAGTCAGGAATGTTATGGACAATATTAGTGACATAGAAACTGATAATAATCCAATAATATTGCTTAGATCTACTATTGTTCCAGGAACATCTAAAGAAATTCAAAAAGACTACCCTAATTTGAATATAGTATTTAATCCTGAATTTTTAACAGAACGAAGTGCAATATTTGATTTTCTATCACAAAGTAGATATGTGTTAGGTGGTGAAAAAGAACATACAAATGAAGTTGCTGATTTGTATAGAAGTAGGTTTGGTGAATCAATAGCAATTATTGAGACCGATTTTGAAACAGCTGAGCTAATAAAGTATGTATGCAATTGTTTTTTTGCTACCAAAGTATCTTTTTTAAACGAAATGAGATTGATTTCAGATAAAGTTGGTGCTGATTGGAATACAGTTATTGAGGGTTTTGTGCGAGACGGAAGAGTTGGGCATTCTCATATTAATGTACCTGGTCCTGATGGTAAATTCGGTTTTGGTGGGAGCTGTTTCCCAAAAGATGTTCAAGCCTTAATAGCCTTTTGTAAAAAAATTGATATTGATCCAAATGTATTAGTTGGCACATGGCAAACAAACCTTAATGTTAGGCCAGAAAAAGACTGGGAAAATCTTAAAGGAAGAGCTGTTGTTGATGATAAATCATAGCCCAGGTGGTGAAATTGGTAGACACAAGGGACTTAAAATCCCTCGAAGGAAACTTCGTGCCGGTTCAAGTCCGGCCCTGGGCACCAAGTTACTATGAAGATCTTTATTACTGGAACATCAGGTTTTGTAGGGTTTCATCTAGCTAAAAATTTATTAAAGAAAGGTCATGAAATTCATGGATATGATTCTATGAATGATTACTATGACGTGCAAATAAAGAAATCTAGATTAGATATTTTAAAAAAATTTCCTAACTTTAATCAAACAAAAGCTGAATTAGAGAATGCTCTAACCCTTGGTAAAACAATCAGATCTTTTGAACCAGAAGTTATATTTCATTTAGCAGCTCAAGCTGGCGTCAGGTACAGTTTTGAAAATCCAGAATCATATATAAATTCAAACATAGTTGGAACCTATAACCTTTTAGAAGCAATTAAAGAAACAAAAGTAAAACATTTTCTATTTGCCTCAACATCATCTGTTTATGGCTCAAATAAAATAATGCCTTTTAAAGAAAATCAGCAAACTGATTCTCAATTGAGTATTTATTCTGCTACAAAAAAGAGTTGTGAAAGTCTCATTCACTCCTATTCCTATTTATTTAATTTGCCATCAACTACATTTAGGTTTTTCACTGTCTATGGTCCTTATGGAAGACCTGATATGGCATTATTTAAATTTGTAAAAGCAATAGTAGAAGGTAATGAAATAGATGTTTATAACAATGGAGAGATGAATAGGGATTTTACATATATAGATGACTTGGTCGAAGCTATAAGCCTTCTGTCTCAGAATATTCCTGAAATTGGTAAAGATGAAAAGATGTCAAATTCTGCACCATACAGAGTCGTAAATATTGGAAATTCTAATCAAGTTAAGCTTCTGACTTTTATTGAAAAAATTGAAGAGCATATCGGCAAGAAGGCTAAGAAAAATATGATGCCTATGCAATTAGGAGATGTGCAATCTACTTTAGCTGATAATTCATATTTGAGAGATTTAACCGGGTTTAGCCCAAAAACCGATGTTGACGAAGGCATTAGAAATTTTATTGATTGGTATAAAGATTATTACAATCTTAATAACTCGTAAATGTCCAAAAAAATTTTAATTTACTTATCAAAATTCTCAATTGGTGGTGCAGAGAAATCTACTATCAAACTTTGCAATGAGCTAGCCTCATTAGATTATAAAGTGACTGTTTTAAATAGAGTTTCAAGTGGAGATTTAAGCTATAAATTAAATAAAAAAGTAAAAACAATATCAATTTTCAAAAGAGATGTATCCAGTACGATAGATAAAATTTTTTATTTAAATTTTAAAGGATTAGCAACTTTATTTATTGCTAATTTCGATATTTTTGCAACACAAAGGGTAAACTTCCCCACCTTTTTAAAATTATTTCCAGTGAAGAAAAAAGTGTGCTGGATTAGACATACTGTTACAAAAGAATCCTCAATAAACTTAAAGAAAAATCTCAAATATTTTGACAGGTTTATTTGTGTTTCAAATGCATCAGCAAATTCATTTAATAATTTTTTTAAAGAATATAAAGAAAAATCTCGTGTTTTATATAATTTTCTAGGAAAGCAGGAAATTAAAAATCTATCATTGGAAAATAAGCCTACTGAGCTTGACAATAAATCTAATAAATTAAATTTAGTAACTGTTTCACGCTTATCAGCTCATACAAAACAATTTGATTTAATAATTGATTCTGCAAAACTTCTATTAGAAAAAGAAATTGATTTTGCCTGGTTTATTTTAGGTGATGGAGAATATAGAAAAAAGCTTGAACAGAAAATAATTGATAGTAAATTAAGCAACTTTGTTTTCTTATTGGGGAAAAAAATAAACCCATACCCATACTTTAAATATAGTGACCTCGTCGTTCATTTGTCTTCTCATGAGGGGCTATGTGGAGTTATTAATGAAGCTAAAGTATTAGGTAAAGCAGTTTTAGCGTCTAATATACCATCTATACGAGAACAGATTACTCATAAAAAAAATGGATATCTTACCGATAATATTGCGAGCGATGTGTTCAAATCGCTTTATGAAATAATCAATACTAAAAGTATTTTAAAAACTATTTCGAATAACTATCTTCCGGATGAAATAATTGATGATCAAAGAAAAAGATCAAAACTACAAGCTATTTTGAATGAGGTGATGAATGAAAAATAATAATAAAATAATCTATATTGTTGGTGGCTTTCAGCTACCAAACAAAAATGCCTCTGCAATTAGAGCTATCACTATGGCAAATATTTTTTCTAAGATCGGATATAAGGTAAAAATTATTGGAAAACTTGAAGATGGAACTAACAAGGTAAAGTTATCCAATAATATAGCCCTTTTAAGTATAAAGAATAGTAGAACCAAAAAGTATGATTACTTTTATAGCTCAGAAGTTATAAAGAGTTATATTGAAAAAGAGAAAGATCACATTCATTGTGTTTTCATGTACAACTACCCAAGTGTTGGTCTATTTCTTACAAATAAAATGTGTAAAAAGAAAGGCATACCTACAGGCATGGATGTAACTGAGTGGTATGGTTATGAACCGCATTACCCACACATAGTCTTATATAAATTTTTTGATACATTTCTTCGAATGAGATTCTTATTAAAAGGTATGTCAAATCTAATTTGTATCTCCCAATTCCTTCTAAATAAATACAGAAATAATTTTAATTCAATATATATACCATACGTAATGGAGACCAATCGAAATTATCACATTGAAAATAAATCTATTACCAAACCCAATAAGAAAACCTTTATTTATGCTGGTTCACCAGGCAAGAATTTACATAAAGAATGGTTGCCATATGTTGTAAATAGCTTTTTAGAATTATCTAAATTAGGCTATGATTTTAATCTAAAAATTATAGGTATTACTTCTAATGATTACTGCAAAGCTACTAATATTTCGAAAAAAATATTAGATACTAATACTAAAATAAAATTTTTTGGTAAGTTGTGTCACTCTGATGTGGTAGATCATCTTCAAGAATCAGATTTTTCAATTTTTTTTAGAGATGTAAATAGGGTTACAATGGCTGGTTTTCCGACTAAGTTTGCTGAGAGTCTATCTAACGGTATACCTGTCATAACCAATCCAACCAGTGATATAGAAAGTTTCGTTTCTAATGGAAAAAATGGTTTCCTTATTCATAATTTAAACACAAATGAAATTCTTAAATACTTAAAAAATATACTTGACATGGACTATTCTGAAGTTCATAAGATGAAAAAATATTGTCAAAATAATAATCCTTTTATTTCTGAGAAATGGGAAAAACAAATTGAAGATTTTTTGCACCAAATTAGAATATGACCTTCTCATTTCACCAAGAAAAGTAGCTATACTTATTTGTAACTAATGAGTTTAATGGGATCTCAAAGACTGTCATGTTAAAACTATTTAAAGGATTAATGCTTGCTTATACACAAAATATTGTGAAAGTACTTACAGCATTGTTTTTCACGCCTTTTTTATTACAAAGTGTAGGTATGGCTCAATTTGGTATTTTTACTTTGGCTGCTGCAGTGTCCTCATACCTTCTTTTTCTTGATAGCGGGTTAAAAACTACTTTTACTAGATTCTTTTTAAAAGAAGATCACAACTTAAATCAGCTGTCAGTTTTAATAAATTCTCTTTTTTTAAGCACATTGTTTGGATTATTGATATTTTTTGCAGGATTTATTCTGTTATTAAACATAGATGTCTTTTTAAATTCCAGTTTTGATAATAATTTGGAGCAAATAAAAAGCATTATCTTTTTTTACTCATTGTCAGCAGGATTTGTGATTTTTATGACTCCTTTCAGTGGTATTCTTATTGCACAAGAAAGATTTATAGCTATTCAATTTATTGAGATAGGTACACTTATTATCTCAACGATAATTTCTGTTATATACCTATTAAATGGGTATGGAATAGTTGAAATAAGTTTGATTGCTGCCTTTGCTGCGGTAATACAAATGCTAATTAAATCAGTTTTAGCAATTAACTATTTAAGCGCAGGTAAAATACATTTAAACATTCAACTAAACATAATTTTAGAAATGGTCGGCTTCTTAATCCCCATTGCCTTTGCTTTTTTTGCTTATCTTTTATTCTGGAGGACAGATTATTTTGTTCTTGGAGCTTTGTCAGCGCCATCTATTCTTGCTTTATATGGGATCGGTATATTTTTTAATAAGCACTTGGAAAGTATATCATCTGCAGTATCTAAGATATTGATGCCTAGAATAATCAAAAAAATTGACTCAGGCATTACTGGCTCTGAACTAAACTTAATGCTGATCAATATTTCACGTCTTCAGTTATTGATATTAGCCCCGATAATATTTTCACTTTTTATTCTGGGAGATAATTTCATTGAATTATGGCTCGGTGAAGATTTTAAGAAATCCTATATTTTGATGATAATACTGGTAGCAGCATATGCATTTGAATTAATTGGTTGGTCAAGAAATACAATTATGCAGGTCTATGGGATCTATTACATTAGATCTATTTTTTTATTTTTATTTGCAGCTATTAATCTCATGGCATCATTTTTAATTTTTGATTCTTATGGGCTTGAAGGGGTTGTTTTAATAACTGGAGTTTCAATATTATTAAATTACATCTCAGTATCAATAACGATGTCTCTTGTTCTCAAAATGAATTTTTTTGAATATTCAATGAATGTATTTGGGAGAGTAATATTAATTATGCTTTCTATAATGTCTTTATATATATTTATAATGCAATTCAGTACCAGTATTTTTAGTGAAATCTCAATAGGTATATTATTTATAATCATATTTATAGTGTTTTTATTAATTTATGGCGTAAGAGATGATGAAAAAAAGGTTATTAGAAAAATAATATCAGGCAAAGCAAAATGACTATAGATAGAGTTCAAAGTTTGTTGTTAACAATTGTTTGCATATGGATGTTAATACCTATTTTTGCTTATGGTGATGTTTACAGATTAATTGTTGTTGGCGCAATGTCGCTTTACATATTTTTAGAGCTTATTCGTCGACAATCTGCTTTTTTAGCAATACGAAGAGATTGTATTTATACTGCCACGTTTATTTTAATTAGTTTAGTTTTTTTTTATATAGCAGAGACTCTATTACATAGGGTTGGTTTTTTAATATTCACTTTTTTCCTTTTTATTTACTGGCTTAAGCAAGGTAAAAAATTAATTTTCACTGATCATTTATATGTGATCCTTTTTTTTATGCTTGTCACTTTAATATTATCTATTTACTTTTTAAGTTTTGTTGATGCTCATGCAGCACGAGTAATAGTAAGGTCCTCAGATTTAGCTAGGCAATACTCAAGTTTCAATATTGGTGGTTATGGTTTTGTTTATAGCTGTTTAATCTTGTTGCCAATTATATTTTTTGAAATGAGAAAACAGCACCGTTTAAAAAACAATTTAAAGCTAATTTTTTTATTTATTTTCTTTTTGTGTGCCGCAATCTATATTTATTTAGGTGGTTATACTATTGCGTTTGCAGGGCTATTAATAGCTCTACTTTTTTTAATGCCTTTCTTTAGGGAACGAGTAGTGATGATTACACTTATCACTCTACCACTCGGTATGATTATTTTCTTGGGAGATAGTCTTGCTAATCTTATGCCAGCGTCTCTACTAGAATTGTTCAGTGGTACAAGTTATTTCTCAAAACTTAATGCCATAATTTACTATGATGCAAATGACTTAATTATTAATGATTCTTTTGAAGTAAGGAGAGAAAGATATCAAAGATCATTAGACCTATTCTTTAATAACGTATTCACTGGTGTATTTGATTTTAATGAGGTTGGTAAGCACTCAACAATTTTAGATACAGCTGCAATGTATGGGATATTTTACATATCCTTCTTTGTGCTATTAATTTTTCGTTTTTTGATTCATGCATATAATTTGTCTAAATCAAGACTAGTTTTAGTGACTGGATACCTTTTCTTTTATGTCATAATTCTCAATAATTTAGTGCTTCAGTTTGCTGTAATTCTTTTTGTTTTTTTACCAGGAATTTTAATTGATAATTATGAGGAAAGTGACTAGAGCCCAGGCTATTTTTTGATTTACTCATAAAATAATCTGATAGAATCTAAGATTATCTGAAAATTTATGCAAAAAAAAATAAATGTTCTTTGGGCTGTAAATATTGAGCTACCAAGCATTAAAAATGATGAAAGTAGTCAGAAAATTAACTTTGGCGGCTGGATTTCAAATATGTCAGAGTTTTTCAAGCAAAATGAAGACTATCAACTTACGATTGCAATGCGTTCAACTAGCACATTCAGGGTCATTAAAAAAGACAATATTACCTTCATAAGTTTGCCACAAAAAAGAAATAATAAATTTGATGTCCATGTTAAATATATTAAACAAGCCATTGAAGTTTCGAATCCAGATATTCTCCATTGCGAGGGTAGTGAAATGAAGTATACACAAAAATTTGCAAAGCATTTTTCAGGCCCAAAGTTATTGTCAATGCAGGGAATTTTGACTGGTTATGAGCGTCATGAAATGGGCACATTGAACATAAAAAATACAATTCATTATGGATCACTAAGATCTTTTATCTCCTATTTATTGTTATGGATAAATACAAATATTTTTTTTAATAAAAGAGTAAATATTGAAAAGACTACCTTTAAATTGTTTAAAAATGTAATGGGGAGGACAAACTGGGACAAAGCTTATGCATCATATCTAAACTCAGATGCAAGATATTTTTCATCAAATAGAATACTGAGGAAAGAGTTTTATCAAAATGAGTGGTCAGAAAGTTTGGCTAACAAAAGAACAATATTTGTTGGTAATATTTCACATCAAAGAAAGGGTGGAGTAGTTCTTGTTGAGGCAATTGAAATTTTAAAAAAAGAATATCCAAAAATAATAGTTAATTATGCTGGTCCAGAAAAAGATAATAATTTAAAAAATTATTTCTCATTTGATAACTATCTTTTACATTATATAAAAGCAAAGAATCTTTCGGAAAACTTTAAATTTTTGGGCCAACTTGATGGTGAAGGTATGATAAAGGCATTTAAGGAAGCAAATGTTGCTGTAATACCATCACTAATTGAGAATAGTCCAAACACTCTAGCTGAAGCTATGATTATGGGGGTTCCAACTGTTTGTGCATATTCAGGAGGCTCGCCTTCAATGTCTCAAGATGAAAAAGAAGTACTATTTTACAGAGCGGAAGATCCAGTTTTATTAGCTTATCAAATCAAAAGGGTGCTCGAAAATCACAATCTAAGAAAAAATCTTTCAACACATGCAAAGCAAAAAGCACGCATAAATCATGACCCAGAGACTAACTTTAAAAAGTTAATAGAAGCATACAGAATAGTTATGAGTGAAAAAAATGAATGATTGCCTACCAGTAGCTTATTTTGCTTTCAATCGGCCAGATTGTGTGAAAATCACATTATCAAATTTAAAAAAAAACACAAAAGCTAATCAAGCAATCCTTTATATATTTGTAGATGGTCCAAGAGATAAATTTGATGAAAAATATATTAAAAATAATCTAAAAGTCATTGAAGAACTAGATTTGGAAAATTACTTTTATAAAGTCAACATAACTGTACGGCAAAAAAATTTGGGTCTGAGGGAATCTATTAGATCAGGTGTATCTAGCATATTAGAATTGCATGACAGAGTTGTAGTTTTTGAAGATGATCATTTAGTTCATAAAAAAACCTTACAATACATGTCTGATAGTCTTGATTTTTTTCGGAATAAGAAAAAAATTGGAGCCATTACCGCAAGCTGCCCTATAAAGAAATTTAAACAAAATTATTCAGAAGACTTTTTTGTCTCATTCAGAAACTGTAGTCATGTTTGGGGAACATGGTCAGATAGATGGTCATTAGTAAATTGGAACCCCAATAAAAAACAACCCTTTAAAGATAATGAAGCAAAGAGAATTTTTGAAAGTTCTGGCAAAGATAGAATTAACCGCCTCAAAAAAGCTTTAAATGGTAGCAACAACTCATGGTCTATTATCTTTGGTCTTTCAATGGCTAACTTAAAACTCATGAGCGTATATCCAACATTTAATTTAGTTAAAAATATAGGGTATGGTGAGAATTCAACAAACACAGTTTCAGGAGATGGGAGTAATAATGAAATTGAATTCAAAAATTATAATCTTTGTGAGCCTGAGTTCAGAAAATCATTAAATGATGATCTTATGAAGGTGTATAATAGAAACATATTTCAAAAAATTTTAAGATATATAAAAAGTTAGAAATGCAGCTTAAAGATAAAGTATTAATGATAAGTGGTGGTACCGGTTCTTTTGGTAATGCAGTGCTTGATAAGTTTTTAGATAAAGGCTTAAAAGAAGTAAGAATACTTAGCAGAGATGAGAAAAAACAAGACGATCTTAGAAAAAAGTATAGCAATGCAAAAATTAAATTCTTTATTGGAGATGTTAGAGATCCATCAAGCCTAGAACTTCCTTTTGAAGGTGTTGACTATGCATTTCATGCAGCAGCTTTAAAACAAGTTCCATCATGCGAGTTCTCGCCTTTAGAGGCAGTAAAAACAAATATAATAGGGACTTCAAATGTAATCGACGCAGCTTATAAATGTGGAGTAAAAAAAATTATATGTCTTAGTACTGATAAAGCAGTATATCCAATAAACGCAATGGGCATCTCCAAAGCAATGATGGAAAAAGTTTTTGTTGCAAAATCTCGACAAATACCAAGCAGTAAATTAACTATTTGTGGAACTAGGTATGGAAATGTAATGGCTTCAAGAGGTTCAGTTATTCCCTTATTTGCTAAACAAATTATGAACGGAGGACCAATTACCATAACTGATCCTAGTATGACAAGATTCTTAATGAACCTAGAAGAAGCAGTTGATCTAGTTCTCTATGCCTTTGAAAACGGTAAGACTGGAGAAATATTTGTTCAGAAATCTCCTGCCGCAACAATTGAAACTATTGCAAAAGCTATGAAAGAAATTTTTGATGCTGAGAACATAAAGATTAAAGATATAGGAACTAGGCACGGAGAAAAAAAACATGAAACCTTATTATCAAAAGAAGAATTTGCTATTGCAGAAGATAAGGGAGATTACTTCATGGTTCCACCTGACATCAGAGACTTAAATTATTCAAATTTTATAGATAAGGGCTCAAAAAAACTTGATAACGAAATAGACTATACAAGTGAGAATACAAACAGATTAGACGTAGCACAAACAAAATCACTTATTGAGGAACTGCCATTAATTCGTAACGCTAAAAAAGGCTATTATTTAGAACCTGAATCATGATAAACGTCCTTGTTACTGGTTCTGATGGTTTTCTTGGAAAAAATTTATGCATCCAGCTTAAGGAAAATAATAATTATATTGTTAATGAATGTAATAGGAAGACAAGCAGAGATGAGCTGCAAAGCTATATAAAATCTGCTGATATCATCTTTCATCTAGCAGGAACAAATAGATCAAGCAAAAATGAAGACTTCAAAGTCAATAATGAAAAATTTACACATGAAATATGTGTGATCATGCAACAACTAAATGTATCACCTAGAATAGTATTTTCATCAACTATTAAGGTGACCGAAAACAATCCATATGGCACCTCAAAAAAAGATGCTGAAACACATCTTGAAACTTTCGCTAATCAAAATAATAGTGGGCTTGCAATATTTAGACTTCCAAACCTTTATGGCAAGTGGTCGAGACCAAACTATAATTCAGTCATCGCCACTTTTTGCCATAACATTTCAAGGAATCTAAAAATTGAAATTATAAATGGCGAGAGAACTATTGAATTTGCTTATGTAGATGATGTTGTAAAAGATTTTATAGAGATTATAAATACAAATTTTAGTGATATTCTTTTCCCCAAATTAAAACAATCTTATAAATCAAATCTCAATCGAATAGTTAAATTGCTAAGATCTTTTTCAAGCATGAGAGATACATTAGACATTCTAGACTGCAAGGATGGATTTACTAAATCTCTATATTCAACTTACTTATCTTATGTTCCTCCTGACAATTATTTTTATGATTTGGTAAAAAATTCAGATGACAGAGGAGATTTTGTGGAGTTTTTAAAAGGCAAGGAATTTGGTCAAATTTCATATTTTTCTTCAAAACCAGGTGTTACAAGAGGCCTTCATTATCACCATACAAAAACAGAAAAATTTTTACTAATTGAAGGAGAGGCTGAATTTGTCTCTAAAGACATTAATACCGGAAAAATATTTAGATTAAATGTTGTCTCCTCACAACCACAGGTAATAGATACTATACCTGGATGTATCCATGCAATTACAAACACAGGCAAAAAAGATATGAAAGTTATAGTCTGGGCAAATGAGATATTTGATAAAGATAAACCTGATACAATAGCTAAAGAAATATGAGAAAAATTAAAGTCGCAACTATAGTTGGCACAAGACCTGAGATTATAAGATTATCATCTGTGATAAAAGAGCTTGATTTGCATACTAATCATACCTTAATTCATACTGGCCAAAATTATGATTATGAATTAAGTGATATTTTTTTCGATGACCTTGGCCTTAAGTCTCCAAATTTTTATCTTAATGCGGTGCAAAAAAGTGCAGTTGAAACAACAGGAGAGATAATTAAAGCCTCATACAGAATCCTAAAAAAAATAAAACCAGATGCTGTAGTTGTTCTTGGAGATACAA
>Ga0163111_10001920_pt1 | contig 13058 bp, 10 predicted proteins | sample CRUFie1St18metaG_FD_109645 | JGI IMG/M metagenome (GOLD analysis project Ga0163111, IMG submission 109645) | Marine microbial communities from the Costa Rica Dome - CRUD Field 142mm St18 metaG | ecosystem: Environmental > Aquatic > Marine > Oceanic > Photic zone | place: Costa Rica: the Eastern...
CAAAGATATGTTATGTTTGCCACATTTTCATTTATTATTGCTGTCTTAGTTTTTCGTCCTCGAGGCATAAGTGGGTTGCTTGATGATACGAGAGAATAGTTATGGATAAAAAAACAAAATATTTTCCAGTAGGACGACGACACTGGGAATGGAGGTTGCGACCTGGGCCGGCTGGATATTGGTCTCGCTCTAGGCTGCCATTTACTAAACGCCATTGGTTGCAATGGCGTGGTGTACATAATCCAAAAACATTAGCTCGTGAGCGTATTTTGTTGGATAAGAAGCCTCTTTGGTGGATTATTGGGTTGTCATTAATTGCTATTTTAACTCCTTTCCTTTCAAACTCTTTAATTTCGGTAGTTTCGATTTTTTGTATGTACGCAGCAATTAATGTGCTTTGGACACTAATTGTTGGAACTGCTGGCATTTTCTCTTTAGCCACTCTCGCAGTGGTTGGAGTTGCAGGTTATGGTGCAGCTGCAGCCAATGTTTATCTAGGTGTTCCGTGGCCATTTATGTTAATTATAGGTCCAGTTATTGGATTCGCTTTCGGGGCCATTTTAGCGATACCATCAACCCGTCTGGATGGTTTATATTACGCACTTCTTACATTAGGGATTTCTGAAATCTGTCGTGTGTTCGTTACGCAGCTTAGGTCTCTTACTGTTACCAATGGAGCAGTAACACAGGTAGATAGTTTCATTCCCGATGAGATGTTTTTACAACGCCCCGGATTGTTGCTTGGATTTGCAGGGTCGTTTATAATTTTATTGGGAGCATTATTAGTATGGCGTTTGGTGAATTCTGAAAGACTTGGGCTTCTATTAAGAGTAGCCAAAATGTCTAGAGAAGATGAAGCATTTGCTGAAGCTGTTGGTATCGACTTTAGGCGAGCAAGACTTTTTGTCTTTGTAATATCATCTGCTGCGCTTGGTGTAATAGGTGCATTTTATGCGATGTACTACAAGTCCATATCTCCTTCTGTTTTTTCACTTGATCAAGTTATGTTGTTGTTTGCGATGATGGTTATTGGTGGTTTAGGTCGAGCAGAAGGAGCCGTCGTGGGTGCAGGTATAGTGGTGCTAATAGACAAAGGTTTAATTGAATTGGGTCCGTTAAGAGTAATCTTAGTAGCTGTAATTATGCTATTGGTAACTATGATTGCAAGAGAAGGATTAACCGGTGCACGGGAGCAATTTCGTGCATTTCGAAAACGTAAGAGTGGGGAGCGTCGTGCTCGCCGAACAATTAAAGGGGGTGAGGTAATGCCCGAGGAAGCAACCGAGATACATGATAAACAAGAAATATATTATCGAAGATTTAACAAAAGATTGAGAGATCATTTAAAGACTCTGATAACCCCTGAGTTGATCAAGGAACATCAAGAGGCGCCTCAAGGGAAACACTCTGATCAATTATCTAGAGTGCTGAATTTTTTCCGAAGAGGTGAGATGCCAGACAAATATGTAATCTTAAGATTAAAAGAAGGTGAAGATCAATTTAGAGTTATGGCAGTTTCTGGTGTTAAAGGAACTCCTCCTAGGGTGGTTGATGATAAAGTTTATGAAAACCTTAATGAAGCGTATCATGCTGTATTTTTACTTCGTGTGAACGATCTATTAGAAAGTTGAAAAATGACTGATATAAGACTATTCGGATATTCTGATCCCCTAACCGACAGGGCAGGGCAAACTTTTGATTTTATGATATCTGCTGAAGGAACAGACTCTGTTAATGCTGAAGTTGTACGGTTGGTGCATGGTGATTATAACAAGGATGGGCCAGGATTTATTGAAGAAAAAGTAGAAACTGATATTTCTAAAAAAATACAGGTAAAGAGGCAGTATACTCAAGTTGGATCATATATAGCGGTTAAAGATGAGAAAAACCTTCTATCTTTAAAGGAGTCTTTCACTATACATGCCTTTATATGGCCAACGTTACCAGGCAACGAACGTCAAACAATCCTTGGTAAGTGGTCTGTTAGCAGCTCAAAGGGTTATGCACTAGGCATTAATCCTGAGGGTAAGCTAGAGTTTTGGGTTGGGGATGGGAAAAAAGTTGATAAAGTTGCTTCTGAAGTCACTTTAGTTCCAAAGGTTTGGTTATTTGTAGCAGTGACTTATAATTCTAATACTGGCAAAGCTTCGATTATTCAGGAGAGCGTCCAAAATAGTTGGAATTCGCTTATTGGCCCTGTTGCCCCGTATAACCATAATAGTGTAGTAAGTGAAACCTTAAGGACAAAGCCTTTATATGATGAAATAGAATTCTTACTGGCTGCTTCCAATGAAGAGAATAAAGAAAGAGGTCGGTTTGCCTCAATGCTTTATAATGGCAAAATTGATCGATGTGGAGTGGTAAATCGAGAGTTAACGCGTAGTGAGTTAAGTCAGGTCAAACAAGGAGAAATGCCAGATAATCCATTGGCATATTGGGACACAACTGAAGGTTATACTGATAGAGGTATTGGTCAAGAATTAATTGATTTGGGTGCTAATAAATTATCTGGAAGGGGCATTAATCGTCCAGTGCGTGGTATGACTGGTTGGAATTGGGCTGGTCGTGATGATTCATTTAGATTGAATCCATCTCAATACGGCGGGATTTCTTTTCATGATGATGCAATAACTGACTGCGATTGGGAAAGGTCTTTGAAGTGGACAACTCCAGAGAAATTAAGAAGTGGTGTATATGCTCTTAAGATTACCTCAGGAGAAGCAATAGATAGAATCCCATTTATTGTTAGGCCAGCGAAACCCAAGGCAAAAATAGCAGTTCAAATGAGCACCTTTACTTATTTGGCTTATGCTAATGAAAGGCTTTCTTTTGAGGCTCAAATAGCGCAAGCAATTGTTGCCCATACACCGGTAATTTCTGAAAAAGATATTGAATATCAAAAATTGGCTGAATTTGGTTTGTCCACGTATGATCATCACTCTGATGGTGCTGGTGTATGTTTTACATCCTGGAAACGACCAATTATCAATTTACGTCCTGGGCATAGAATGGCGGGTATGACAATTCCTTGGGCACTTCCGGCGGATTTATCGTTACTATGGTGGTTAGAAAAAGTAGGGTACGATTATGACCTTATTACTGACCACGACTTAGATAGAGAGGGCGTTTCAGCATTAGAGCCTTATAAGGTAATTTTAAACGTTACCCACCCCGAGTATTACTCAGAGGGTATGCTTGATGCTACTGAGCAATATTTAGTTGCTGGTGGTCGAGTGATGTATATCGGTGGAAATGGGTACTATTGGGTAACTGCGGCGTGTCCAGATGATCCTGCTTGCGTTGAGGTTAGAAAACTTGATGCTGGATCAAGAGCTTGGCAGGCTGAGGCAGGAGAGGGTTATTTAGCTTCTTCTGGAGAGCGTTCTGGTTTATGGAGGTCACGTGGTCGCGCTCCTCAAAAATTAGTTGGACTGGGGTTTTCAACCGAGGGTTTTGATCAATCAGAACCTTTTGAACGTATGCCAGATAGTTTTCACAAAAATGTTTCGTGGATTTTCGATGGTATTGGTGAAGAAGAGTTGATTGGGAATTTTGGATTAGGTTTGGGTGGAGCGGCTGGTATTGAGCTTGATCGTTATGATTTAACTTTGGGCACACCGCCTCATACAATGTTAGTAGCTGCCAGTCACGGCCATTCAGATAATTATCCTTTGGTCTCTGAGGATATTACCTACGCCTTTCCTGGGCGAGGTGGTACACAAGATCCACAGGTAAGAGGTGATATGATTTATTTTAATACGCCCAACAATGGAGCAGTTTTTGCGGCTGGCTCAATTGCTTGGAGTCAGGCTTTACCAATAAATGATGGTGAAAATAATGTGGGTCGGATAATGCGAAATGTAATTGATGCATTTGTGAAAGATGGTGCCTTACCAGGTTCTAAATTTATTGGTGATGAGAAGCACTGGCGATAAAAGTAAATAAACCAATTACGGTATTATAATACCACTATTTTAACTGATTGTTTTTATTTATTTTTTTGCAAATAAAACTATTGACTTGCCATTCTAAAGCTTTAAAAGACAACGCTATTGAAGGATAAATAATATATTATTTTAGCATGGTGAACATTATGAAAACTTACACGGCAAAACCAGCTGACATTCAAAAAAAATGGATTTTGATTGATGCTGAAGGCGTTGTTTTGGGACGTTTGGCTTCATTGGTTGCGATGAGGTTGCGTGGAAAACATAAAGCGTCCTTTACCCCACATATGGACATGGGGGACAATGTAATCATTATTAACGCTGATAAAGTTCAAATGACTGGTAAAAAGAAAACAGATAAAATCTATTACTGGCATACTGGTTATCCAGGTGGGATAAAGCAAAGAAGTGCTGGTGAGATATTAGAGGGAGATCACCCGGAGCGAGTGTTAACAAAGGCAATTCAGAGAATGCTACCAGGTGGGCCTTTAAGCAGGCAACATATGACGAACTTAAGAATTTATGCTGGTTCAGAGCATGGACATGAAGCTCAGAATCCCGAAGTTGTTGATATTAAATCAATGAATCCCAAAAATAGTAGGAGTGCTTAATTATGAGTGAAGATATCAAATCTTTAGATGGGTTGAAATCTGCTGTTTCTGGAGAAGAAGTTTCGATGGAAGCGGTTGCGTCTCCTAGAGAGCCAAAGCGTGATGATTTAGGTAGATCCTATGCAACAGGTAAAAGAAAAGATGCAGTTGCGAGAGTTTGGATAAAACCTGGAACTGGGCGCGTAATGATAAATGGTCGTGAAATGAATATATATTTTGCTCGTCCGGTTCTTCAGATGGTTCTTCGCCAGCCATTTGAAGTTGCGAGTGTGACTGGGCAGTTTGATGTGATGGCAACCGTAAAGGGTGGTGGTTTGTCGGGCCAAGCAGGGGCAGTAAAGCATGGAATATCAAAGGCTTTGCAATTGTATGATCCCTCATTACGAGGTTCTTTAAAAGCAGCGGGTTTCTTAACTCGTGATAGTCGAGTTGTTGAACGTAAGAAATATGGTAAACGTAAAGCGCGTAGGAGTTTCCAATTTTCAAAACGTTGATATATCAAGTATACATCATTACAAATTATGTCATAAAATTAAGTACTTAGCCAAAACTAAGTGCTTTTTTATGTTCTGGTGTTTTTGAATAATTCGATTATTTTATCATTCTTATAAAATATTTGATTTGCCTTAAGGTACATAAACCAAGATATTAGACCTACTATGAATAAAATAACGATCAAACCTTGATAATTAAATAGTTTCCATATTACAGCCCCAAAAGATGGGGCAGCTGCTGTTCCAATTAGATAAGCGCCTCCCAAATACCCAGATTTTAATCCAAAATGCTTCTCACCTAATAAAATTCGCGTCATAACTGGTCTTAAAATACTGATTGTTCCATAGCTTGTACCAAAAATTATGATAAAAATAATTAATTTCAAAGTTGAAGATTGGCTAAAATAAAGTACTATCAGCGATAGAGTCATGCCCGGAAGTATGAAAATACTAAATTTCTGAGTTGAAATATACTTTTCAGAAAATAGCATAATTACTCGGCCTAGAATTTGTGTCGGACCAAGGCAAGCTGCAGCTAAAATTGCCAAGTTAGATGAGTAGCCTCGTTCGGATAGAATTGGCAGTAAATGATTAATAGTTGAGCCATGGATTAAAGCAAGTAATGCAAAGCTAATGCCTAAACTAATTAATAAGGGATTTTTGATGTTAATAGATGTTAGTTTGTTATCGGGCTGATTTTTCATCAGTGTAGATTCTGGATTTCTTTTTAAAATTACTGCACCTATCAAAAGAATTGGTGCTGCTAAAAATATAACTACAAGGCCAAATATTGCTATGGTTGTTTGCCAGCCATAGCAATTAGAGATAAAATAAGTTGAGGGAAAACATATTGTACTAGCGAAACCTGAAATTAATGTGATAGAAATGATGTCTCTTTTAGCTTTTGACCCTCTACATTTGGTAACAAAAGAAAAGCATGCTTCGTATAAGCATCCTGACATTGAAATACCAAGTAAAATCCAGATTAAGTAAAATTGCCATATTGATGAAATTGAAGCTAAAAACAATAGCTCAAGTCCACCTAACAAGGCTGAAAAAAAGAGTAAAAAGTGTCCTTTACCTTTATCTATAATCTTCCCTGCAATTGGTGAAAAAACTGCAGATGTAAGTAACGCAAGTGTTATAGCTAAGGAAATTTCGACTTTATTCCACCCAATTGTCTCTTCCCATCGAAGAATAAGTGCAGGAAATACATAATATAAGCAGGCCCAAACTAATGTTTGGCCAACCGACAAAAGAATAATTGGAATGTTTATCGACATAGTTTTTCCATTCTAAACAGAATGAATCTTTATGTCATATTTAATTCCTCAACCGTTATTGCGTAGATTGCAGCTGATCCTAAGGTCGAAGTTTTGCAGAGGTGTATTGCCTCGCCAAGAACATGAGCCAGATAGAAACGTGCTAATTTAATTTGTGTATTTGAGTTACTTTCTGCTAGCGCTCCTTTTAAGTGGTAATATCCACCAATAACAAGTGCGAAAGCCTTCAAGTATGGTGTGGCTCCTGCGTACCTATCATTCAAACTTTCACACTTTAGCATCCATCTGGTAGCATCTCTTAATTTTGCAGTCGCGTGCTTAAGTTCTACATTTGCTCCAGTAACATCATTTTTGTCGTAAGAGATTAATCCGTCAATTTCATCTAGAAAACTATAAGCTGCTGCACCACCATCCATTAATTTTCTGGAAACCAGATCTATTGCTTGAATGCCATTTGTTCCTTCATAGATGGAAGTTACCCTTGCATCTCTCCAATATTGTGCTGCTCCAGTTTCTTCTATAAAGCCCATACCTCCATGAACTTGAATACCTAAGTCAGACACTTCGATCCCAGTTTCGGTTCCAAATGATTTTGCAATTGGGGTCAAAAAAGCGGCTCTATCAGTCCAAAATTTTTGATTTGTTGCATTGGACATATCTATCGCTATTGCGGTTGATAAACATATCGCTCGAGAAGCGTAAACTTTTGATTTCATAATCATTAAGATGCGCCTTATATCGGCAAAATCAATAATTGTTCCAAGCTCATTTGTTAAGGATTTTCCTTGTTTTCGCCCAGCTGCGTAATGCAAGGCCTTTTGGAAGGCTGCTTCTGCGACACCTAACCCTTCTGAACCAACGCCTAATCTTGCGTTGTTCATCATAGTAAACATTGCCTTCATACCTTTTTGCTCTTCGCCTATTAACCAACCGACAGCTTTATTATATTCCATTACGGCTGTTGGTGATGCATGCAAACCTACCTTGTGCTCTAAAGAGACCACGCTAAGAGTGTTTTTTTGTCCAAGGGAACCATCACTATTGGGGATAAACTTTGGAACAAGAAAAAGGCTTATTCCTTTTGTGCCTGGGGCACTATTAGGTAGCCTTGCTAGAACGAGGTGGCAAACATTACTGGTAAAATCATTATCTGCCCAACTGATATATATTTTTTGACCAGTAATAGAGTAAGTGCCGTCATTATTTTTGATAGCTTTTGTAGATAGGGCTCCAACATCTGAACCAGCCTGTGGCTCGGTTAAATTCATAGTTCCTGACCATTCACCAGCGATAAGTTTTGGAAGGTAAATAGATTTTATTTCATCATTAGCGTGGTGTTCCAAGGCTTCAATTTGGCCTTGTGTCATTAAAGGATTGAGGGCTAATGATAGGCAAGCGCTGTTTAGCATTTCATTTACGCAGTTTTGAACTGTCAACGGCAATCCCATGCCACCATATTTAGAACCAGCAGCAACTCCAATCCAACCACCATTAGCAATTGCTTTATAGCCATTTGAAAACCCTGGACTAGTTCTTACAACACCATTTTCCAAATGTCCGGGTTGTTGGTCTCCAACTCTTTGTAATGGATTTATCTTTTCTTCTGCCATTTTAGCTGCTTCTTTGAGAATGGTCTTAGTTATTTCTATATTCACATCTTTAAAACGCTCTGTCTTCTCTAGAAGATGATAATCAACAACATTTTTTAATAAAAATGTGATATCATTGGTTGGAACTTTATAATTCATCGAGTTATATATCCTATTACAGTAACTTTTTACTTAACCTTATTCTGAGAATTTTAAAGTGAAAAATATATATTTGATAAATTTATTGAAGCTCATAAATATAAGGACTAAAGATTACTTGAGTAACAAGGAGGATTGTCTTTGACAGTGTTGCATAAAGTCGGGATTTTGGGGGCCAGCGGTTATACTGGAGCTGAGTTGATTAGATTAATTTCTATTCATCCTACGATGTCTATTCGAGCTTTAAGTGCTGATAGAAAGGCAGGGATGTCGATGGAGGCAGTATTTCCACACTTGAGGCATTTAACTCTTCCTAAACTTGAAAAAATTGAAAATATTAAATTTAACGATCTTGATTTGGTGTTTTGTGCTTTGCCCCACGCGACTAGTCAAAGAGTTATAAAGGAATTGCCAAATCACTTAAAAGTTGTCGATTTATCTGCAGATTTTAGGTTGCAAGATCCAGCTTCTTATAAACAATGGTACGGTAAGGAACATGATGCGAAAGAATTACAAAAGAAAGCAATCTATGGTTTAACAGAATTTTATAGATCAGAAATCAAAGAAACTAATTTGGTTGCATGCACTGGTTGCAATGCTGCAACCGGATTATACCCTCTTTTACCCTTGGTTAAAGATAAAGTTATCGACTTGGATGAAATAATTATAGACTTGGCTACTGGAGTATCTGGCGCTGGAAGATCCCCATCAGAAGCGATAATTCATTCTGAAGTTTCTGAAGGTTTCCATGCATACAATATCGCAAAACATCGTCATACAGCTGAGTTTGATCAGGAGCTTTCAAAAGTTGCGAGTAGAAAAGTAGAAGTTACTTTTACCCCACACTTATTACCGCAAAATCGTGGAATTCTTGCTACAATCTATGTTAAGGGTATTGCAGAAGAAATACATACGTCTCTATGTAAAATGTATAAAAATGAATATTTTATCTCTGTATTACCTTTGGGAGAAGCGCCTGCGACTCGACATGTTCGTGGATCGAACTTTGTACATATTGGTGTAGTAGCTGATAGGCGATCTGGACGTTGTCGAGTTTTCTCGACATTAGACAATTTAACAAAAGGGTCTTCTGGGCAGGCGGTTCAAAATGCTAATATTATGCTTGGAATTGAAGAAACTTTTGGCCTTAAGATGGCGCCATTATTTCCCTAATGTTATCATTAAAGAAAAAAAGACGTATTCAACTTTTGATCATTTTGAGTGGATTCTTGATTGTTGCAACTGTTTTGATTGGCTACGCTATGAAGGATGGAATACAGTACTTTCGCTCTCCATCGCAAGTTATTTTGGATCTACCATCGGCTAGTGAACGTTTCAGATTGGGGGGATTAGTTAAAGAAAATAGCTGGAAAAAAAGTGATGAGCATAAATTTATTATCACTGATAATGAAAAAGATATCAATGTGACGTTCATTGGAATTTTACCAGATTTATTTCGTGAAGGGCAGGGTGTAATTGCTACGGGCTATTATAGAAATGGATTATTTGAGGCTGTAGAAATATTGGCGAAACATGATGAAAATTATATTCCTAAAGAAGTGATGGAAACCTTAAAAAATCAGGGATTATACAAGCCATCAAATTAAAGCTTCAGATTGTAGTAATTAAATTGACTGAAAATTTAGCTAAAATCTGTCGCATTGGAAGCAAGAGTGAATTGCTCTATCTCTAGGTAAAGTAGATAAAGGTTCAGATGATAGTAGAATTAGGACATCTAGCACTAATTTTAGCATTTTGTGCTTCAATGTTTCAATTAGTTGTTCCAACAATTGGGTTGCGTTATCGCTGGTTCAATGTCGCAAGTTTGGCGTCACCACTTATTACAATACAGTTTTTACTTACACTTTTAAGTTTTATTATTTTAGTGTTGGCCTTTGTCCGTTCAGATTTTTCCGTAAAGTTAGTCGCTAAAAATTCTCATACATTAAAACCACTTATTTACAAAATAAGCGGGACCTGGGGTAATCATGAGGGGTCAATGTTACTTTGGGTGTTAATACTTACATTTTTTGGGTTTTTAGTAGCTTTTTTTGGAAATAATTTAAGAAATAGTTTCAAGATAAAAGTGTTGATAATACAATCTGCGATTGCGTGTTTCTTCTTCGCCTTCATCTTATTTACTTCAAACCCATTTGAACGATATGATATCCCCCCATTCAATGGCTTGGGTCTTAATCCTTTGTTGCAAGACCCAGGATTAGCATTTCATCCCCCTTTTCTATATCTTGGATATGTAGGATTATCTATGTCATTTAGCTTTGCAGTTGCAGCATTGATAGAAGGTAAGGTTGATTCTGTTTGGGCAAGATGGGTCAGACCTTGGACCTTGTTAGCTTGGATATTTTTAACTATTGGTATCGCTTTAGGTAGCTGGTGGGCGTATTATGAGCTTGGTTGGGGAGGCTGGTGGTTTTGGGATCCGGTTGAAAATGCTTCTTTCATGCCGTGGCTTATTTCGGCTGCTTTAGTTCATTCGGCTATTGTTCTGGAAAAAAGAGAAATATTAAAAAGTTGGACAATACTTTTAGCTATTCTCGCATTTTCTTTTTCACTGCTTGGTACCTTTATTGTTCGATCAGGGATAATTACTTCTGTTCATGCATTTGCGACTGATCCAACAAGAGGAATATTTATTTTACTTATTCTAGTTGTCGCGACTGGTGGGGGATTAGCGCTTTTTGCAGTTCGGTATAGGCACTTAAATTCTACGCGTTCTTTTTCTGTAATAAGTAGAGAGAGCGCTCTAGTAGTAAACAATTTACTATTAGTAGTATCATCTTTTGTTGTTTTAATTGGCACTCTATGGCCATTATTTTCTGATTTAGTTTTTGAAAAAAGGGTCAGTGTTGGTCCTCCATATTTTGATATTGCATTTACTCCATTTTTTGTTGCCATTGCTATGGTTTTACCGGTTGGAGCGATGTTAACTTGGAAAAGGTCTAATCTTAGTTACGCGATTTTTTCTTTATGGCCTGCTCTTTTATTAGGCATCAGCCTTGGTGCTCTTGTTTGGTCTTTTCAAACGGGAGGTCGGATGCTTGGCCCAGTTGGCGTTTCTTTAGCAACTTGGTTAATTTGTGGTGCTTTGGCTGATCTTTGGAGTCGGGCACGTGGTAAAACAATGGTTAATAGATTTTTTAGATTATTGAGAACCCATAGATCTGATTTTGGTAAATGCGTTGCTCATTGTGGTCTAGGTATAATCATCTTTGGTATTTCTGCAATAACAGCATGGGAGTCAGAAGATATTAGGGTTCTTAGCCCAGGTGAGACTTACACTATGGGTCAATATGAGCTAAAATTTTTAGAAGTTAATAAATTCCAAAACCAAAATTATATTGCAACTCAGGGTGAATTTCGTGTTTACAAGGATGAAGATTATCTCTTTTCTCTCTTCCCTGAAAAACGATTTTATCCTATTGCTCGGGTTGGGACAACGGAGGCGGCCATAGATCAAAATCTTCTTCGCGATCTGTATTTGGTACTTGGAGAGGAGCAAGAAAGTGGCATGTGGAGTATTCGTACGTACTTAAAGCCATTCGCTATCTGGATATGGATTGGAGCATTTTCTATGGCTATTGGTGGTGCGCTGAGTATTTCTGATAGACGATTTCGATTTTCTTCGGGTGCTAAAAAGTTTTCAAAGGCTATGTTATGAGTTTTATTTGGGGGGCAAGACCTCTTGCATTAAGTTTTATATTTTTTTTAATGCCACTTTTGGCGTTATCAGTTGAGCCAAATGAAATCTTAAATAATCCAGACTTGGAAGATCGAGCTCGAAGTATATCTAAAAGCTTGCGTTGCCTTGTCTGTCGAAATGAAAGTATTGATGATAGCAATGCTGAATTGGCTCGAGATTTACGTTTGTTGGTTCGAGAAAGATTAGTATTGGGTGATAACGATAAAGAGATTATTGATTACGTGGTTGGGCGATATGGTGAATATGTTTTATTGAAACCAAAATTTAGTTTCAGTAACATATTTTTATGGCTTTGCGGCCCGATAATGTTTATTCTGGGCTTATTATTTGTAGTGTCTTTCTACTGGCGAAAAACAAAAACTGAGGAAATTCATCTGTCTGATGAAGATGAAAATAAAATAACAGAATTATTGAAGGATTGACGTTTGTTCTAAAGTAATATTTTAACAAACAATGTACTTTATTTGGGGTGTATATCATGAAATATGAAGCAATCAGATACCGTGTTGAAAATGACATTGCAGTAGTTACGCTCAATCGTCCAAAAGTTATGAATGCTTTGACAGTGCAAATGCGTGCTGAAATTGAAAATGCTTTCCAGCGGGCAGCAAAAGAGGCCCGTGTTGTAGTTATGACTGGAAAAGACAAAGCATTCTGCACTGGTCAGGATCTAGGTGATAGAAGCAATGCTGCCAATGTAGATATGGAGCAGTCACTTAAAAAAACTTATCAGCCAATGCTTGAGGCTATATTTAACTGTCCAATACCAACAATTTCGGCTGTAAATGGTCCAGCAGCTGGTGCAGGCGCTAATCTTGCTTTAGCTGCCGATATTGTAATAGCAGCGGAAAGTGCATATTTCTTGCAGGCCTTTGGTAGGATAGGCCTAATTCCAGATGCTGGTGGCACATACACCATGCCACGTTCAATGGGTTTTGCAAAAGCGCTTGGTGCTTCCTTGTTTGCAGAAAAGATAACCGCCCGTAAGGCCGATGACTGGGGATTAATTTGGGAGGCAGTCCCTGATGAAAAGTTTGAAGAAACCTGGCGTGCAAGAGCGGAGTATCTTGCAAAAGGTCCAACGTTGGCGTTTTCCAAAATGAAACTTGCTTTACGTGAGAGTTGGAACCACACTTTAGATCAGCAATTAGCAATGGAAGCTAAAATTCAAGGTAATGTGGGTAAATCTCGTGACTTTATGGAAGGCGTGAGTGCATTCTTAGAGAAGAGACCAGCTAAATTTGAAGGGCGTTA
>Ga0163111_10001921_pt1 | contig 13052 bp, 11 predicted proteins | sample CRUFie1St18metaG_FD_109645 | JGI IMG/M metagenome (GOLD analysis project Ga0163111, IMG submission 109645) | Marine microbial communities from the Costa Rica Dome - CRUD Field 142mm St18 metaG | ecosystem: Environmental > Aquatic > Marine > Oceanic > Photic zone | place: Costa Rica: the Eastern...
ATTCCTTGTCATAGAGTTATTCAATCCACAGGAAAATTTGGTGAATATATGTGGGGAAGCACTAGAAAGACAGCCATTATTGGATGGGAAGGTGCCAAAAGCATAACGACAACTCTCCATTAAACATATGTGAATTTCGGATTATAAATACAGCTTTTGGCCACAAACCAAATCAATAGGGTGAAAATAGTAACAAGTTGCAACTTAACCAATCCAACCCCTACGTCAAACAACGACAAATTAATTGGTTATAAGTACACCAATTGCTAGACAAAATAAGCCTATCATGCTCAATTTTTTACCAGTTTAAATACTTCAAGCAATGCAAAATATCATACAAAATATAGAAAATATTGATTGGCAAGATATTGCTAAAAAAATGCACCAAAACGGTTATGCCATTGTTCCCAAACTACTTTCAGATGAACAATGTGCGCTGCTAAAAGCTGATTATCACAATTCCAATTTATACAGAAAAACGGTCGTAATGGCACGTCATCGCTTTGGATTGGGTGAATACAAGTATTTCAATTACCCATTGCCCAATCTTATCAACGCTATAAGAACAAGTATTTATCCGAAACTCGCTCCCATTGCCAATGATTGGTTCAAAGCTTTGAAAATAGACCTTTCCTTTCCACTTCATCATGCAACGTTCCTAGAAAAATGCCACGAAAATGGTCAACAAAAAGCCACCGTTTTGATTTTAAAATATGGTAAAGGTGGTTTTAATACCTTGCATAAAGATTTATACGGAGATATTTATTTTCCAATCCAAATCGCCTTCGCGCTCGATGAACCTGATCTAGATTTCACAGGAGGTGAATTTGTCTTGACTCAACAAGTTCCTAGAGCGCAATCCAAAGCAATTGTGTTGAAACCCCAAAAGGGAGATATGTTGATTTTTGCGACGAATTTCAAACCTCAAAAAGGGACACGAGGATATTACCGCATACAGATGAAGCATGGGGTGAGCGAAATAACGTCAGGCAAACGTCATACCTTGGGTATTATTTTTCACGATGCAGTAAGTTAATGATGATAAACCACAGCCAAATCTCGGACAAAGTATTGTTTCATAAAATCAAGCGACAGGAAATTTGTTTTGGAGGGAATAAAAAATTAAAAATTTACGGTCTATTAACTTGTAAGTCGGGCAAGCGAATGAAGAGGGAAAATCGAGTTTTCTTTTCAACAGAGCAGGAGGCTATTGAAAATGGTTTTAGACCTTGCGGACATTGCATGAGAATAAAATATAAAAATTGGAAAAATGGATCTATTTAATCCACAGATAGACAAAACAAAAAATTGGCTACCCAAAGATGGAACGGTCAATTATTACGGACACATTTTAAACCAACAACAAGCCGATTTTTATCTAAAACAATTATTGGAAACGATTGAATGGCGCAATGATGAAGCGATCATTTTTGGAAAACGAATCGTGACCAAGCGCAAAGTAGCTTGGCATGGTGACCGTCCTTATCTTTATAGGTATTCTAATACATCAAAATGTGCCTTGCCTTGGACAAAAGAACTTCTAAACTTAAAGCAATTAATAGAACATCAAACAGGTGAGACTTTTAATTCCTGTTTGCTCAATTTGTATCACAATGGAAGTGAGGGCATGGCTTGGCATAGCGATAGTGAAACAACCTTAAAAAAAGATGGCGCGATTGGGTCTTTGAGCTTGGGAGCAGAACGAAAATTTGTCTTTAAGCACAAACAATCGAACGAAAAAGTAGAGCTGTTTTTGCAACATGGTAGTCTATTGGTCATGAAAGATACTACGCAAACGCATTGGCTACACAAACTTCCACCAACCAAAAAAGTAAAAACACCAAGGGTCAGTTTAACTTTTAGAACAATAGCATCCCAATAGTCGTTATTATTGGTGCTGTTCATAGCAACGGGGGTACAAGAGGTGCCGACAGTGATTTCACCACCAGCATTATTACTACAAGCGTTGGTTTGCGCTTTAAGTCTAGTTCCTATACTCAGGACAAAAGTAAGAAATAGGATAAGGTGTAAATGTGCTTTCAAAATTATAGTTATTAAGAGAATGAGGAATTTATTAATCCAATGCTATAACAGTAGACTAGCAGTAATAGATTCTATTAAAGCATGAAGAGGTATACTTCTGATGGAGAAGGTATTGATTGTGTTTTTATGTAAATCGCTAGTCGGTTACGCTAAGCACTGCGTTTTTGTTCGCGGTAGGAGTACGATAAAAAGAAATGCCATTTTTGGTAAAGGCATTTTCAAAATCGTAGCGCTGCATAAATCCATTATACGTGATGGATAATTGCTTGGTGTTATTGTCTAAAATAACGGCTGATATTTTATGCTCATACATCAATAAGTCTTGTCTTAGTTGACTTAACGCATTGATAGAATAATTGGAACCATCAAAGAGAATGGTAATTTGTTCTTTTACAGAAATTTGTTCAAAGACAGAGCGTGCTTCTTTAGTGTTTTGTCCATAGCTTTGGGTTGCAGCAAATGTCAATAGTAAAACAAGTATTACTATGCTTGGGGATCCATATTTCATTTTGAATGGGGGTTATAAAACTATTATAAAATTATGAGGATATTTGGTGTTCTAAATAACGAACGTATGTTCGTATGTAAAAGTACAATTCGATGTTTTTTTATCGAAATTTTTATCCATTCATAAAAAATTATTCAAAATTAATTTCTGCAACACTGGTTTAATTCAAAATTATAGTTCCTGCAACAAACAACCTGCTGTTTGCTGTATTTGCTGTTGTCTCTCTGGTACAATGTTATAAGGGTACATTTTATTTTTCGCAATATTCACAATACGAATTTTATGCACTCGGTCTTTCGACAACCATTGCAAATCTTCGTTGGACAACACCAAGCGATTGCTGCTTTCGTATGCTCCTACGGTAACGTTTTGGGTCGCTGACTGATGGAAAGAAAACAAGCGTTTTTCTCCTTTTACATTCAAAAACATGATTTTATCTTGAGCATCTAAAGGTTCATGATACTGCTCTGTTGCTGCCGTATAATCAATATGAAGCAAAACCGTTTGTTTGTCTGCGGTAAAATAGCCTCCTGAAAAAACATCATTTTTCTTAAAAAACAAGATGTAGTTGGATTCTAAAATGTGATTTTTTGCTGCCTTATAATTTTTAGTAAAAACTGCTGTACAGTCTAACGATTTGTTCTTCGATACTGCATTTTCTCTTTGATTATCAACTGTTTTATTTTCTTGATTTGTTGATAACGGCGTTGATGGTTGGTTTGTTGTTTTTTTAGTCTTTATAAGGTTATAATCTGTTGTAGTAGCAGGTTCTAAATTAGCTTGCTTCTTGGCGCGTTTTTGTTCTGATACAGCAGGCAGCTCATTTCGATAACTGTTGCTTCCTTGTTGATAACGCATACGATTGCCCCCCATATTTAAGGTCAATTGACTTCGTTGAACAAGCACTTCAGGAGCTTTTTCTATTGGATTATTATACAAATTAACACCAACCAAACTATCCATATTGGCTAAACGCTCTGTTATTTTTTCAATGCTATTGTTAGAAACATCAAGGTATTTTAGTTGTTTCAGTTGCTCAATATTATCAGGGATTTCTGTTAATTGATTATAACTCAAATCTAGGATAGTCAGATTTTCCATATTTTGAATAGCAATCGGCAACTCCTGAATCAGATTTCCACGAAGGTACAAGATTTTGACTTGGGGGTTCTTTAAAATTACAGCAGGCAATTCTTCCAATGCTTGTTCTACCAAACGAACCGCTAGTATTTCTGCATTAATATCGTCTAGGCGCTCAGCTAAGGGATAACGATGATTCGATGTATCAATCAAATAGGCTTGTCCATTTTGTACGACTCTAGCAAAGCCAAATTGATCAAAAGGACTTGCTTCGTCGTATACAAAAGGAATCTTAGCTTGTCCATCAGCCGTCAAAAAACCGTATTTTAATTGCCCTAGACTGTCTTCCTGCTGACCGAGCATCCATTCATTGGTAGGAGACCAAACAAACTCTTTGATCTCAGTAGTTGGCTGTTTTGCAAAAAACTGATAGGCTATTCCAAAACCTAAAAGCAATAAAAACAACCGCAAAAACAAGCCCTGTCGTTTTCGCTTGCGTACGCTTTTTGACTGCTCAACATAAAGTGCTAGTGGCGGATTCAACAAGGGTATAATCCCATGTTTTTCCAAACCATTGATTTGCGCTTTTGTCAAATACTCTGGCGGTGTTTTTTGATGCAATTCGAACTTATGTTCTACCAAACACAACCACTCTACACTTATACGTTCTGACTCGGTCAATTTTCGATTATCCAACAAATCCGATGATAAGTTCCATCGACCATTTTCTAAACGTAATGCCCCTTTTTCTTTCAATTCCAATAATAATTGTTCGAGCTTATTCATAGCATTAGTGTTGGTCTAAAAAGTTGGTTACATAAGTTTTCCATTCATAGCGCATTCCATGAATTGTATTATACATATAAGCTTGATCTTTCTTTACATCAAATAAACGCATCTGTGTAATCAGATTTTTTTTCATCCACTGTAAATGTTTTTTTTCCAAGATACAGGCATTGAGATAACCTTTTTGTTTATCCAATACAATAGGTTCTGAATCAAATTCAAAATTGTATACTTGTCGTTCAAAACCGCTGACAAAGATCATTTTAGTGGTTGGCTTAGGAATAATATTGGAAGATAAACGATTGGTCTGAAGTACCATCATGACCAATAATTTATACTGTTCGCCGTAAGGCTGCAATTTATATTTCCATTCAATTCCTTGCTGTTTAATTAATGTTTTAAAACCTTCTAAAACAACGCGTTTTGCTTTAGATGCAGGCTTTTCTTTTTCGAGCGGCTCTTCTTTATCAATGGTTTTAGCCTCCATATCGTCAACAACTGCTATCTCCTCTTCTTCAAAAACAGGAATGGTTCTATCAAACGGTTCTATGGTTTTGGAAGCGGCTTCTTTTTTGGAACGCTTTCCATATTTTGATTCATGAATCTGTGGGCGCATTCGATTTCCACCAAAATGAATGGTCAATGCAGTTGTTGATGATACTACAGGTTGTTGAATTGGATTTTGCGCCAAGTTTACTTCTTTCAAACGCTTCATTTTCTCCAAAACCGTTGGCACTTCCTCTAGTTCATTTCCACTAAGATCAAGCTTGGTTAAATTTTCTAGCGCAGTAAGTTTTTCATCCAATTGCTTCAGCTTATTATTGCGTAAATTTAAGATTCTAAGCTCTTTGGCATGATAAACAGCCGATGGAAGCTGTGTTAAGCCTTGATTCGATAATTCTAAAGCCCTTATGGATTCATTTAAGTCCTTTACTGACAACGCCAAAGGATAGCGTTGATTATTTTCATCAATATAATACCAAGTATTCCCTTCTCGTACACGAGCCAATCCAAGTCTATTAAAAGGCGTTGCTTCATCATAAACACAAGGAATGGCAATTTGGCGATCTGCATGGACAAAACCATAACGATAGATTCCTGCTTCGTCTTTTTGTTTGTACAAATAATACACTTGGCGATCATTGAGCTGCTCTAGTAAAATAGAGGAAGGCGCCGTATTATCGACGGTTTTTTCCTTTTTATTGTTGGTGCTTATCGCTAATCCTATACTACAAAGCAGTACAATTCCCAACAATCCGTTGGACAAGCAGCCCCACAAAAAGATTCGCTTATTAGCTTCGCGGCTTTGTTCTATAAAAGCACGTTCGGCTTCGTTCAGATAAAGCTTTTCTTCATAGGGAGACAAACCATTTAATTGTTCTTTAGACAAATAATCCAATACTCCACTACAAGTCGAAGCATAGCATTTGTATTGTACGACTTTTGTCCAATAAATAAGCTGTTTTTCTTCTTCATTTAATCTTCCTAAGACCTCATCTATCGCCGCTTGATCTAAGGTATAATGTTCACCATCTTGCAACAACAATGCAGCAGTTCGTAATTGATCAATAATTTGTTCGTTGCTTGGTAAAGCCATTAGTCTCGGTTATTCGTGATTCGGTAGGTGGAACAAATTAAGTATTATATTTTTCGAGCGTTCTTTTTGTCCAATACTGCGTCAAAAATGTGCGCCGTAGCTACGCCTTGTCTTGAACTAAAATTACTTACTGCAAAACATATAAGAAATGCTGTCCACCTACTTATGATAATCAAAATAATGAATAATCGAAAGTTATGCAAGAAGTCTGTATTTTCAATAAGAAATGATATTTTATAATCTTTCGCAACCACATTTCGTTCGTTTTTAAATTATATCCGATTGATTGTCAATAATTTGACCACTCAACCACTACTTTAACATTGCATTGATAATCAATTGGATACGGCTTATTTTTCTGTGTTTTTCGCAGAAAAATCAACAACTAGAGCGTAGCGCTTACGGCTATAAAAAGCTAACTAAAGCAAAACGCTCACGAACAATGTGAAGTAATCAACGAACTATTAAACCAAATACATCAACAATATGGAATTTATTATCCCTATCATCTTTATTGCTTTTTTATATTATTTTTTCAAACCGTTGAGTCTTCACAACAACGTATTCAAACAAGTTGAAAAATCGTTTGAGCTGCATGAAAAAATGCTGAATGCAAAACTCAAACAACAGCAAGACTATGCTTGTAACCACTGCAATGCGATTCTTCAATCTCCTGATGATATTTCTCCTAGCGGTGATGTAAAATGCCATCATTGCGATCAATGGTTTAATGTTTATCAATAACCGCAAGTATAAGGTATTAAAAATTAAGTTCTGCTGACCTTATTGTTTAAGAATCTGAATTTGCCAATCCCATTTTTTTGTGATACTTTTACGCGAAATTTACATTCAGTTTATCATTAACAATCTTACACACTTAGTTTCGGCTCTTTCTACACCTGCAGATAGGTAGACAAAAGGACATTAATACCGTTCTGATCAATACGATTATCAACCTAGATGCCATCGGTCGTATGCTGTTTCTTTAGTCGTGGTATAACTTCTACCGAACATGAATTTTGAACAGATTGAACAACTATTCAGCAGTTTAACCCAACGCATTGATTTAGAACTTTTCATTTTCAATTTAGTTGTCGCTACACTACTATCTTTGGTTTTAGCACAATTTTATACTCGTTTTGGAAATGCTGTTGCCAACCGTCAGAAATTTGCTAGCAACTTTGCACCACTAGCCTTGACTACAGTATTGATTATTACGATTATCAAGTCGTCAATTGCCTTGTCACTAGGATTAGTAGGCGCATTATCAATTGTTCGTTTTAGAGCAGCGATTAAAGATCCTGAAGAGTTAATCTATTTGTTTTTAGTCATTGGAATTGGCTTAGCAACAGGTGCTAATTATCCAATTTTAGCCAGTATAGCAGTATTTTTAATTCTAGCATTGCTGTTTGTAAACCACATGATCCAAAGCCGTAGTATTTATACCAAAGCCAATATGCTTTATGTAAATATCTCGTCGGATCATACCGACATCAATATCTTTGTAGAAACGCTCCAAAACAACATGGATCACATCGAATTGAAGCGTTTGGATCGTATGGCCAATGGCATTGACGCTACTTTTATCTGTAAAGCATCAGGTTTGGATGCCATTACGAAGGCACAAGAAGCAATCATTAACGTTTCAGAGAAGACAACGGTTTCTATTGTAGATCAACCTGATTTGATTGTATAATTTTTCTATTCTATCACTATTCAAACCATAAGTCTATGCGTTTTGAAAGAAAATATAGAGTGGATAATTTGTCCATGCAGCATATTCTACAAATTATAAAGTCGCATCCCGCTTCTTTCCGTTCGTTGTATCCAGACCGCTCTATTCACAATATTTACTTTGACACACCACACTTGGCTTGTCTCAACGACAACTTAGGTGGTGTCAATGTTCGTAAAAAGTATCGTGTTCGTTGGTATGGGGATGACATTAGAAACATTGTCAATCCAACCTTAGAAATAAAATACAAAGAGAACGAATTGGGAGGCAAAACGCAATTGGACGTTCCGAATTTTTCACTTTCAGACCTCCAAAATTTGCAACAAGCGGTTAACCAACTTGTTCCACAACAGCATACTTTACAACCTGTTTTGCTGAACTCTTATCGCCGTTCCTACTGGGGAACTAGTGACCAAAAGTTTCGTATGACTGTAGATAGCCATCTACAATTTCATTCCTTACTGCATTCTCGTCGTTTCTTCAACTATGTTCACCGCGATAGCGCGACTATTGTCGAATTGAAATACGAGCAAGAGGATGACCATGAATTGTCTCGTATCACTCGTTTTTTACCTTTCCGATTATCTAAAAACAGTAAGTATGTAAATGGTGTCATGCTCACTAGATAAGCCATGTTCCATTCTTTTCTTTTGCTAATAGCTTTCGATTAATTCAGTCATCATGATTATAAAAACAGAATCCTCTATAGCTAGACAAAAACGTAGTCAAAGCCTTATAAAAATAGGAGGACTAGCCATACTTCTTATTGGACTACTAGCTCTAATTGCCAACATGGCAAAAACTTCTACTAAATCAACCCTTGCGGCTTCGGAATTAACGGGTCATACCTTGCTTGCCGATGCAGAAACCAAAGAAGGTGATAAGTTGGTGCTCAATGGTTATCAAGTAACAGGAGCCCATTGTCAATCTTCTGACTTTGCCTATGAAGGCAGCTATTCTCTAAAACTAAATGCCGACGGCTGTCGTTATGGCTTTGCTTCGACGCTAGACAACATCCAAGTTGGGGATAAAATTAGTGTAAAAGTATGGGCTTATTCGCCAAACAAAGAAATTGCACACTTGGTAATTAGTGGTTTGGATGTAGAAGAACTCTACTTGGAAAGTTCAGGATTTTCAGGAAAAGATGACTGGGAACTCATCAGTGTTTCTACTTATATCAAAAGTCCTTTAAAAGAAAATAAGCTTAAAATTTATTGTTACAACGGTAGCAATCATCCTATTTATTTTGATAACCTTTCTATGGTTAAAAAATCCGTAGCAGAGTTGAGTGAATTTAAAAAATGGGAACCCGAAACAATTCATATTACGGTGAAACCTGATGCTCATGAAAAGTTCAAACAAAAACGTTTGGAAGCACTGAATACAGGTATTCTAATCAACTCTGACGATTCTTGGGTAAAAGGACACATTTATCCTGAGCGTGAAGAAGATGAAAAAATCAAAGTATCGCTCCGTCTAAAAGGTGACTGGACAGATCACTTGCGTGGCGACCAATGGTCGTTTCGTGTAAAAACGGAAACCAACAAAGCTTGGAACCGCTTAAAAACGTTCTCACTCCAAACACCACAAACGCGTTCTTATCTTTTTGAATGGATGTTGCACAAATGGTTTCTTCATGAAGATATTTTGACAACACGCTATGAGTTTGTTAAGATGCGTTACAATCATAAAGACTTAGGTTTGTATGTTTATGAGGAACATTTTTTAAAACAAATTCCAGAGTATAACCGCAAAAAAGAAGGACCAATTATTCGATTTACAGAAGCGGGTTATTGGGATACTTACCGCCAAGTTGTTGGCTTGGGATTAACCATGAATGATTGGTGGAAAAAACCGCGTGTTCCAGACATCAAGCCTTTTGGTGAAAAGAAAACGATGAACTCGCCTGTTCTAAAAGAGCAGTATACTATTGCTCAAAATTTATTGTATCAATACCAATATAACTTAAAACCTGCAGAAGAGATTTTTGATATTGATATTCTAGCCAAATACTTTGCTATTGTTGATTTAACCGCAGCATATCACGCTAAAATATGGCACAATCAACGTTTCTACTATAACTCTGTAACGAGTAAATTAGAACCTATTGGTTACGATGGTTTTGGTGACTCTGAATTGAAATATGCTCCTGCCGAACCTTTTCTTGGTTTTAACTTGGGCTACAAAGATGGTGTTGGGAGGAAAGATTGGTACCGCCGTTTGTTCTCTGATAAGACCTTCTTGGTTAAATATACCCACTATCTAGAGAAGTTTTCGAAAGCAGAATATGTTGAACAATTTATAGAATCTATCGAAGCGGATTTAATCCAACGTCGCGGGTATATTCAGCAAGACAAGCCTGATTATCAATTCGATCATTATTACATCAAGAAGCGTGCAGGACTTATTCTTAACGGCTTGTATTTGATTAACGAAGACTTGCACAACAAAACAGTTGAACCAGGCTTAATTGCGGTTTGTAATCGTCATGCAGTGCCATTGAATGTTATTGGAACAGCAACGGAAGATCAAGGAGCTGTTGATTACTTTGATAGTACAGAAACAGTATGGACAACACCACCTAAGATGTTGCCTGATTACAGCCATCATATTGCCGTTCCTGAGAACGCACGTTACTTAGTTTGCCAAGTAATTGGCTTGGAGAAAAAATACTATGTTTTAATCAACTCTACGCCTGTTCCTGATGGATTTGCTCCAGTACAAGAATTGGTTGGTAATTTGACCAAGGATCATCCTGCTTATTTTTACGATGAAACAGAGAAACGTGTGGTATTCCATCCTAAGGCAGCCGTAACTCATCCGATTGTTATTCCTGCCGACCACGATGTCATTGTAGAAGCAGGGACAACGATTGATATTAGCAACGAAGCATTCATTATGTCTTATTCTAATGTACAATTTATGGGTAGACAAGATGCTCCAATCTTAGTACACTCTAGCGATAAAAGTGCTCGTGCATTCACGGTACTAAAAGCAAGCAAACGTTCTTTGGTTCGCCATACAACCTTTGATCACCTAGGTGCTTTTTATTACAAAGGATGGAGCCTTCCAGGTGCTGTTAACTTTTATGAATCTGATGTGACTATAGAAAGAACAACCTTTACGCGCAACAGTTGTGAAGATGCACTAAATATTGTTCGTGCTAAATTTGATTTTATCCACAATATCGTGAGCCATACTTATGGCGATGGTTTTGATTCGGATTTCTGCGAAGGATTGGTTTCTAACTGCTATTTCCACAATACAGGAAATGATGCCATCGACTTTTCTACGAGTAAAGTACTTATTGAAGGCTGTAAAATTGAAAATGCAGGCGATAAAGGTATTTCTATGGGCGAACAGGGAACAGCAACCGTTAAAGACTGTATTATTGATGGTGCGGTTATTGGGGTAGCCTCCAAGGATTTATCCAAAACAACCGTTGTTAATGTAGATTTGAAGAACTGTAAAACGGGCTTCTCGGCTTATCAGAAAAAGCCTGAATATGGTCATGGCTTTATCTATGTGGATTCTTATACGAGCGAAAATGTAGATTTGCTACACAAGATTCTACCAGGTTCTTATTTGAGATTGATTAAGCAAGAGATTAAGGGAGATTAATCTTCTTTTATAATAATGATGTGCTGATTTGAAAATGTGTTTCTATACACTTTTCAAATTAGCACATCAATTCACCATTTAAACAGGCAAAGACGCATTCATTAACATTTGTAGAAAGCCTGCTACCATTCCTAAAATTGCTCCCGTCAAAATCAACTTCCATTCATCTTCTTGGAATACTGGACGTAAGAAATCAACGAATTCATCTGGAGGCAAAGCAGTCATTCTAGTGTACATCGTTTCTTCAATATCCAGTGCTTGTTTTGCATAATCAAAAACGATGTGAATTTGCTCTGGTGCAGCTTCGATAAAACGATTTACGGTAATGGTTTTAATTTCGTCGTAGGTATCGGTTCCCGAAGTAAATTTGATCAAAGAACTGTTGAAACCTGCCATTCTATCAATGCCTTCCTGCGAATGTTTGGTTATAATGTTAATCAGTCGATCGGTGCCTTGTCCATTAAACATTTCTGTAAATACATTGTCCATGGTCATTACATTATCAGAAATCAACTGCGCATAACCTCTAGACACTTCTTTTTGACGTTTAATAAACAATCCTTGAATTTTCCATTTGAAAATTTTGATGGGATTCGTTGGCGAGAAGATCATTTTCAATGCCAAAACATTCGTCAAGTATCCAACAAACAAACCACCAACGGGCAATTGCCAATCTGCTTGATAAACCATGTACAAGATTGCTTGCAAAATTCCAAATAGGAAACCAAAGTAAAAGCCTGATTTCTCAATAAAATCAAACTCTTTATCCCCCACTTCCAAGAATACTCGATTCAAAAAAGCTTTGTTATTTTTGAGATGATTCACGGCCATTGCCTTCAAGTCAAATACCTCGGTGATGTTGACCTTCACCTCTTCCATAATTTCCTCAATTACAGATGGAATTTCTTCCGCAGCACGCGCATAGATTTTTTCCTTTTGGCTTTGTGGCAACAATTTCCATAAGGGAACATGCTTAGACATGACATCATTGGTAATTTCTCTTGCCAAGCGCAACATACTGGATTCCATTTCTTTGGCAACGATAGCGGGATTGATTTTGGAAAACTGATCTTCGACATCAATCAACTTGGTCGTAATCATATCCGTTGCCTTACTAGCCATCGTTTCCGCTTTGGATGGAATAATCCCTTGCCAACCAATTGGCGGCAATCCTCCCCATCCGATTGGCGTTACTCCTTTGAAAGTAAACCCAATAAACTCCAACGGATAAAAGGTCATTTTCAAAGCCAAAACATTGGTTCCCCATCCGATTATAGCCGAGATAAAAGGAATAAGGACAATCGTCCACGTTAATTTACTTAATATTAATTCCCACACAAGCGCTTATAGTTTCTCGTTAACAAGATTCACCAATTCAATGATTGCCATAGCAATGTTTTCACGTACATCCTTGATTGATGCTTCCATCATATAACAAGGTGCAGTAACAATTTTATTGGTATGATCCACAATCACTTCCTCTACAGATGCCATTGAAGGCATTGCTCCAATACTAGCCATTCCTTCACTAATTCCTTGAATGTCGTATGGAGAAGGTTCTTCTGTTGTTCCCACAGTTAAACTAGCGTTGATGTCTTCGCCTTCTAGTGCTTTCGCAATAACCGTTGGTCCCATACACAAACCTGCAATTGGTTTTTCTGCTTTCACCATTTCGATGATTA
>Ga0163111_10001922_pt1 | contig 13048 bp, 12 predicted proteins | sample CRUFie1St18metaG_FD_109645 | JGI IMG/M metagenome (GOLD analysis project Ga0163111, IMG submission 109645) | Marine microbial communities from the Costa Rica Dome - CRUD Field 142mm St18 metaG | ecosystem: Environmental > Aquatic > Marine > Oceanic > Photic zone | place: Costa Rica: the Eastern...
AGAGTTCTGGTGTCAGATCGCATAGTTCCTGCACCGCAGATTCGGGTAGCTCCAATTCCGTCAGCAGTTGTGCAAATAAATCTGCTGACAGACGTCTGCCGCGAGTTGCCGCTTTCAACTTTTCATAGGGCTCGGCGATTCCATGCTTGCGCATTACCGTTTGCACAGGTTCTGCTAGAACTTCCCAGCTCTGTGCCAGATCTTCGGCAATCACTTCGGCGTTAACTTCAAGTCGCGACAGACCTTTCACGGTCGCCTGATAGGCAATACTGCAGTGGCCCAAACAAGCGCCTATGTTGCGCAGTACTGTAGAGTCCGAAAGATCCCGCTGCCAGCGTGAGACGGGTAGTTTGTCGGCCATATGTGCAAGCATTGCGTTGGCCATGCCTACATTGCCTTCGGAGTTTTCAAAGTCTATCGGATTGATTTTGTGTGGCATGGTCGAAGATCCAGTTTCGCCTTCGACTTTGCGCTGTTTGAAGTAATCATTAGAGATGTAAGCCCAGATGTCGCGGTCAAAATCCAACAGCACCTGATTAAACCGCATAAGACAGTGAAACAGCTCTGCGATGTAGTCGTGGGGTTCTATTTGGGTGGTCCAAGGATTGTTTGTAAGCCCGATCGAGGTGATGAAATCCGCCGACACACTAGGCCAATCGACATCCGGGTAGGCACTTAAGTGGGCATTAAAGTTGCCTACAGCACCGTTGAACTTACCTAGAATTTCGATGTTGGATAATTGATTACGCTGGCGTTGCAGGCGTACCGCAACGTTCTTCATTTCCTTGCCGAGGGTGGTTGGTGACGCTGTTTGTCCATGTGTACGCGACAGCATGGGTCTTTCAGCTTCACTCTGGGCAAGGCTGTCAATGGCAGTAATGAGGGCATCCATTTGGGGTAGCAGTACGGAGTCCACGGCTGTTTTTATCATCAAGCCGTAGGCGGTATTGTTGATATCCTCAGAGGTGCAGGCGAAGTGAATCCATTCGCTAATCGGCTGCAGCGTTGCGCGTTCGTTGAAACGTTCCTTCACATAATATTCCACGGCCTTAACATCATGATTGGTCGTGGCCTCGAAGTGTTTGATGCGTAATGCCGCCGCCTCGTCAAATTGGGTGGCGACAGCATCAATGAATTCGCGGTCTGCAGCACTAAGCGTTGCAAGTTCTGGCACCCCAGGCAGGTCACTGAGAAATTGCACCCAACGACACTCTACTTGGGTGCGAAATTTCATCAGCCCCAGCTCACTACAGATGTGCGCGAGTGGTTCGACTTTACTGCGATATCTACCATCAATGGCAGATATGGCGTTTATGTGACTCGATTCAGACATAGGCCCTAGGCTCCGAAAAAGACGTTGGAATTTGGGTGCGCGGACAAAGGTCAATACAGCCCCCGCCCAGCAGTCGGTTGTTGTCATAGAAAGCTATGTACTGTCCTTCTGCTACCGCCCGCTGCGGTTCATCAAAGTGTACTAGTAGACGATCGTTACAGGCGCGCTCTACCCGACAGTGCTGATCTTGTTGTCGATAGCGGACTTTTGCCTGACAACGTAACGGCAGGGTGATGTCCTCAAGCCAATTGACATCAACTGCATGCAGCCACGCGCTGTGCAAAGTGCGTTCGTCTTGTGTGACCTCGAGACGATTATCGGTTTGGTGTTTGGCGGCGACATACCAGGGTGATTCGGGTCTGCCGGCTTTACCACCGATATTGATGCCCTGGCGCTGACCAATAGTGTAGTAGTGAAGGCCGCGATGGGTGCCCAAAATCCTGCCCTCAGGATCGGTAATCTGACCGGGCTGATCCGTGATATAGGTGCGTAAAAAGTCTGCAAAGCGGCGCTCACCGATAAAACAGATACCAGTACTGTCTTTCTTGCGGTGATTTTGTAATCCCAGATCAGTAGCGAGTTTACGTACGTCTGATTTGTGCCACTCACCCAGTGGGAACAGGCATTTTTCTAACTGCGACTTTGGCACCGCCTGCAAAAAGTAGGTTTGATCCTTATTGCTATCAACGCCTTTTTCGATAATGACGCCACCCGGCTGATCAACGCGCTTTACATAGTGGCCTGTGGCGATGTAGTCCGCACCGAGGGTCTGTGCGTAGTCGACAAACTGGCGAAACTTAATTTCGCGATTGCACAAAATGTCGGGGTTCGGAGTCCTGAGCCGACGATACTCGGTAAGAAAATACTCAAAGACATTATCCCAATATTCGGCGGCGAAATTGGCGCAATGCAACGGTATATTAAGTGCGTCGCAAGTTGCTTGGGCATCGGCTAAATCGGCAATTGCCGTACAATATTCGGTGCCATCGTCTTCGTCCCAATTTTTCATGAACAAACCTGCAACAGCATAGCCCTGCTGTTGCAGCAGATAGGCGGCCACAGATGAGTCGACGCCGCCAGACATGCCGACGATGACGGAAATATTGGATAGGTCTTTTTGATGATCCGCAGCGCTGTGCATTTCGGCAACATTGAACCGGCAATAACAAGGGCGGAATTTTACATCACTCAGTCGAGCGGGTCAGTCTAAGATTGGGTCGCGTGATACAGTGGAGCAAATTGGGAAACAATCATGACCACACAATTAAGTCACATTAATGCGGCTGGCGAAGCCAATATGGTGGATGTAGGCGACAAGGATCTGAGTCAGCGGGTTGCCGTTGCCGCCGGGGTGCTAGTTATGCAAGCCGCTACAATGGCGGCAATAAAGGGCAATCAGTTGGCCAAGGGCGAGGTGCTCGCGGTGGCCCGCGTCGCCGGCATACAGGCGGCTAAACGCTGCGCAGATTTAATTCCGCTGTGTCATCCGCTAGCGTTAACAAAAGTTCAAATTGAGTTCGCGGAATTATCTGATACCGAGCTCGAAGTGCGCGCTCTGTGTAAGGTTACCGGGCAAACCGGGGTAGAGATGGAAGCTTTGAGCGCGGTAAGTGTGGCTGCTCTTACGGTTTATGACATGTGTAAAGCAATAGACAAAGGTATGTCCATTGAGAATATTCGGCTGTTGGAGAAAACCGGTGGTAAGAGTGGCGCGTGGTTGCGCGACGAGCAAAACTCCAACACTGTTGAGGACTCGATTACATAATTATGGTGAGCGTTAAATTTTTTGCCCAGCTACGTGAAGTGACGGGAACAGAGGGTGTGCAAGTCAATGCGCTAGATCTCGATGGTGTGTTTATTGAGCTTGCCAAATTGTATCCCGAAGAAGTCATTGCGCAGTTACGTGGTGACAATGTACGCGTTGCCATAAACCAAGAACTGGTTAACGGTAATCCCGCCCTTACCGCGGGTGATGAGGTGGCGTTACTGCCGCCGGTTACCGGAGGCTGAGATGAATACGAAAGTTCAAATTCAAGATGCAGAGTTTGATGTTGCCCGCATCTATCAGGAATTGCGTGAAGAGTCTGCAGGGCAGGCCGGTGCCATTGTTACCTTTGTTGGTCTGGTACGGGAGCGAAATGAAATTGCCGGTGATGGCGCAGCCGTGGATACACTGACGTTAGAGCATTATCCGGGGATGACAGAGCGCAGTATTGCGGCGATTTTGGAGCAGGCCCAGAGCCGTTGGCCCGTGCCGTGGATCCGGGTTGTGCACCGAGTCGGTGAACTGACACCGAGCGAGCAAATTGTCTTAGTTATGGTGGGGTCGGCACACCGAGAGGCAGCTTTTGCCGCGGCCGAGTTCATCATGGATTACCTGAAGACCGATGCTGTGTTGTGGAAACGCGAGCGCACGGGCCTGGGACAGACCTGGCTGAAGTCCACAGCACAAGATGCCGTTCGAGCGGAGAAATGGCGTCAACCTGGTTCATAGTGCCACGCGGTAGCAGTTTACTGGCGGCGTTGAAAGTTGCAGAGCGGGGTTCGGAGCTTTATATTTCACCGCTTCTGCGGAAGGGGGGCTTTCGCCGGATTCAAAGTGCATACACCCACCGTGTTGACGAGTGGGCGGCGTAATTGCCGAGCAATTCCAATACAAGGACAGCCTATTTATGAGCGATCAACAAAAGATCATTTATACGGAAACAGACGAAGCCCCTCGATTAGCAACCTTTTCCTTGTTGCCGATTATCAAGGCGTTCACAGACGCGGCAGGTGTGCAGGTCGAAACCCGTGATATCTCGCTAGCGGGAAGAATTTTGGCCGCATTCCCAGAGCGTTTAACGGATGCGCAACGCATTCCTGATGATTTGGCAGAACTGGGTCGGCTGACCCAAGATCCGGGCGCGAATATTATCAAGTTGCCCAATATCAGTGCCTCGAATCCACAGATGCATGCTGCGATTAAGGAACTGCAGAATCAGGGGTACGATCTGCCAGATTACCCAGAAGAGCCTGGGAGCGATGCCGAACACGACATCAAGGCGCGTTATGACGCCGTAAAAGGTAGCGCCGTGAACCCGGTATTGCGCGAGGGTAATTCCGATCGTCGCGCGCCGGCGTCGGTGAAAATGTTCGCGAAAAAACATCCACACTCTATGGGCGCCTGGGCGAGTGATTCAAAGTCCCATGTTTCGCATATGCAAGACGGTGACTTCTATAGCTCCGAGCAATCGACAACGATGGCTGCCGATGACACTTTAAGTGTGGTGTTTCGGGCTGACGATGGTTCAACCCAATCGCTGGCAGCAGCTGTTGCAGTGACTGCGGGTGAGGTAGTTGACGCGGCCACCCTGAATAAGCAACAACTGTGTGACTTTTTCCAGCAGCAGATTGCTGATACCGAAGACGGGGTGCTGTTTTCTCTGCATCTAAAGGCCACCATGATGAAGGTTTCAGATCCCATCATATTCGGGCATGCGGTAAGGGCCTATTACCACGCTGCATTTGCGGCACACGAAGAGGTATTCGCTGAGCTGGGCGTAGACGCAAATAATGGCATCGGCGACGCCTACGAAAAAATTCAAAGCCTGCCGGCTGATCAGTGTGAGCGTATTCGCGCAGATTTAGATGCTTGTCTGGCAAATGGCCCTGACATGGCCATGGTGAATTCTGATAAAGGCATTACGAATCTGCACATCCCTAGCGACATTATCATCGATGCGTCGATGCCTGCGGCGATTCGCGAGTCCGGTAAAATGTGGGGGCCTGATGGCGATCTGCATGACATGAAAGCGGTTATACCAGATCGTTGCTACGCCGGTGTTTATGCAGCTGTCATAGACGACTGTAAGCGCTTTGGTGCATTTGATCCGACCACCCTCGGGTCTGTGCCTAATGTGGGACTGATGGCGCAGAAAGCCGAAGAATACGGCTCGCACGACACCACTTTTGAGGCCCCAGGTACGGGAACCATTGCCGTACTTGGTAGCGATGGCAGTGTGCTAATGGAGCACGTGGTTGCCGAAGGCGACATTTGGCGCCTGTGCAGAGTGAAAGATGAGCCAATTCGCGATTGGGTGAAGCTGGCTGTTACCCGCGCGCGGCTTACTGGTGCGCCGATAGTATTTTGGCTCGATGCTGAGCGCGCCCATGACGCTGAATTGATCAAGAAAGTGCAAGCGTACTTGCCCGATCATGATCTCACCGGGGTTGAGCACAGTGTTCTAGCGCCAACTGAGGCAACGAAATTCTCCCTTCAGCGCATGCGCCAAGGTGACGATACGATATCGGTCACGGGAAATGTGTTACGCGATTATCTGACTGATCTTTTCCCGATTATGGAGCTTGGAACCAGCGCGAAAATGCTGTCGGTGGTGCCCCTAATAAATGGTGGGGGATTGTTTGAAACCGGCGCTGGCGGATCTGCGCCGAAGCATGTGCAGCAATTTGAGTCAGAGGGCCATCTGCGTTGGGATAGTTTGGGTGAGTTTCTTGCTCTGGCAGCCTCCCTCGAACATCTAGCGCACACTTATGATAACTCGGCGGCACAATTGCTGGCTTCTACCCTGGATGAAGCGATCGCTAAATTCCTAGAGAGCAACAAATCGCCGTCACGCAAAGTGAATGAGATAGATAATCGTGGCAGCCACTTCTACCTAGCGATGTACTGGGCTGAAGCAATGGCTGCCCAGCAAGAGGATCCGGGCTTGAGCGAGCGCTTTGCTCGTATGCATGCACAGCTGCAAGACAATGATGGGGCCATCAGCGATGAACTGATAGCCGCTCAGGGCGCTGCAGTTGATGTGGGCGGTTATTTTGCGCCAGACGGCGAGCGTGCCAGTGTGGCTATGCGGCCGTCGGCAACCTTTAACCAAATCCTGTCGTCTCTATAGAATTTATTGCTAGAGGTTATTTGCGCGCTCATCGTTAACAAACGTTGGGCGCAGTGCGAATTATCTCTGCTTTGAAGAAGCTTTGATTTAAAGAGACTTGTTCTCAACAGCAACGCCGGGCAGCTCGCATATAGTAGTGTCGAGCGGCGCTGCTACAGTGGTTGCTTCCTCTGCGGGTTGCAAGCGGCGAATGTTTTTCGCTTGCAGTCCTTTGTTGCTCTGCTCGATGTCGAACTCCACCGCCTCACCATCTACTAAGGTTTTGTAGCCTGACATGCTGATTGCTGTGTAGTGGGCAAACAGCTCCTGAGAATTTTCCTCTGTGATAATGAAGCCGTAACCCTTTGCGCTATTAAACCACTTAACTAAACCCTTAGGCATATAAATCCTCCAAACGAATGCAAACTGTGTTGCATAAGGGGCGCATAGTCAAGTGCTTGTCGTTGGTGTGGCGGCTGAGGGGTGATCGTTAATTTGGCACAGAAATGTTGCCTAAGTTGAATGCGTACTGCACACAAATTACACGCTATGATTGATACTCTTGGTACAGACAATGGACGAAGTTTAGACGTGGACATAAATCACAAGTCAGCAGGGTTGATTTGCCGCGCCAGCGCTGGCGATGATGAGGTGGAAGGCGATCATGACTTAGGGACGATCGCGGAGGTTGCCGAACCGGAATTAAAACGGCCGCCGATGTACAAGGTGATTCTGTTAAACGACGACTACACGCCAATGGAGTTCGTGGTCCACATTTTGGAGAGTTTTTTCTCTATGAATAGGGAAAAGGCCACCCAAATAATGCTCGTAGTCCATTCCGAGGGGTCTGCGGTAGTGGGAATATTCCCCCGAGATATTGCGGAAACCAAATCAGAGCAGGTCAACAATTACGCGCAAGAGAATAATCACCCATTGATGTCTACTGTTGAAATGACAGATTGAAAATTCATCTCGAGGACACATTGTTTAGACATCTGAGAAAACGAAGATTGCTAGAGTTATTTCGGAAGGCCAAAAACAGGCCATTGAAAGACCACAGAGAGACCAAACACTGAACATATTACAGACTTGAGCGTGATCGGACGGAGAAAACGAATCAAGCAAAGGCATTACAGCGCAACTAACGACGAGTAAAACATGCTGAGCAAAGACCTAGAAAAATCACTGAATGGCGTCGCCCAGGAAGCAAGCATCAAGCGCCATGAGTTTGTGACTGTTGAGCATCTGCTGCTGGCTTTGCTGGCCAATGATCAGGCAGTGAATGTCTTGGTCAACGTTGGTGCGGATGTCGATGCACTGCGCGGTGAGGTGGAAAAGTACATCGATGATACGACGCCAACCCTAGAAACCGGCGATGATGATCGGGGAACCCAGACGACTTTGGGTTTTCAACGTGTGGTATCTCGAGCGTTATTCCATGTCCAATCATCCGGGCGGAAAGAAGTCACAGGTGCGAATGTTTTAGTGGCGATCTTCAGCGAGCAAGAAAGTCAGGCGGTATACCTGCTGAAATCCCAAGGGGTATCGCGCATTGATGTGGTGAATTATATCTCTCATGGAATCAGTAAAATTGATGATTCCGGCGACGCCGAAGAGGATGCCGAAGTAAGTGGCGCCGAAGAGGGCGAAGGCGAGCAGCGCTCAAGTGCGCTAGATTCGTTTGCAACTAATCTGAACGAAGAAGCCAAGGCTGGCCGAATCGATCCGCTGGTAGGCCGCGATGAAGAAGTGGAGCGAGCGATCCAAATTCTCTGTCGTCGGCGTAAGAATAACCCATTGCTTGTTGGCGAATCGGGGGTCGGAAAAACCGCGATAGCAGAGGGGCTGGCAAAGCGTATTGTTGATGCTCAGGTGCCGGAAGTTGTCGCTGACAGCACGATTTATGCCCTAGATTTAGGCGCCTTGGTGGCCGGCACGAAATATCGCGGAGACTTTGAGAAGCGTTTCAAAGCCGTGTTGGGCGAGCTGAAGAAGCAAGAGGGTTCAATTCTCTTTATCGACGAAATTCATACCATTATCGGTGCTGGCGCAGCGTCTGGTGGGGTCATGGATGCCTCTAATTTGCTCAAACCGCTGCTGACTTCTGGGCAGTTGCGTTGCATGGGGTCGACAACCTATCAAGAGTTCCGCGGCATCTTCGATAAAGACCGTGCCTTGTCCCGGCGCTTTCAAAAGATCGATGTCATCGAACCAGACGTCGACGACACTTACCGAATTCTCAAGGGTCTGAAAAGCCGCTTCGAGGATCACTACAACCTTCGTTATACGGATAAGGCTTTGCGTACCGCGTCGGAATTGGCGGCGCGATACATTAATGACCGGTTTATGCCCGATAAGGCCATAGATGTAATTGACGAGGCAGGAGCTGCCCAGCAGCTGCAGCCGCCAAGTCGACGCAAGAAGAGCATTGGGGTTACCGATGTGGAGCAGGTGGTCGCGAAGATTGCGCGGATTCCCTCCAGTCAAGTCACCGCCTCGGACAAAGCGTCGCTGCGCGATCTCGATACCAACTTGAAGATGGCGGTGTTCGGTCAAAATGAAGCGATCGAGCAGCTTGCCACAGCCATCAAACTGTCTAGAGCAGGGTTAAAAAGTGGCGAAAAACCCATTGGTTCATTTCTATTTGCTGGCCCCACGGGTGTCGGCAAGACTGAAGTATGTAAGCAACTTGCGCATACCATGGGCGTTGAGTTGCTGCGTTATGACATGTCTGAATATATGGAGCGGCATACGGTATCGCGACTTATTGGGGCGCCACCGGGGTATGTGGGTTTTGATCAGGGAGGCTTGTTAACCGAGGCGGTAACGAAGCATCCGCACAGTATCGTATTGCTGGATGAAATCGAAAAAGCCCACCCTGAGGTATTCAATCTGCTCTTGCAGGTAATGGATCATGGCACGCTTACCGACAACAATGGTCGCAAAGCCGATTTCCGTAACGTTGTGTTGGTGATGACCACCAATGCTGGGGCGCAAGAAATGAATCGCGCTTCTATTGGCTTTGCCGAGCAAGATAATTCAACGGATGGCATGGAAGTCATCAAGCGTATGTTTACGCCTGAATTCCGTAATCGCTTGGATGCCATTGTGCAATTCAGTGCGTTGAGCATAGAGGTCGTTAAGACCGTAGTTGATAAGTTCCTTACTGAACTGCAGGCGCAGCTGGACGAAAAGCGCGTAACCTTAGAGGTGGATGAGGCTGCTCGGGAGTGGCTGGCACGTGAGGGTTATGATGAAAAAATGGGCGCTCGCCCCATGCAGCGGCTGATACAGGAGAAGATTAAACGCCAGCTGGCGGAGGATCTTTTATTTGGGGACCTGTCTAGTGGCGGCGGTATCGTGCGCGTTAGCGTGGCCGACGGTGAACTGTCAGTAGAGGTCGATTCGCCAGTGGAAGCCTAGACCCTAGAAGGGACTGGGCATTGCTGCAAAAGACGTCTAGTTCCTGAAGGTAATGCGTCCCTTGGAGAGATCGTAGGGCGTCAGCTCAACCTTGACTTGGTCACCGGTAAGAATGCGGATGTAGTTTTTGCGCATTTTTCCAGAAATGTGGGCGGTTACCGTATGACCGTTCTCAAGTTCAACCCGAAACATCGTATTAGGTAAGGTGTCGACGACAGTGCCGTCCATCTCAATTTGTTCTTCTTTTGGCATTCAAGTTAAGCTGTATTTTTGAAGGGGCGCATTGTGCCGTATCGGATACGCAAATAGAAGTGTGACTATCGTTAATCCAAACGGGTCCATTGATTGTTTTGGAATAGCTCTGCGGGGCGAAAATTAGTCTTGTAGGCCATCTTCGCGCAGTCCTGAACCCAATAGCCCAGATAAAGATAGGGCAGGCCCAGTGATCGGCAGACCTCGATCTGCTGCAGTATGCTCAGTACGCCCAAGCTTCGGCGCTCCTCGTCAGGCTCGAAAAAGGTATAAATCGCGGATAAGCCGTTGGGTTGCTGGTCCGTTACTGCCACGCTCAGAAGTCTTTGTCCCTGATACAGACAGACGAAAAAGCTCGCTGACCAGGGACTGAGAAGAAACGAGCGAAATTGGTCTTCGCTGGCAGGATACATGTCGCCATCCGCGTGGCGCAGGCTGATGTAGCGCGCATACAGATTGTAGTGTCTGCGGCTAAAGCGGGCATCCTCAATCTCTAGACGCAGATCTTGGTTATTTTTTATTACCCGACGCTGGGTGCGTCGCGGTCGAAAAGCGTCGACCGGGATTCTTGTTGCTACACAGGCATTACAATGGTTGCAGCGAGGTTGATACAGATGGCTGCCGCTGCGACGAAAGCCACGATCGGTCAGAGTTTGATAGAGGTCCGAACTGATAATGCGCCGCGGATCAACGAATAATGTTTGGGCATCATTGCGCGGCAGATACGAGCAGGGGTGCGGCGGCGTGAGGAAAAATTGAATCTGTTCCCGATGATCGTCTTGCATCATTGACCTTTATCGCTCGTTATCAGCGCTTGCCGTTGCTGCTGGCCGCCACGTCCAGGGCCCAATTTTAGTCGGTTTGTCGCGGTTAGTCCGCAGTCGCGCTAAAAATTCCGTTCGTGTCATCGGGTGTACGCCTAAAGTCTCAAGATGCGGGTTCATCATTTGGCAATCGATAAGGCTATAGTGCTCTGCCAGCAGATGCTGCTGGAGGTGGTAGAACGCTACTTTAGACGCATCCGGCGAGTGGCTGAACATAGATTCGCCGAAAAACATGCGGCCAAGGGCAATGCCATATAAGCCGCCGACGAGTTTATCGTCCTGCCAGACCTCAATACTGTGCGCCACACCTTGTTGGAACAGCTCAAGATAGGCTGACTGCATGCGCTGGGTTATCCAGGTTCCACTCTGATCATTTCGCGGGGTACTAGCGCAGCACTCAATAACTTTATCGAAGTTTTCATCTGCGGTTATCCGAAACGGAGCGTTGCGAATGCGCTTGCGTAGACTGCGGGTTATGCGCATCCGGCCTGGCTCTAGGACACCGCGGGTTTTAGGACTCCACCAGTAAATGGGTTCGTCGTCGCTGTTAAACCAGGGGAATATGCCAAAGCTATACGCCGTCAGTAACCATTCGACGGTAAGATCGCCGCCAGCTGCAAGCAGCCCATCGGGTTCGTCCAAAGCCTGGCTTGGATCCGGAAACTGCACTGTGGCTTTGCTGAGGAAAGGGATTCCAGCCACGTAACACTTAGTTGTGCTGTTGCAGAATACTCGTGAATGCCTCTGACTTTTGGTGGTCTTTGATCACCTGGGCGAGGGTTAAGCCGTCCTTGCTCTTAGCATTAACGTCGCCGCCGCTTGCAACGAACGCCTTGATGAAACGTCCAAAATCCTCTGGTCGCATACTCCGATAAGCAAACAGTAGTTGGCTGTAGTGCTCGGGTTCTTGCCCCATGGCCGGCTTATTGAGAAAGCTTTGGATACGTTCTTCGTCCCAAATCTCGTCGGTAACTTTAGCTTTGTCTGCGCGCATCAATTTTCCGAGTAACTTGTCGCTGCTCATTGTACGGCGGCAAGCCTTGTTCTGTCCCGGTTTTCGATAAATCTGGCCGAGTTCATGATTTGTGCGCATTTCGGTGAATGCGTACACTGGCGCCCATACGCTAGCGGAGCCCTTTGTTGCCAGATTCTGTACCTAATCGATCGATTCCGTTCAAGGAAATGGCACTGGTCGTGCTGGGCACGAGTGCGCTGTTTTTGTTCTTGGCGATCGCCTCGTATTCGCCAGATGACCCATCCTTTAACTTCACGGGTACCGGAGACGAAGTACGCAATTTGGTTGGCGCCAGCGGTGCATTTTTCGCTGATTTGGCCCTGCTCGTATTCGGTTGGGTCGCTTACTCCATACCACTGTTATTGACCTTGTTCGGTATACGTTTATTGCAGCGAGATCGATCTCCATGGTCGCTCATGCTCTGGTGTGTGCGTGCCAGCGGATGGCTTGGACTCGTGGTGTGTTCGTGCATTTTGTTCGATTTGCACAGCACACAGGCACCAGAATTACCCTCAGGTAGTGGGGGATTTTTGGGTATATGGCTCGGTCAGGCGGGTGTTGCTCTGTTCGGACGGGTAGGCCTAACGGTGTTGGCCAGTGCTGGGGTGTTGATCGGATTGCAGGCAGCGGTAGGGTTTTCTTGGCTCGATGTGGCACGCTTTATTGTCAGATTAATCGCTGCGCTGTGGCGCCAGAGCTTGATATTTTTTGATGGTCAGTACGACCGCTATAAGGCCCGCCGGGCGCAGCGGGTCGCTGCACGTAAAGAGACCAAATTGCGCATCGAGCATCGACAAGCCGCGTTAAAAAAGGTGAGCCAGCAGCAAGAAACTAAGCCTGAGATAGAAATAATACCGAAGGCCAAGGAACAACAACCGGTCACTAAGGTCAGCCAAAAGCGTCTCTTCGACAGTAAGGGGGTGGGCGAGTTGCCTGACATAGACCTGCTCGATGCCCAAGCAAAAGACTTGGGATTGGGCTTCTCGGCTGATGTCCTTGCGGCGATGTCTAAGCAGCTTGAGTTGAAACTTGCAGATTTTGGTGTTGAAGCCGAGGTGGTATCGGTACTCCCGGGTCCTGTGGTTACCCGTTTTGAGGTGCAACCAGCTGCGGGTGTTAAGGTGCAAAAGATTAGCGCGTTGGCGAAGGACTTGGCGCGCTCTCTCGCTGTGATCAGCGTGCGCATTGTTGAGGTCATTCCCGGTAAGTCTTTTGTCGGCATCGAAATACCCAACGAGCATCGGGAAATGGTGCAGCTGCAGGAGGTCATCCGTTCTGCGGCGTTCCAAGATGCCTCCTCTGTGTTGACTTTGGCGCTGGGTAAGGA